>Ga0114951_10003003_pt1 | contig 18078 bp, 21 predicted proteins | sample AM7aDNAmetaG_FD_88677 | JGI IMG/M metagenome (GOLD analysis project Ga0114951, IMG submission 88677) | Freshwater microbial communities from Finland to study Microbial Dark Matter (Phase II) - AM7a DNA metaG | ecosystem: Environmental > Aquatic > Freshwater > Lake | place: Finland: Lake Alinen...
GTTTTTTCTTTATATATAGAACATCCGGTGGATGATATGTCTAATTTACTTCTATAAAAATCAACTTCATTTTTATTTTCATTTCCTAATAAGCATATAGAATATTCTAAATTCATATTTTTTAATGCTGTTTCATGGAATGGATTGGCCTCAATCATTGTAATATCAGCGGCTGGCCATATAGATAAGCATAAATTGGTAAAATATCCATTATTTGCTCCTATATCCAATATCGTAGATGGATTGAGATTGTGTTTTTCTTTGAGTTGTTTAACTGCTAATAGATCCATATTATTGTATCTTTCTATAAATTTTTTTACTACACGGAGCATAATAATCTATTATTTCAAATCCGTGTTTATTTAAAAAATCAGTTTCTATTGTTATATGGTCATATTGATCGCAATTATCGAATGCTAATATACTATTGAGATTCATTCTTGCCATAAAAAAGTCACATGCATTTTTAACTGAATTATAATTATGTGCCCCATCAATATGAACAAATGCATATGTATTTATTATTTTCTTTTCTTCCTCATATATAGGAATTCCATCCGAAAATCTATTAAAAAATTCAGTATCTTCCAATGGAAAGAATATAATATTTATTTTATTGTTAAATGAATATTGATTCAATGTAGTTATACATTCAAGTTTTCTTTCATTTGTATGGTCATGTCTTCTTGGTTCTCCATACATGGGATTATCAGTTAATATATTTCCATATGGATCAATACAAATATGGGTTCGTTTGTCATTATTTTCAATACATCCTTCCATAATAGATTTGCTGCCGAGTCCTCTTCTTACTCCTATTTCACAAGTAAGTCCGTCAACTCCTTTGATTGTTTTTGCATATTTTTTTAATAAATCATATGCTTCTTGATATGTATCACCTTCAATATTTAAATTCATAATTTTATATTTTTATATTCTGTTTCACTTGGCCATTCTGTTAATTTTCCGTAAATGTTTATAGACTCTTCGGTTTGGGTATGTTTATAATTAGCATTATTAAATGGTATTGTATAATTTCGTGGATCTCCCCATTTTTGTTTGATATAGTTTCCACTATATAATGAATATTTTTTAGGAACTACGTTATTATTGTTTGCTATGCTAATATTATAACCATGCGGAATTCCTAGACTTTCTATTGTTATATTATTTAATTTACATCTATGTTTATAATCATCATCTTCACATCCAGCAAATAAAAGGTTTTCATCGGCTCTGCCTATTATATTAAATGTATCTCTATGTAAAGAGAATACGGCAAAATCAAAACTATTGTCATATGTCCCTACAATGGTCGAAGGATTACATTTTTCATATAATGCTTCTAATATTTCTTCTGATATCATAGCATCTTCCTGTCCTATTATGATTTTATCTAACTGTAATGTCTTGAACGCATAATCACACATTAAATTCCAACCACCGGCACAGCCTATATTTTTAGATGTAATATGAACTAAATCTTTTTTTAGCGTATCCGATAATTTTTGTTGCCCATTGTCAAAGTAGTATAATTTAGTATTTTTAAACTGATTTCGATCATACCACTTTTCGAAATAATCACATCCATTATATCCTAATACAAAAAAATTATTCATATATTTTTTAATATTTCAGTTACGACTTCATCATCAGTTAAAAATGGATTTAATTCAATGTGTTTTTTGTCTTTAAAATAATGAACAGGTCCAAGTTTAGGTTCTTTAATTTTTCTAAGTGCTCCATTCCATCCATATAACTGATGAACGAAATCGCCGGATATTATTGTTCTAGTTCCAACTCCTGATGCCATATTACACATTCCACTTTCCGACCCAATAAATAAATCACATGCTTTTAATATGGAACATTGGAATAAAATCGAGTTTTGATCGTTTTCTGGAACATTAACGGTCATTGTCTGCTTTATTTCCATAGGTAATCCGACTATGAGTATATTAAGATGTTTTGATAATTTTTCTTTTATATATTCAACATTTCTTCGTTTTCCACTATATCCTGTTTGGTTTGGATGATCTATTCCGAGTTTATATTCTTCTTCCGTAAACAAAAAAGTTCTTTCTTTCCAATCGGCTGGTATGGCTACCACCGGTTTATTATTTTGTTTCTTTAACTCCGATATATTTTCATTTGCTATTTTATCATATTCTGGATCGGTATATATATTAAATTCTGGACTTTTATCTACTATTCCAGCCCATCCTTGACATTCAATAGTAGGAGGTTCAACAAAAGAAAATTGTTTCATTTTATATATGTTGTCATAGTGTAAATTCCCATCCAAGCGTGGAAATGGAGTTGGTGAGTTAGTTAATAATACATTATCAATGTATGGGTTATTTTTAAGCAATCTAAATATTTGAGGAAACCCTATTAAATAATCAACTTGATCAAACCGATTTTCTTTTTTTAATTTTTTAGCAATAGAAGTTTGGAAAAATATATCTCCAAAATAACCATATGTTACAATCAAGCATTTAGTCATATTTTTCGTAACTTTTTTCTTCTATCAATTCCGACTGTGTAAGTTCATTTATTTGTTTTTTTAATGCTGCTCGTTGGTCGTTATACATATAAACAGATCTTGCTAATTGAATAAAATTATCATCAAATTGTTTATTTTTTTCTTTTATTCTAAGTTGATCTTCGACTTCCCATAATTTTTTATTAACATCAAATAGTTGGTAAACCAATTCATGTAATTCTGATTGTTTATTCCAATAATCAGTTACTTCGTAAATAAATAGTAATTCAGTATATTCTTTTTTTACATTATTTAATTTAGATTCGTCTTTTAAATTTAAAAGTTTAAGTTCCAATATAGTTATTTTGTCAAAAACCTCTCCGGTTGATACGTTAATGTTCATATTTTTATATTTGATATTTTTAACCATAATATGTCCTCGGCACTATATTTTGTTATATCTGCCGATGAGTTATCTATTCCAATGCTTAAATATGAGTACATATTATTTTTAATATTTATATTTTCTATGAAATTTTTATCTGTTATTGGTGGACAGTTATCTGAATGTTGTAATGCTGCAAATGTTCCTTGATTCGCCCGAATTATTTTATAATTATAATGTAAAAATCGATCCCGAATATCCTCATCTTCCTTTCCCCATCCTTTATATACTGGACACATTCCATTTACCTTTCTAAAAACATCTCGTCGGCATATAAAAACACCTCCGAAATGATCATCATGAACTTGCATTTTATGGCTTCGATAACCAGCGGGGATGGTTTCAATTGAAAGTTCTTGTAAATTTATGTCAGTATAAATTACATTTTTTACAGGATACCATACATCCAATCTGTCAGATGCTAATTTGAAATAGTTCACGTTTGAACTTGGAATGTGATCAACGTCATGAAATACTAAAATATTACCTGTGCTTTCTTTATATCCAATATTATATAATACAGATTTATTAAACGCTAAATTATCATCTTGTTCACATATTATAATTTCATATTTATGAGTTCTAAATTTTTCCTGTAATATTGGCAATAAAATTTCCAAATGTTCTTTGCGATCTCTATATGATATTATAATCGAGTATGTATGTTCATCTTTAACATACATCCAACTAGTTCCTGATGTTTTAATATTTTCTGCTCCAAAAAATTCATCCACCGCTTGTTTTACACCTGCCCAATCGTAATCATGACCGGCAATAGTTCTTCCCCATTTTACTTTTGGAAACCAATGTTCTAAATCGGCTTTTACATCTATATATTCATGACTGGCATCAATAAATACAAAGTCCAGAGATTCGTCTTCATATAATTTAGAGGCATCGGTCGATGACATTCTATGAGTTCTAACAATATCATCTACGTTGGCTCGTTTCATATTTTCATTAAATTTAACGAATAATATGTCATCACCATCAATTGAATAACATAGTCCGGTTTGGTCGCCCGGCTTTTCTAATTCTTTGACTCCTCTAACATCCCAAAAATCTACACAGTCAAATTTTATTTTTTTACCTGAGTTTTTAATTTCAACTCCCATAAAAGCAGAACTTTTACCCAATAAAGAACCAATTTCTACAAAATGATATCCATCATTCGCTTTATTTATTTCATTTAGATATATATCTTGGAAATTGAAAAATCCAAGTATGTTTTGATATGTGTGATTTAACTTACTCATAAATTATTGTCGTAATATGCCTTCATTGATGGAACCCTATCGTATTGATGAACTAGATAATATGGTTCATTTTTATGTTTACAATATACAATATTATCTTTAACATATACATGTTTATCAAGTTCATTCGCTATTGCTCCGATTTGTAACGCCCATAAATCTTTATAATCTACCCATTGGCATTTATCTTTAAGTAACGTATTAGTTATGATGTTAAAACAGGATTGATGAGCATGTCCTATATTATTAACCATTAAATATTTGATTAAAAGAAAATCTTTACATATAGACGCTTTACAAGCAAATGTTCCAGCATTACAAGCTGGTTTATCTTTAAGAATATATTCATAGACATATGGACCATAATTAGTCAGTGCCTCGTTTTTATTCCAAGGTTCATTATCATATAACACTCCTTCAGATGGAATTAAAATATCTTTAGTCATGTTGGCATCTAACCATTCCGATGGATTACGTTGGAATACTACATCTCTACCATCAGTAAAAATAATTCTATCATAATTAACATCTTCTCCGGTTTCAATAAAATATTGCCATAAATGAAATAATCTGGCATTATGAATTAAAATATTCGCATTTTGAGGAGTTACATATCCAGAATGCCATAGGAAGTTTTTCTCTTCTGCTCCTCGGTATGTATTAGTAGGACATAAAACAATTATATTTTCCTCATTTAATTTTTTTATGTATTCGCTTCCTTCCTTGAAATTATAACAAATCGCAAGTATATCTCCAGAATATGAGGTTTTCTTTAAAGACACAATCCAGTTTTTAATATCAATCCAATTGTAATTTTCACTTATAGTTGTAACTATTAAATCTTTTTTGTTCATAATTCTAATACTTTTATTACTGTGTTTATTACATTTGGATATGTCATATTTTTATCATACCAGTTTTTAGAATTTTCCGCAACATATTTTAATAAAGTATCATTATTTATGACTTCCAAGTATTTGATTGCTATTCGATTAGCCACTTCCTCTTCGCATTCTTTTTTAATTCTAAAATTTGGCAATAAACAATCATCTATATTTACAGATATGTAATGAAAGTCCGGAATCAAAGGATCGATAGTTTCAATATTAAATTTGGGACGTATCATAGGAATTTCAAGTCCAAATAATTCAACATCTCTTAAACAAAAATCTCCACAAGTATATCCTCCACCACCACCAAATCCTAATATTAGTTTGTGCCTGCAGCATTCTAAAATGTATTGATCAAATGGTAATCTATTTGGATTGAAACTGAATTTATCTCTTAAAAATTTAGAAATTAACGGAATTGAATCTCGGCATCCGTCATATCTATCTATACCTGTGTTTTTGTATATGGTGCCTAACCAATATAATTTATTATTTAATTCTATGTTTTTTCTAAATTCAACCACCTCATTGGAATTTGTTTTTCCAAATTCCCAGTTAGTTTCATATAATATTCCACTTTTCATGCGTGTGTCATTATTCCATAGTTTTGGATTGTAATGTGCAATGGCAGACATTTGGAAGTTCTTAAATTTACTAATATTTAATGTAGAAATTGGACAATCTCCAAAATCTAATAATTTTATTTTTTTATTTTCCATTTCTATTAATGCCGTGGACCCATCATAAAATTTATAAGTATCTCCTTCATTTTCATATATAAAATTATCATCTCCACTAAGATTAAACCACTCAACTTTATATTTTTTTTCAAGTTCTTGAATTAAAAAATATCTAAAGCAACAATCAAATCGTTCGGCTGGAACTGGTCTATTGAAAGTATATAATTTTAAGGAATTCATTGGTTTTTGCTAAAAATATAACATAATACTCCATTAGTATCATATATAGTATATAGATTTAGTGGTATTCTATTAGTATATCCCATAGTTTCAAATAATTTGAACCATTCTTGTTTGTTTTTACAGTTAATATGAGTTGGATCGTTGTTAGATATATCAAGATGAAATGATTTTCCTCCGTTAGTAGAACATGGTATTCTAACTAATATGTGGGTAGATTGTATGGTATTAAATAAATCTTTTATTTGTTCGTTGGTCATGTGCTCCAACACATCTAAACATAACATTAAATCATAGTTTGATTTTTTAAATTCAATATATTCAATTCCTCGTTTAATACATTGTGCCTTTGTCCATTTAGAAATATCATATGCATCACAATTATATCCAAGTTCTCTGAACGATTTTACTAAAAATCCCAACGCACATCCATAATCCAATAACTTGGTAGTTGGTGATAATAATTTTATTTTTGGGAGAAAATCTACTAGTTCTTCACAAAACTTAAAATATTTTATTTCTCGTTCTAAATAATTGGAATAATTTAGAGTGGTATAATATGATTTTTTATAGTTTTTATGAGTTAATTTTTTCATGATAAAAATACTTCTTTATATTTGTTTATAACCACTTCCTCATTATAATCTTTCGAATACATATCCCAGTTATGAGAGTTAATAAACGATTTATCTATATTATATAAAATATCTACTAATTCTTGTAAATCATTATATATTAAAGCCTTATCTCCTAATACTTCCAAGTGATTTTTATCGTGCGGCCAGATGTCTCCTATTCCACTCCAAGTAATTACTGGTTTATTAGCAACTGAAAATTCTCCACAAGCAAGTCCAAAACTTTCTCCTCCGTGTCTAGCATGAATCATAGCATCACACGAATGAATGAAATTAAATTTTTCCTGTTCGGTTTCTACCCATGGAAAAAAAATAACTCGTTCATGTTCTATGAATTTATTGGTTGATAAAAATAAAAAATATATGTCTTTTTTATGTTCTAATACAATTTTAATTGCCTCTTTTACAAAATCTACATTAAATGAATCTGCGCCTCCACATCGTCCTATAAGTAGTGAAGTTTCTGGTATGTTTAATTCTTTTCTTAAATTTTTAGTAGGTTGAATATTTTTAATAATGTGTGGAACATATAAAATCTGATTAAACTTTTCGGCTATCCACTTAGATACACCAGCATATACCGATCCGTGAGGCTCATTCATAAGAAACACGCAATGAATTCCTATTTTACAATTATTAGTGGTTACATTATCATTTTGACCCGATTTAATCATATGAAGAAATTCGATTTTTTCACTGTCTATAATATTTGATAATATAGATTTGGTTTGGATTATTTGTTCCGGCATTTGATTATGAATAGGAGGCATATTGTAAGTTACGACATTAAATCTTGATTGAATATTTTTTAATCCTTCATTTTTGTTTTGGGAAGAAGTTATAAATATAGGGTCGTGATTCAATATTGTTTGTAATGCTACACCATAATCAAATGATGCTTTTGAAGATCCCCTCCCGTCAAATTGATTGCAATGTATTCCTATTTTCATATAACAGTTTATAAATATCATCTTAAAAAATTAAAGTTTAAAATATTTTACATTTTTTTACAAGTCACATATATTTATAAGTTGTATGAGAAAAAGTCCCACTAATAAAGAAGAGCGGCACATGGTTGCTATTCCAGATATATATTACAAAAAAATAGTGGAATTTTGTGAGCCTCACTCTTTTATTATAGGTAAATGGATTGGAAAAATATGCGTCATGCATATTAACGCAGAATTATCTGGAAGTTACAAAAAATAAATGAGAAAAATGATATTTAACAATAAAGGAGAACTAATAAATGACTAATAAAAAGAAAAAAATACTGTTTATAAGTGACGATATACGATTTTTTTCAGGTGTCGCTGTATCGGCACGTGAATTAATAACCCAAACGGTTCATAAATATGATTATGTCCAAATTGGAGGAGCATCACAACATCCGGAAGCAGGTAAAGTAGTTGATGTATCTCCAATATTTAATCAACAATTGAATATAACAGATGCCTATGTTAAAATATATGCGACTCATGGATATGGTGATGCTAATATTTTATTGCAGGTAATTGAAATTGAAAAACCAGATGCTATATTGATGGAAACCGATCCTAGATTTTATGGGTGGTTATTCAATGTTGAAGCCGTTATTCATTCTATGGGAATTCCTATTTGCTACTGGTCAATCTGGGATTGTGATCCATATCCAATGTGGAACCGTCCGTTTTATGATTCTTGTTCGGCCCTTTTTGGAATTAGCCAACAATCACATAACATTCATAAATGGGTATGTGATCCGCTTAATTGTATGAGTTTAGAAGGAGAATTTGATAAAGACGGAAACTTAATTAACTAATATTATGCCATATAAAATAAACAATAAAATTATAAATAAGAAGTTGTTAACTTATGTTCCACATGGGATTTCATCGGAAATTTTTCATCCTGTGTCAGCAACTGATCCAAAATTAATAGATTTTAAACGTAAATTATTTCAGGGAAAAGATTATAACTTCGTTTTATTTTTAAACTCTAGAAATATTAACCGTAAACGAATAAGTAATACTATTCTTGCGTATCGACAATTTTGTGACGGCTTAACTAAGGAGGAATCTTCTAAATGTTTATTTGTTATTCATTCGGAGGTTGTATTAGATGCCGGGACAAATAATATAGCGGTTAAAGAAGCGTTATGCCCGGATTATAATATCTTATTTTCACCGGGAAAACTATCACCTGAAGAATTGAATTTATTATATAATAGTGTTGATGTAACCGTATGTGCTTCATCTAGTGAGGGGTTTGGATTATCTACCGCTGAAAGTATAATGGCCGGAACTCCCATCATCGCAACTGTAACGGGTGGTCTCCAAGATCAAATGAATTTTGTAGATGATAATGGAGATCAGATTAAATTCACAGGAAATTGGGGCAGTAATAGTGACGGTAAAGTTAAAACGTGTGGAAGATGGGCATATCCAGTATATCCCGTGACTCGCTATGTTCAGGGAAGTCCTCCGACTCCTTATATTTTTGATGAAATGGCAAAATGGGAAGATTTTGGAGTTGGTTTTATGTATTGGTATATGACACCCCATAGAACCAGAAAACAATATGGAAAAGAAGGAAGGGACTGGATGTTAAGTTCTACTGGGTTATCTGAAAAAAGAATGGGTAGAGAATTTATAAATTCTATGGATTTTGTATTTTCTAATTGGGTTAAACCAAAGCCATTTGGAATATTTTCAACTAAAGACTACATTGGAAATACGATGACTCGAAAACAAGTTGGATTTGAAATACCTTCGATTGACAAAGATTTAGTAAAAACTAAAATAGAAAATATCAAGAATGATGCTCGGTTTATAAAAAGTTGAATAGTTTTATAAAATTTGTTATATTGCGGTATGATTGAACTTAAGAAAACGGATGTTAATGCGGTAATTCCAACCAGAGGGACAGAATATGCTGCTGGATATGATTTATACAGTATCGAATCGTATGAACTACAATCGCTGGAGCGTAAATTGTTTAAAACTGGTATAAATATAGCAATCCCCGCTGGATTATTTGGGCGAATATCCCCTCGTAGTGGGTTATCTTTCAAGAATGGAATCGATGTGCTCGGCGGAACAATCGATGAAGATTATCGGGGCGAAATAAAGGTTATTTTAATAAATTTTGGAAAAGAGCCATATAAAATTAATATTGGAGATAAAATGGCTCAAATCATATTTTCAGCATATACTGTTCATGAATTTAATATAGTAAATGAATTATCTCAAACCGAACGATCTGAAAGAGGGTTTGGATCAACTGATATAAAATCAGAGCCAATTCCTAAAGAAATAGATAAACTAGATGCGGCAATAGAATTCTTAAAAATATACGATAAAAATACAATATCAATAACAAAAGAATCTATTGGAGTAACTGATCTTGTATCATCTACCAAAGGTCATGTAACGCACGATAACACATTACCAACTCCACCACGATCTAATTCCGATCTTATAGAACAATATAAAAAGCACGGTGGAGTTGTTTCTCATATTAAACCATACGAAGAACAAATCCGAGAAAAAATAAAAAATTTATGAATGAACATATATTGAATAATAAACCATTAGTTGTATATCAGTCTGCATTGCAAACGGCATCAGGATATGGAAGATATAGCTTGGAAATAGCAAAATCATTACTTCGTTATTGTAAGAAAAAAGATTACCAATTGGGTATAGTGTTAACACCGTGGGGTGCGACAGGCCAGCGTTCAATTGAAGATTTATCACAAGACCCAGAGACACGGGAATTATTATCCTTAATAATAAGAGGAAACATAAACAAACAGCCCGATGTATATTTCCACGTAAGTATTCCTAATGAATGGCAACCTCATGGAAAATATAACATAGGAATTTCAGCATTAACTGAAAACTCGGCATTGAGTCCTCAGTTTATAGAAGGAATAAATCGTTTCAATCTTGGTATTGTAATGTCTAATTTCAATAAAGATGTAGCCATTAAAACTGAATATGTTAAGAAGAATCCAAATGGCACTCAAGAACCATTGAAGGTTAATACACCAATTGAAGTCTTACCTTGGGGAATAAATACCTCCATTTATAAAAAAACATCGGACAAAGTGCCATCTATAGAAGAAGAATTAGTAAAAATACCAGAAACATTTGCGTTTTTCTATAGTGGAATGTGGTCTGGAAATGGGAACTCCGATAGAAAAGACACCGGTAAACTTATTGAAACTTTTCTCCGAGTATTTGCAGGAGTCGAAAATCCTCCTTGTTTAATACTTAAAGTTAATGGTGCTCAGATAGGAGTCGTTGATAGACATGATTGTGTAAATAAATTAACCGATATAACTAATATGGTGAAACACAATCTTCCTAATGCTAAACTTCCTAATGTTTATTTGATGTATGGAGATTTATCCGATGTAGAAATGAATGCGTTGGTTAACTCTGATAAAGTTAAAGTATGTGTAAGTTTTAGTCACGGAGAAAGCTGGGGCCAATCTGGATTGACAGGAACCATAGCTGGTAAGCCTACTATTTTACCAAATTGGTCTGGACATTTGGATTATATGAATCCTGAACATTCTGATTTTTTCGAAGGAACACTTCAGACAGTTCCCAGTGAAGTGGTAAATGATTGGTTTGTAAAGGAATCACAATGGTTTGTTGTTGATTATAATAAAGCGGCAGATAAGATGAAATCATATTTTTTCAATTATAACCAAGATATGTTGGATAAGGCAGAAAAATTAAGATTGGAAAATACAGTTAAATTTTCGGCTGATGCTATGAATGAGATTTTTCATTCTATTTTAGATAAACATATACCAGAAATTCCAAGACAATCTTCTATAGTGCTTCCAAAATTAAAGAAGATTACACTTCCATCGCTTAAAAAAATAGAATAAATTATTATGTCAAATATATTTCAAAAATTAAAAGAATTGGTATCTTACTATGATCTCACTAGACAGATAGGACATACTACTACAATGTTAAATGGTGCATATAAAGTTTTTAGTGAAGGATATTCTACTTACAATAATAAATGTATTGTATTGACGTATAATCAGGATATGGCAGACTATCTTAATAACGGATTAAAAGTTCCTTATGAGAAAGCATATGAAGCAGTTCCTTTCACTGATACTAATTGCCAATATGTATTAAGAGGAAAAAAATATCCAATATTATTTGATAATGCTTTATTACATATCTTATTTAAGGAATCGGCCAATAGAATGGAGGAACTTAGTATTGAAAATCTTAAACTTAAATCCGATATAACAAATTTAAAAAAAGAAAATAAACAATTGGGGGATGACGTTATAAGTTTAAAATCGGAAAATTATAACAAATATGATATTATTAAAAAATTACAAATTGATAATCATTCATTGAATGTGGATAATAAAACACTTAATGATTTTAATAAAGAACATAAATCAAAAGAAATAGAATCTATTACTATAAAATATAAATGAATACGCCAAAATAAATAATATTGACTTATTACGAATTCCATATTACAATTTGAAAAAAATATCAGAAATTCTTAAAGAAAAATTAAAATTATGAACGTTCCTCCTAAATTTGTATATTGGATTGACCGAGTTAATTATTATGAAGATTTGATAAGTAAATCTACGTTTATATATATTAGTTCTGCCTGTCCTGATATTGGAATATATGATAATGTATTGCGAATATTGGGAAGTGGGAGTAACTATGCCTATATTGAGACTAACCAGAGAGACAGATTGATAAAAAATTTAAATAATATTTCGAATTATAAAGAAGCATATTATTTAGCCGCTAATCATATTAGTTATTTATGACTATTTCCTATTGTGTTACTGCATGTAATGAAACTGAAACTTTGAGTAAATTATTATCTTATTTAGTATTAGTAAATACGCCGGAAGATGAAATTATAGTTTTATTTGATAAAGATAATTATACTTCAGAGTCGGAAAAAATTGTATTAGATTATCAAAAGGCAAATAATTCCAATAATAATTTTAAAGTATTATATCATCCATTGAATAAGAATTATGCTGCGTTTAAAAATAAATGTATAGAATCATCGACCAAGGATTGGGTGCATCATATAGATGCGGATGAATGCCCCGGTGTATTTTTATTGGGAGAAAATTTAAAGAGTATAATTGCGTCAAATCCAGAGATTGAATTGTATAGGGTTTCTCGTATGAATAATTTTATAGGAGTAACCGAAGATGATGCAAAGCGATGGGGATGGAATATAGATAATCCTAATAAATGGATAAATTGGAACACTGGTGATTATCAAAATAGAATTTTCAAACGGGATTATCCCAATATCAAATGGATTGGTAAATTGCATGAGCGAGTGGTCGGCGCAAAAAAATATACGGATCTTCCCAAAGAAGAAGATTATGCATTATTACATACAAAAACAATTGAGCGGCAACGTGCTACGAACGAAAGATATATGAAACTATTTACTATAGATGAGAATATGGGACGCTCGACTGAGTGTTAATATAATAACTTTACGATTACGTCGTTTTTTGTTATACTCATTAAATGTCTAATAAAAAAGTATCATATTCCCAATTTTCTACTTGGTTTAAGTGTCCATTTAAATATTATAATGATTACATATTAAAACTTCGTAAATTCGAAGATTCGTTGAATATGTCATTTGGAACAGCAATTCACGAGACAATTCAATTATATCTAAAAACCTTATATCATGAAGGAGAAAAACCAGCGGAGGAACTTAATCTTAATTCTATATTTAAGGTTGAATTTCAACAAGAGATAGATAAGAAAAAAATCCCACATACCAAAGAAGAACTGGATGAGTTTATAGAAGATGGTCGACTCATACTTTACGAGTTTTTGTTGCCAGAAAATCGCCGCCGTTATTTTCCCCGTGACAAATTCGAACTACTGGGAATAGAAACCGAAATCAATGAGGCTATTTTTAATAAGTTAAATGTTACTTCGTTTTTAGACTTGGTGTTAAGAGAAAAAATATCAGGGAATATTAGAATAGTAGATTTCAAAACTTCAAGTAGGGGATGGTCATCTGAAAAAGAAGATTTTACCAAGTTGGCACAACTTCGTTTATATAAAGCATTATATAGTAAAAAATACAATATTCCATTAAGTAAAATAAATGTTGAATTTTTTATTTTAAAAAGAAAAACATTTGAAAATTCTAAATATCCACAGACTCGGTTGAATGTATTTGTGCCGTCTTCTCATAAAAATGATATTGACGAAACACTTCAGGAATTTTCTAAATTTGTAAATGAATGTTTCACTAAAGAGGGAGAATATTTGACCGATAAAGAATATCCTAAGATGCCGTCTAAAAAAACTTGTCAATATTGCCAGTATGCCAAAGATGGATCATGTGATAAAAAAGCCAGTAAAATAATTTTATGATAGAAAAGAGAAAATTATATAAAAATATAAACGGTGAATTATTTTTTTATTGTGGTAGTATATCTCCCACGTCTTTGATTGACAAAATAAATGAACTTGGATATTTATTAGGTCGGAATACCGAGATCGCTACGATTACTGGTAGTATGGTTATAATAGACAAATCTATGTCTTCTAATTTTAACTTTATAGCTCCGCATCTGGGATATGGTACGGATTTTGATGGTGGGATGTTAATTTGGAACAAGGATAATGACCCCGATGAATTAGAATGCCGTCGCCCTCATATTTTCAAAATATAATTGACATTTCATTTTAATTTGATACAATGTGGTATGTTGTCATCTGACTTTATTAACTCCTTTTCCGAAGAAGAATTGAGTATGATTTTATTTATTATAAATAAAGCCAATCCGATTTCTTTTATAAATCGTCAATTTGAAGTAAGTCAGTTAAAATGGCTTAACAAAGATGTTTTAATTAAACATGTATTGGATTCGTTCCCAAAAATAAATCCAGAAGGTCATGAAACATTCAAGTCGCTTATGTTGAAATTTGATGTTAAAGTAGATATAAATAAAATTGAGCAGCCTAAATTACCCGAGCCAACCGGTTCAATTGAAGCACCTAAACAAGAAACAAGTGGATCTGTTGAAAGTAAATAATATGGAAAAATCATCATTAAGAATTAGAGCAGATAAAGTTAAAGGCGCTCGATGTACTACATTAATTGCGGTTTTGGAAAATCCTAAAACGATAGAAAACATAGGTTCAACTATTCGAAATGTAAATGCGCTAGGAGTTGAGAAACTGTATGTTGTAGATGGGTATAAATTATTGCCAGATAATTGGGAAGAAATGAGAAATAGAAACTCTTTAACTAAAATATCAGCATCGGCAATTAAATGGACATATGTTAAGGTGTTTCCCGATACTTCTAAGTGCTTGGATTATTTGGAGAAGAATAAATATATGTCGGTGGTGACATCTCCACATATTAAAGGAAAGAAAAATATATGGCTGGACGAAGGAACATTTACTCAGCCAAAATTAGCAGTTTGGTTTGGAAATGAATCGAGAGGCATAAGTGATGTTGCTATAGATCGAAGTTATATATGTGTTAATATTCCAATGTATGGAATTATTGAAAGCTTGAATTTGGGAACTTGTACTGGTATAGTGTTATATGAGATAACCAAGCAGCGAAGAAATTTTAAGAAAATTTGTGTATAAAGCGATTTATAATAATAAGAATAATGGAACTGTGTCAGTATTGGATGATTCCGATGATAAGTGGCATCAGTATCCTATTACTGATTTTCGTTATGCTTATAGAAAATCTTCAACTGGAACATTTACCTCTTTGTTTGGTGACAAACTTGAGCGTATAACCACCTATGATGATAATGATCCGACATTGTTTGAGTCCGATCTAAATCCTGAAATGAAAATATTATTGGATTTATATCCTAATAATGAAGAAATCAGTAAGGGACATAGAATTCTTATATATGACATTGAAACTTCAACCGAAGGTGGATTTCCAGATATAATGGCCGGTGATAAAGCAATTACAGCAATTGCGGCTTATGATTATTCTGATGATAAGTATTATTCTCTTATATTAGATCCAGATAAAAAGGTAAAGAATAAAACTATAGGGAATGAAATAACAAAATCATTTGATACTGAGACTGCACTACTTACTTATTTTATAAAATTATGGGCTGATATAAATCCTACTATTATTTCCGGGTGGAATATAAACTTTTTTGATAATCCCTATCTTTATAATAGGTCTAAAAATGTTTTAGGAAAGACTGCGGTTTATAAACTATCTCCGATAGGACAGGTATATCAAAATTTATATAGTAAAAAAATGATTATCGGGGGAGTATCTTCATTAGATTATATTGATCTATATAAAAAGTTCATAGGAACCATGAAATCTTCATATTCTTTGGCCAATGTAGCCAAAGATGAAGAACTAAAACATCAGAAATTAACATATAAAGGTAATTTGGATACCCTATATAAAACCGATATTGATAGATTCGTTGAATATAATTTAGTCGATGTAAAGGTTGTGGTTGAATTAAATGAAAAATATGATTTTATAAATTTAGCACAAGCCGTATGTCATAAAGGACATATTCCATATGAAAGATTTCAACTCAGTTCTTGGTTTATTGATGGGGCTATTTTAGATTATTTACATACCAAATTGAATGTTATTGCTCCAAATAGACCGGAAGATGGCAGAGAAAACTATGAGGAGATGTTAAAATCAGATGAAGAAGGATTTATTGGAGCGTATGTTAAAATTCCAGAACCTTCAATTTATTCGTGGGTTTGTAGTGCTGATATTCAGAGCCTATATCCGAGTGTGATTATGTCATTAAACATTTCTCCAGAGAAAAAGATAGGCAAGATTGAAAATTGGGATTATCACAAATTTAAATCAGGAGAAATGAAAGAAGTTAAGATAAATGATTTAATATATGATGCAGATGAATTTAAACAGATGATTTCTAATAACACAGTTTCAATTTCAAGTTCTGGAGTTTGTTATAAACTAAAAAATATTGGAGTTATACCCGATATTTTGGATAAATGGTTTGAAGAAAGAATTGAATATAGAAAATCAGCAAAGCAATATAATAAAGAAGGAAACAAGGAAAAAGAAGCATTTTATAATCGTCGTCAATTAAGGCAGAAGATATTTCTTAATTGTTTTTCTCCCGATACAAAAGTAATGACAAAGAACGGAGTGAAATATATAACCGATGTAAAGATAGGAGATTTAGTATATTCGTTGAACAAAGAAACTGGAAATAGCGAATTAAAACCAGTTACTAGGACATATGAATATGATTATGAAGGAGATATGGTGCATTTCAATTCTCATCATATAGATTTTATGGTGACTCCTAATCATAAATTCTGGGTATCCAAACTCGGTAAGAAAAAGTATAAAAATTTCTCGTGGGAAGATGCGGGAAATATAATTAATGATAAAGTTCGTCGGAAATTTCCACCGATTAAACCACTTCCTACGTATGATAATCCACGAGGAGCGTGGGATGATATTGATTTGGCATATCGAATTCAGATAAACAAATTGAAGGGAAAGGGACCGACATTAAAATCGGCTCATAGAAAGTTATTACCATATAAAGGGAAAGTATATTGTGTGGAAGTGCAAGACAATCATACTTTACTGTGTGGGAGAAATGATAAGTATCAATGGTGTGGACAAAGTGTATATGGAACTTTGGGTTTGCCGATTTTTCGGTTTTATGATAAAGACAATGCCGAAGCAGTTACAGTAACCGGTCAAACAATTATTAAAAGTGCAGAAAATTTGGTCAATGATTTCTTTAATTCAAAATTAAAAAATGCCAATAAAGCCGAATGGATAGGGGATCATGTGATAGCAATTGATACGGATTCAAATTATTTTTCATTTGAAAAACTAATGATAATAAACAATATCCAAGAAGATAAGAAAATCAATTATTGTATTGAGACAGTGACATCTATAACTGATAAAATAAATAAATTATATTCTTATATGGTTCCAGCAATGTTTAATATTCCTATAGAAAGGAATAGAATTAAAATTGTTCCGGATGTTATTGCTAGTCGTGCTATTTGGACTGGTAAAAAGAGATATGCGATGATAAAGGTGTTTGATATGGAAAAAATGGTTCCTGTTTATGATAAATATGGAAATGTAGGAGCCTTAAAAGTGGTCGGAATTGATACTGTTCGTAGTAGTTTTCCTAAATCATTTAGAATATTGCTTGGAAAAGTTTTGGAAGATATTTTGCGTGGAAAAGATTTAAATATAATAGATGAATATATTATGGATTTTGAAGAGACTATAAAATCTCAAAATCCGGCTGATGTGTCTAAAACATCAAGTATTAAATTCATATCTCAAAAGGGAGACAAGAATTATAATTGTAAAGGAAGAGGTATATTTGAGATTATAAAAGGAAGTCCAATTACGGCAAAAGCCGGAAATAA
>Ga0114951_10003007_pt1 | contig 18062 bp, 13 predicted proteins | sample AM7aDNAmetaG_FD_88677 | JGI IMG/M metagenome (GOLD analysis project Ga0114951, IMG submission 88677) | Freshwater microbial communities from Finland to study Microbial Dark Matter (Phase II) - AM7a DNA metaG | ecosystem: Environmental > Aquatic > Freshwater > Lake | place: Finland: Lake Alinen...
ACGTGAACGACGCAGCGAAACCTGTAGCAACATACACGGCCGCAATCCAGCCCAACGGCGATACGTCATGCGCCAACAACTGCAAGCTATTGGTTGCCGATGCGCCAAAAGTCACGAGTGCGATGACGGCGAAATACAACAGCGGCGTGTTGCGTCCGCGCAGGATCAGTATTGAAGCCACTGCCAGATAAACGACCAGCACGAGGCAGTCCATGAAGATCATAAAGTCGACGATGAAATCGAAGCCGATACCCAGCGTTGCCAGTCGCGCAGTGACTGAACCCGGTTCAGGTGTGCGCAGCACAGCCACGGTGCGCGGCGGCAACGTTCCCGTGCGCACGGTGACGGTTACAGACGTGTACACCCACCCGCTCACCTGTTCGGCCAGTTGCGCAATGGAGGCGCCGCTGGGCACGGCCTGCCCGTTAATGGCCGTGAGCACATCGCTGACAAGGATGCCAGCCTGCGCTGCCGGTGTGCCGCTCACGACGCTTGTAAAAATCGCATCGCCGCTCTTGTCGATACGCACTTTCACGCCGACAACACCCGCTGTGTGCATAGTGTTGTAGAAATACGGGATGGCAACGATGATGAGCACCCCAGTCACTATCAGAATGCCTGCCCGCAGGACAGTCAACAGCATGCGCTTCACGTCGCGCCGGGGTGGTGCGTCGTCCGTTGAGACTGATTGATCGGGCGCAAGTGTGTTGTCGGCCATAGCTGGTTTGTCCAGTGTAAGAGTTGGTCATCCACTTGTCAACATACCGCCCCATTCGGAATAACACCACAACACCGTAGCACCGGAATGTGAAGACGTACTATAGTGGGTGCCATGATCAACTTCTCCGTCATCGGCATCAATCACGGCCATATCTACGGGCAGGTAAATGCCCTGCTCAACGCGGGCGCGACGTTCGTTTCGTTCTACGCGGCTGAGCCGGAACTAGTCGCGCCGTTCGCGAAGGCCTTTCCGCAGGCAACACTTGCGCGCAGCGCGGACGAGATACTCGAAGACTCGACGATCCACATGATCGTCACAGCCGCTATCCCAAACGAGCGCGCGCCGCTGGGAATCCGGGCGATGCAGCACGGCAAGGACGTGATGTCGGATAAACCTGGGTTCACGACGTTGGATCAACTGGCTGAGGCGCGCCGCGCCCAGCGCGAGACTGGGCGCATCTACTCGATCTGTTACAGCGAGCGCTTCGAGAACGGCGCCACGATCCGCGCCGGCGAGTTGGTCGCGCGCGGCGAAATCGGGCGCGTCATCCAGACCATCGGCCTCGGCCCGCACCGCCTGAACCTGCCCACGCGCGCGCCGTGGTTCTTCGAGCGCGCCCGCTACGGCGGCATCCTGTGCGACATCTGCTCACATCAGGCCGACCAGTTCCTGTTCTTCACGGGCTCGACCAGCGCCGCGGTAGTCAGCGCGCAAGTCGGCAATGAAAATCACCCGCAATACCCCGAACTGCAGGATTTTGGCGACGTGGTCTGGCGCGGAAACGGCGGAACAGGCTATGCGCGCGTGGACTGGTTTACGCCCGACGGGCTGCCGGTGTGGGGTGACGGGCGCTTAACCATCCTGGGGACCGACGGATATATCGAATTGCGCAAATACATCGACATTGCCGGTCGACCCGGCAGCGCGCATCTGTTCATTGCCACGCAGAAGGGCGTGCGCCATGAGGATTGCAGCCACATTTCACTGCCCTATGGCCGCCTTCTGATCAACGACGTGCTCAATCGCACCGAGACGGCCATGTCGCAGACGCATTGCTTCCTCGCCGCCGAGCTGGCGCTCAAGGCGCAGGCGATGGCAGAGGGATGAGAATGGAGACCGGAGATTGGAGATTGGAGATTGGAGGAAATTATGGATATCACTTCGCCAGAACTATTGGGATTTTCGAGCCGCCGGCTGGCGCGCATCAAGCCCGTCATGCAGCGCTATGTGGACGAGAACAAGTTTGCGGGGATCATCACCCTGGTGGCGCGCCACGGCAAGGTTGTGCACCTGGAGAAGGTCGGCTATGCGGACATCGCGTCCGCCAAACCCTTGGACTTCGACGCACTGTTCCGCATGTACTCTCAAACCAAACCTGTTACCAGCACGGCGATGATGATGCTACTGGAGGAAGGGCGTTACCGCCTATCTGACCCGCTGTGCGCCTATGTCCCGGCGTTCAAGGACATGCAGGTGCTCACCAACAGCCAGGGCGACACCGTCCCGGCGAAGCGCCCGATCACCATCCGCGACTTGTTCACACACACCGCTGGCCTGGGCTATGGCATCGCGAGCACGACCAACCCATTGTCCGAGCAGATGTACCGCGAACACTACTGGATGCCAATCCTGACTAACCCCGCAATCACCTTGCAGGAGTTGTTCGATGGCATCGCCCGATTGCCGTTGGTGGGACAGCCAGGGGACGCATGGATCTACAGTGTGTCGATCGACGTGCTGGGCTTACTCGTCGAGGTGATCAGCGGGATGCCGTTTTCGGCGTATCTGAAGCGCAATCTGTTCGAACCGCTCGGCATGACCGACACCGACTTTTACGCGCCGCCGGAAAAACTCGACCGGCTAGCAACCGTCTACGGGCCGAAGACGTTCGACTGGCCGAATGCCCCGACCGCCGAGGAACTGGCAGCCGGCATCACGCCGATCAACGCCATCATGACCAATGGCAGCTTCACAGAACCGACGAACACCCCATCCGGCGGCGGCGGGTTGGTCTCGTCCACCTCCGACTACTTCCGGTTTGCGCAGATGGTCGCCAACCGGGGCACTTTGGACGGCGAGCGTATCCTGGGGCGCAAGACGGTTGAGATGATGTTCGCCAATCACCTGCCCGACGGCATGACTATCGCCGATGACCATGCCAATGGCTTCGGCCTGGGCGGCAGCGTGCTGCTCAGTCCGGCGAAGTCGCAGGTGCTTGGTTCTGCCGGCACATGGAGCTGGGGTGGCGCCGCGAACACCGAATTCTGGATCGACCCGCAAGAAGATATGGTGTGCCTGCTGATGGCGCAGTTCATCCCCGGCGGCAGCTACCCACTCAACTTCGACTTCCGCAACCTCGTGTATCAGGCGCTGGTCGATTGAGCACAGTTCCCCTGCGAAGGCCTCAGCTAAAAACGAGCCGATAACCTGCCTGGCCGCCTTCGCAGGGAGTGCGTTACGCGCATTTCAGACCATCCGTCGATTCTCACCATACAGAAGTGGCGGGGTATATACTGCCCTTCCAGTATTGTGCTGTAGTGGAGTGGTTCGGTGGGATTACATGATGTTTTGGGTTGCTGGTGTGCGTCTTAAGACATCACAGGAGTCATTGGATGGGCAATGTGAGTCTGGTGCAATGGCGGGCAGGCAGGTTCAACGTATTGGGCATAAGAGTGCTGACCGTGGTTGGCGTGATCGGATTGGCCATTGTGGTATCTATTTTATCCACAAGTGTTGTGCGGGCGTCCACCCCTATTCCGGGTGGCACACTGGGCACAAGTGACTGGACGCTTGGGGGCAGCCCCTATATTGTGCAGGGCGGCATCAACGTTCCGGCCGGGGTAACCCTCACAGTGGAGCCGGGCGTCATCGTCGAGTTTTATAGCGGCGCCGTTTACCTTGAGGTCAACAGTGGGGGAACCTTGCTCGCAAATGGGACGGTCGCGCAACCCATCACCTTCACTTCCGTCCTGACCGCGCCAGCGCCAGGGGCATGGTATGGCCTATATCAAAACGGCGGTTTCATGCAACTGAGCAACTGCTTCGTCGATTACAGCGGCAGCAGCAATACCGGCGTCTACTTGAACGCATCCAGTGCATCGCTGACCCATTGCGCCATCCGCAACACGCTGGGCATCGGTTTATATCTCACAGGAGACGGCATCGCGCCGCAACTGGACAGCGTGACCGTTCTCAGCAGCAGCGCACAGGCGATCTACCAGAACACGCTCAACATGTCGCCGGCGTATCACAACCTCACTCTGGCCGGGAATAACCCCGATGCCGTGTTCATTTATAGCGGCAACGCCACCTACAGCAATGTCCTGGATGGTTCACCAGCAGCGCTGAACGGCGCGCCCATCATTCTCAATGCTGAGCACTCTGTTTATAACAGCGTGGCTCTCACCATCACACCCGGCAGCCAGTTGCGCTTCACGCCCGGCGCCACGGGTCTGGTCATCAACGGCGGCGGCTCGCTGATCGCGCAGGGCACACCAACCCTGCCGATCACCTTCACATCAAACGCAGCCAACCCCCAACCTGGCGACTGGTACTTCCTGTATTTCTACAGTGGGTCAACCGGGCGACTGTCGCACTGCGACATCGCCTATACCGGCTACAGCCTGGGGTATGCGATGTACATGGGGACGAGTGATATCCACATCGCCTATTGCGCCATCCGCAACACGCTGGGCATCGGTTTATATCTCACAGGAGACGGCATCGCGCCACAACTGGACAGCGTGACCGTTCTCAGCAGCAGCGCGCAGGCGATCTACCAGAACACGCTCAACATGTCGCCGGCCTACCACAACATCACTCTGGCCGGGAATAACCCCGATGCCGTGTTCATTTATAGCGGCAACGCCACCTACAGCAATGTCCTGGACGGTTCGCCAGCGGCGCTGAATGGCGCGCCCATCATTCTCAATGCTGAGCACTCTGTTTACAACACTGTGGCTCTCACCATCGCGCCCGGCAGCCAGTTGCGCTTCACGCCCGGCGGCACGGGCCTGGTCGTGAACAGCGGCGGTTCGCTGATCGCGCAGGGCACGCCAACACTGCCGATCACCTTCACATCAAACGCAGTCAGCCCCCAACCCGGCGACTGGTACTTTCTGTATTTCTACAGTGGGTCAACCGGGCGACTGTCGCACTGCGACATCGCCTATACCGGCCTCAGCCTGGGTTATGCGATGTACATGGGAACGAGTGATATCCACATCGCCCATTGCGCCATCCGCAACACGCTGGGCATCGGTTTGTATCTCACAGGAGACGGCATCGCGCCGCAACTGGACAGCGTGAGCGTTCTCAGCAGCAGCGCACAGGCGATCTACCAGACCACGCTCAACATGTCGCCGGCATACCACAACATCACTCTGGCGGGGAATAACCCTGATGCCGTGTTCATTTATGGCGGCAACGCCACTTACAGCAATGTCCTGGATGGTTCGCCAGCGGCGCTGAATGGCGCGCCCATCATTCTCAATTCTCAGCACTCGATTTATAACAGCGTGGCTCTCACCATCACGCCCGGCAGCCAATTGCGCTTCACGCCAGGCGGCACGGGCATACTCATTAACAGCGGCGGCTCGCTGATCGCGCAGGGCGCGTTCCTGCAACCCATCACATTCACCTCCGTGCTGACGCCCGGCACGCGCCAGCCTGGGGACTGGTACTACCTCTACGCGTATGCCGGTTCTGTGCTGCGGCTGGCCTACTGCGACATCTCGTATTCGGGTGGGGCCAGCCTGGGCGCTCTGGCAATCAATGGCGACAACGCGCAGATACAACAGTGCCATATTCATGACAACAAGGGGCCAGGGATCGCATCGACAAACGCATCCTTCACGGTGACGCGGAGCAGCATCTATAACAATGGCCTGGTGAGTAATCCGCCATATGGTGTGGGCATCTTGAACAACACCCCGCATGTGGTAATCGATGCGCGCGGTAACTGGTGGGGCGACCCGTCCGGACCAAACAACATCGTATCGAGCGTGCAAGTGACCAATCCGCTGGGTGTTGGGAATGGGGTCAGCGACTGGGTATTGTTCAGCCCCTGGCTCACCCAGCCGCCGCCATGGGCGCTAAATGCATATGTGCCAGTTGTGATAAGGTGATTCGCAGCAGTAACCAATCTTTGGAACTGATCGATAATCTCACTCATCTGCGAGTGATCAGTGAGGAAGTGATATGAAAGTTACGTACGATCGCACCGTGCTGCCCATGGACGGCGGCTATACGGTTGTGGATCGCATGTTAAAGGGCAAGCAGGTCATCGTCCACGGCGATGGCAGTTCGCTGTGGACGCTCACCCACCACGCGGATTTCGCCAAAGGATTTGTCGGGCTGCTCGGCAATTCACGCGCCATCGGCGAGGCCGTCCATATCACGAGCGACGAATGGCTGTCGTGGAACCAGATTTTCGAGATCGTCGCGCATGCGTTTGGCGCCACTGCGAAGATTGTGCATGTGCCATCTGACCTGCTGGCTGCCTACGACCCGAACTGGGGCGCGGGACTATTGGGCGACAAGACGCACAGCCTGATCTTTGATAACAGCAAGATCAAGCGCCTCGTGCCGGGATTTGCAGCCACGATTCCATTTTCACGCGGGATTGAGGAGGTTGCGGCCTGGCACACAGCAGATCCGGCGCGCCAGAAGGTCAATGAGAAATTCGACCAGTTGTGCGATCGCATCCTCAGCGCCTACGAGCCCGCCTGGCCGCGCTAGCAGCCGCGATCGGTTGGAAACCCGCTTCGCGGGTTATCATGTTCTTAACCCGCGAAGCGGGTTTCTCTGTGATCCAGACGTCGGTTTCTAACCGATGTCGCTAACTGATTTATGAATGAAGTATGTCGCTGCCAAATAACGTGAAAGAGTTGAAAACAAGCTATTTGACGCTATTGGCGGTGCGATAATCATTTGTCAAAACTCAGTAGCGCAACAGAATCGGCATGTATGCCGAATGAGCCGCCAGCCAGTATTCGAACGCGCCCATATCACACACCCCGCCCAACGAGCGCGGAATACCGCGTTCGTCGGTGGGCGGGCAGAAAGCATTACTGCCAGCGTTTATAGCCGGACTATTTGCGGCCAGCGCCATTGTCGGCAAGTCGAGACCCGGCGAATTGACCTGCAGCAGACCCAGACCCGGATTAGCGTGCTGAAGCGAATGGGGCGTGGTCAGGCCGCAAACGGTTCCTGTTTCAAGGTTATAACCGCCATCCACCACGTTTGCGTAGCAGCCATCCTGACCGGCGCCGTAGGCCACGATCGTATTCCGTAGGACCAGGACCACGATGCTCGCTGTGCCGGTGCTTGAGAAAGTGCTCCCCAGGGCGGAGTTGTTGCCTGCAAGTGTGGCATTGGTCACCGTCATCACCCCTTCATTGAACACTGCGCCGCCTTCAATGGAAGCACTGTTGGTCACAATTGTGGCATTGGCTATTGTGACGACGCCGGATGCGTTCAAGATGGCGCCGCCATATGCTGCGCTATTGCTGTAAAGCGTGCTGCTCGCAAGCGTTATTGGAGCGAAGTTGTTAAAGATACCGCCTGCACTGACGATCGCGGCATTATGACTGAGATAACTCTCCATAATGCTCGCGGGTGAACCGCTCCAGATAGCGGCGCCATAAGCTGCATGGTTGTTGACAAATATGCTATGGCTGACATTCAGCGTCACAACGACGGGGATACTGACTACATCCGGCGCGGCCCATGCGGTATTGACCAGGACGGTTGAGGCATTCAAGGCAAAGATACCGCCACTACTAATACCGCCGCCATCTGAGGTCGCAACATTTCCGCTGAACCTGCAGTCGATCACGGTGGCGATGCCGTCGTTTCTGAGGCCGCCACCTAAATCTGCGGTATTGCTGATAAACAGGCTATGGCTCACGGTCACAATCCCGGAGTTATAGATCGCGCCTCCATAATCGCTATTGAGCGCGGATATGGCGCTGTTGCTCACAAAGGCGCTATTCCTGACATCCAGGTTGCCCGCGTTATAGATTCCGCCGCCATTGCCGACTGGCGCTGCTCCGTCGATGATGCGCAGGTGATCGAGCATAACGACGGCGCCGGCCTTGATGGTGAGCGTCCGAGTGACGTTACCGCCGCTGATCGTAGGGCTGATGGCAGCAGTGCTGCCGTCAATCACCAGCGATTTGGTGATGATGATCTGCCCCTGCAACGTGATAGTGCGCGCCACGCTGAAAAAGCCGGGGGCAAAGAGGATGGTATCCCCTGTGCCCGCCGCCTCGACTGACTGGCGTAGCGTGCCTGCGCTATTGTCATCGAGCGCATTGGTAACGGTAATCGTCCCCGCCCGTGCTGGCTGTGCCTGCCACAAAACCACAGCAAGAGTCATCGGCACTAATATCATCCAACCCAACAGCAATCCTGACCCACGCGCATGCTCGGCAACCGCCATATTTTCTCTCCTCACCACGTCTGGCTGCTACAACCTTACACCAAACAAGTCTGCGCACCTGTTCATGCAGGCTTAGGCGCCAGAGACTGCGTGCGTTGGCGACAGGCGCAACCGACCTCGGACCAAATTGTAACCTGTTACACGGGGTGTCAGCAGTCGATGGTGCAGCGCGCAGGAACGCCATCTCATTCTCCCCCAACTGGCGGAGCGAAATATCCCCCAACTAGGGGATACTATTCGGGAGTATCTGTGCTACGTTAAACGGATGACCCGTGTGTTTCTAGTCGACGCAGAGATTGCTACCCGCTCAGCACTGCGGTTGTTGCTCGTGGATATGAAGATGCAGGTGGTTGGCGAGGCGAGCGATTGGCGCAGCGCCATGGCCCAGATACAAACCACCAACCCAGACATGCTCGTGGTAGTATGGGAATTGCTTGCCGGTATGTTTGCGCGCGGAGTGCTGGCTGACCTGCGAGTCGCCCACCCCAACCTGCGCGTGGTCGTGCTCAGCAGCCAGTTGGATGCGCGCAAGGCTGCATTTCGCGCCGGTGCGGATGCGTTTATCGCGATCGGTGATGAGCCAGATCGTGTGACTGAACGGCTGCGAGCGGCAGCCGGCGACAGTAGTTCTTCGTGACCTGTGTAACAAGAAGTCAAATGATAGGAGACTGAAATGACAGCAGAGACTGAAGTCGTATTCCCGCGCACGTTAAGTGACATTTATCCAATGGCAGCGCAGCAACTGTACATCGAGACGTATAAGCTATCCTGGGCGACTCCTGGAGGAGCAACGCAAGACCGCATGTCCCGCGAGAGCGTTGCATCCCGTGACGCATGGAATGCGGTGTGGCGTGAGTACATCCAGGACGATGTGACGCACAAGTGGCGCCGCAAGGGAGACCAGGCGGCGGCGGAATCCACACCCGCTGGCAAACGCTCTCTCTTTGGCGCGATCAAAGGCATGTTGAAGCGTTAAATGAACAAAGATATATTTCCAAGCAAGTGGAAAAAAATGCGCGGTCAGATCAAGGTGACGTGGGGCAAGCTCACCGACGCCGACCTGGATCAGGTCGGCGGTAAGTTTGAGAAGTTTGTTGTCCTGATGCAGGAGAGGTATGGGTTTAACCGCGAGCGCGCCGAAGAGGAAGTAGACCGGCAAATCGCGGAACACGAAGATTAACTTTACAATTCCTTGTAATATCGAACTAAAGGCAAGGCTGTGTATCCAGCCTTCTCGTAGGATTTTCTTGCGGGAGCATGGCCTTCATCTCCGCCGGTGCCTAACACAGCGAGTTTCATCCCGCCTTCCTTCATCTTTTGAAGCGCAAACAGATTTAGTTCTGTGCCGATCCCGTGGTTTTGATATTCAGGATGGACTGCGAGCAACTGGACTTCCCCGGCTTTGGTGACGTCATTGAGTTCTAAGGTCACAAAGCCAACAACCTTCCCGTCCACTGCGGCAACCCATGTAGCCATGTGTTCATCATTGCAGATTTTTTCAACGACCCCTTTCTGGCTTTTACGCCAGTCAGGATAAATCGCGATTGGGTATAGTCTCGGTCCGAGTATGCGTTCCCATGCGACGAACACGGGTTCCCATGCCAGCAAAGAAAGCTCAACGATGTCGTTCATGTCATTGTTATTGAAGGGACGAATTTGTAAATTCATAATCATTTCCTCTTTCTGACGCGGCGCTTACCTGCGTTTCAATTCCTCACGCTGCTTGGCGTTTCCACTATGCTTGAAGACCGTTTTGCCAGCCCGTGCCACATGAACTCCGCGGCTTTCGTGAAAATGCCGCGCGTCGCCTCGATATCAAGCTGCGCATAATCTCCCTCGATCAACCGCTGCGGGTCGATCGCCAGTTTGCTGACCAGGTAGTTGCCAAATTCGTTCGTAATCAGATTCAGCAGGTAAGCTGTCATATCGAGATCGAGATCAGGGTTAATTTCACCGGCAGCGATGCCTTGCATAATGATCTGGCGGATAAGGCCCAAAGAGCTTTCTTTCATCTGCCGAAGCATGTCATCACGAAAGGGCGCGTCGCCAAACATGGCGCGATAGATGATCTGGTTGAGCCGGGGATGCTCAAAGCCGAAGCGCGCGCCCATTTCAAGCAGCCACTGGGTATAGATGAAGAAGCCCTTCTGCGAATCAGGCGGCCCGGCACTTTGGACAAACATGATCCGTTCGCGCGACGCCAGGTCGATCAGATACAGGTACAAATCGCGTTTGTCTTCGAAGTACTGGTACACGCTGCCTTTGGCAATGCCCAGTTGCGCCACGATATGCGAAATCGAGGCGCTCGCGTAGTCCCGCCCGGCGAATTCCTCAATCGCAGCGTCCAGAAAAGCCTTCCGTTTTGTCTCCGGCAGGTTCAAAAAGGTTTGCTTGGGCATTGATTCCTCGCTTCGTTACTGGCACGCTCGCGCATCATCACTTCTGCTGGGGCAGGAGCTTCCCCAGAATCTCGACGGCTTTTGCCACCCCATTTTCGGCGCGGATTTGGCGACCGAGTGCGCCGGCGCGCGCCCGCATGGCTGTATCCCCCGTGGCGGTGATCGCCTGGGCTAATCGCTCGGCAGTCAACTGTTTGCGCGGGATCGGTTGTGGCCCGACACCCAGTTCAGCAATCCGCTGTCCCCACATCGGCTGGTCTACTGAATGAGGCACGATGATCGATGGGACGCCGGCGCGTATCCCGGCGGCGGTCGTCCCGGCCCCGCCGTGATGAACCACTGCCGCGACCTGCGGGAAAAGCCAGGTATGGGGCACGCTTTCCACCGTGAACACGGAGTCAGGCAGTTGCACATTCTGGCTCAGTCCATGCCAACCCGTCGCCAGCACACCCCGCTGGCCGGAGAGTTCGAGTGACTTGAGCATCGTTTCAGTCGTTTCGAGCGCTTTGCGCTTGCTGCCCATGCTGCCGAAACCGATATACACCGGGGGAGGCCCGGAGCGAAGAAAGCCTACCAGCGCGTCTGGCGGTGACCAGGCCGGTTCCTCCTCGACAAACCAGTACCCTGTAATGTAGGCATAATCGGGCCAGTCACCGGGGCGCGGCAGCACATGGTCACTATAGCCATACAGGATAGGCTGGCGTTCGGCTCTCTGCCGGCGAAATGGCCCGGTGACTGGGATTTTCGTAGTTTCGGAAGTGCGGCGCCAGAAATTCTGGATTGCCGGGCGGAAACCCTGCCAAAAAACCTGATCAAAAATCGCATGCGTCAGCAGGTTATAGGCGCCGCCCAGGCGCGGGCCTGCGTAGAACAATGCGGCGGGTTGCGCGCGGGTTGGAGTCATCGGAACGGCATTCACCTGGATGCATGGGATGCCGAGATGTCGCGCAATAAAGTACGCGTTGGGCTGACCGGGACTATAGAGAATTGCATCCGCACCCTGGCAAGCTGCCCACACGTCATCGAGCATCTGACCCATCATCAGGTTGATTGACTGGGACGCCTTCGACTGAGCCATGAGCATCTTGATTGGATTTTCTGAATCGAGGACCGCCTGCGCCTGCGGGCTGTCCATCATGTTGGCGAAGTCGGCGCTAAAGGGATAAAACTCCAGCCCATACTGTTTGACAAATGACTCGTAATTTTTACCGGCGGCCAAACGCACCTGGTAGCCAGCCTGCAACAACCCGGCCCCGAGTGCAACATAGGGCTGAGTGTCGCCGCGTGTGCCCGCCGTGAGAATCGTAATCCGCATGATAAGTTCCTTTCAAATCGACAAATCTGACCTCGCCAGTGCTGTGACCGTCCAGTCACATGACTGACCAGTCACATTGTATGAACTCACGCGGGTTTTGTCAACCTGATGCAGGCCAGCGGTTTACACGAGGGCATTGGCTGCCAGAGGCAGTGCTGCAAAACAAAAAACACCCGGCCCCGACGGTATAACCGCCAAAGCCGGGTGTTTGTGTGCGTTCTAAGTTTAGAAGCGCCGATCGCCGCCACGGTCGCCGCCGCGTCCGCCGCCGCCACCACCGCGTCGATCACCGCCACGGTCGCCGCCGCCGCCACCACCGCCAAATCCACCACCAGCGCCGCCACGATTCTCAGGTGGCTTGGCTTCATTGACTTTGATCTGGCGTCCGCCAAGTGTCTGACCATTGCAGGCCGTAATCGCCTTACCGGCGTCGGCTGCGCTCTCCATCTCCACGAAGGCGAAGCCGCGAGGCTGGCCAGTCATGCGATCGGTTGGGATGGTCACTGCCTTGACAGCTCCGGATTTGCTGAACAAATCCTTGAGTTCCTTCTCGGTTGTGCTATAAGACAAATTTCCCACGTACAGTTTCGTATTCACTTGTGATCCTCCTAGAGATCTCTAACAGTTGATGCTGGCGATTTCCTGATCGCCAACCGCCGGATTACCGGTCTTAAATTTATGTCATAGGATACTGAGTGTGAGAGGGAATCAGAACTCGAAAAAAAGACCGTGGGTTTAGCACCGAGGTTCAATTAAAGAGAGTTTTTCCCAACAGACGAATAATCCATAAGACTTTCGCAATATACCACAAATCACAAATTCCGCGCGCGCTATTTCGCGTACTCGCGCGCGCATCCGCCCCATCACCGTCCTGCGGTAAGTCCCCACAACCCTACCGCAGGAGAACAGGAATGTATGTCTTATTCAGGCGCACCCAGGTAGTGAGGGTGCTGTAGTCAGACATCAGCGGATCGTTTGCCGATACCGCTGTGAGGGCGGTCACGTTCACCCCGCCGCGCGCATCCGCAGGCACGTTCACGACGGCGATCACATCGACGCCCTGTCCCGGCGCAAGGCTGGCGATACTCGCCGGGGTCACTGTCACGGTAGCAGTCCAGCCGTTGCTGTTACTCGCCGCGATATTTATCGCCGCGATGCTTATCGCCGCGATGTTAATCCGGTCGACCAGCGTGCCGGTGTTAGTCACCCGCACCGTATAAGTGACTGCTGACGCATAGGTTGGCGCAACCATGTTGACGCGACCATCGGTTGCGCTAACAGTCTGCGCCTGTCCGCTCAGCGATGCCGGGTTCACGATCACGCCGTACTGAATTACCTGCACAGCCGCAGTGTAAGTGATCGAACCGCACGCGTTGGCGGCAGTCACCACTACCCGGTGCGACCCGCCAGTCGCATACGTGTGCGTAATGATCCGGCTGGCAGCACTCTGGGCAATGCTGCCGCCGATGAACACGCCATCACCAAAATCCCAGCTGAGGTCTACAGGCGTGTTGTCCACGAGGGATGGATAAAACGTAATAGTCTCACCGGCGCGGGGTGTCGCTGGCGACGCGGTGAATGTCAGCGGGCCCTGTGGTTTATCTGCCGCTGTGCAGGCCGGGCAAATCGACATCACATCGTTGCGCGCGCTGGTGGTAGATGCGCCGGTGGACACGTCGTAGCCGCCGACCGCGAACAGGCGCGTCCCATCGCCTTCCGCGCGCGCGCCCACACGCAGCGACGTTGCAATTGGCAGCGTGACCCATACACCCGCCTGAACGTCATACGCCGTCACACCGCCAGTCACGCGCTTCGCGTCCGCATCCCAACCGCCTGCCGCGATCAGATACCGGTCGCCCAGCACGCCAGACGCGCTGCTGTCCTTCGGGCGCGGCATCGCTGGACCAGCCGACCAACTGCCGCTGCCATCCGCGTTGGGCATGAACACCTCCAGCGAATCGAGTCCGCGCGCGCCGTCGTAACCGCCAGCCACATACAGCTTGCCGCCGATGACGCCTGCCGCCGCGAACATGCGCGCCTGAGCGAGTGGCGCGCCGCGCGTCCACGTATTTGTCGATGGGTCATAGATCAACAGCGTGTTGGTGACGGCGCCGCTGCTGTATCCGCCGATGACGTACAGTCGCCCGTTGAGCGCGTGCGCCTCGTAATAGGCCAGCGGGATTGGCAATGGCGCGACGGCGTATGACGTCCAGCTATTCATCGCAGGGCGATAAGCCTGCACCAGCGTTGTCTGCGAATTGCTCTGCGCGTTTGTTTCGCCGCCTGGCACGTAGATCACGTCGCCTAGCAGAGCCGCGTCCGTTCCTGCGACAGAGATTGGAATAGACGTCATCGTTTGCCACGCATTCGCGCTGATCGTATAGCGATACACGGCGCTCGTCGGCAAATACGCCCCATCGGCGCGCCCGCCGATCTGGTACAGCGTCCCGTTGTAGTAAGCCAAACCAGCATCCCCCGCCGCCGCCGGCACGGGCGCAAGCGCCGTCCAACTGGTGCAACTGCCCGCCGTCGTGCGCAAAATCACCTGCCCGGATTGGCCGCTGTTCGCCCCCTGTGCGATGACAATCGTGTCGGCGCTCAACCCGCTACCCATGGTCCACGGCACGGTAACAACTACATTGACCACCCCACTGGCTCCGGGGTTTAACTGCACTGTCGCAGGTTGAATCACCGCGCGGCTGCCAGATGCCAGCCAACCGGCTGCGACAGTGGTGGTGATCTTGATGCTATCAGCGAGTGCGGTCATGTTCGCCACACTCAACGTATAGGTGACGCTCTTACCGCGACAAGCGGCGCCTTCGCGCAGCGCTTCAGGCCCAATCGATACCGGGCACACCTGATACAGCAACACGTCGTCGATCTGCCACCAGTAGGCCCAGTAAGGCGCGGCATAATGAAACCGCAACGTCAGGTTGCTCTTGCCCGCGTAAGCCTTCAGGTCTATCCGCGCCAGCTTCGGCCCACGGTCGTCTCCCGTAAGTTTCCACACGTTCGTCCATGGCCCGGCGCTCCCAGCTGTGCTGATATCGACCGCTGCAACCTGACCCCACGCCAGCCCGCGATAATAGTCATAGCGGAACTGCAGCACTGGCGCCGTCACGTTTGCAAGACTGAAAACCGGTGTGCGCAACTCGGTGTCAATCGATGCGCTCTCGCCGCACGTGAAGCTGTTGACAACCATATATCCGCCCGTTCCGCCGGTGTGGTTATACCAATTGGCCGCGTCAAAATCGCAGTTGCCGCTGTTGCGATAAAGGCTCCAGCCTGCCGGCAGCCCGGCGGCCGCGCTGCCGAAGTCCTCATTGAAAATCAGGTTGTAGTACGTCTGCACGGCGGGCGCGTTTATGGTTGTGACCGCTGGCGCGACTGCCGAGTCGGTGAGCGCCGCAGCAAGCGCGATCTGGCTGCCGCACAGCGATGACGCAATCACCGGAATCTGGATAGTCACACTGCTGCCGTCCGGGATGCTGCCGTTCCACACCAGTTGGGCCACGCCTGTCGAATCCCACTGCGCCGACCCCGCTGTTGCGATCGGCGTCCCTGCCGGCTGCAAGCCCACAGGCAATGCCACCACTGCGCCAGATGCCGCGCCAGATGCCAATCCGCTGTTGTGGATGACCAGCGTGTAGGTGAATCTCTCGCCGACCGCGACCGCGGCCTTGTTGGGCATCAGCGTCGAGGCGTCGAACAGAGGCGTGGCGATTGGATTTACGGCGGTCTTCACGGTCGGCACGCCGATCTGGTTGTCAAGGATAGTCACAGTGCTGGTGAATGCGCCGCTAAACGCGTTAACGATCAGCTTGTAGGTGAGGGTGATGCGCTGACCCGCAGCGACCGCACTGCTCCAACTCAGCCCCTCGCTGTTTAAGATCGGCGCCGCTCCACTCGTCGCGCTTGCGCTGCCCGACACGAAGGTTGCGGCTGATGACAGCGGAACGGTGATCGCCCCATTGCCATCCCGCGTGCCGCTGTTGTACAAGCCGATGACAACTGTGACTGGCTGGCCTGGCAGAATGTATACGCCCCCACCCTTCAGAGCGACCTTGATCGTGCTGAGTGTGTAGACGGGCGCAGCAACAAAGCTCGCCGCGCTGATCGTTGCCATGCCCAACGCCAGTGGGTCGCTGATCGTCGCCGTGTTGGTAATGGCATTATCCAACAGCGCCAACTCACTGAGCGCGCTCACGCGGGCCTGATAGCTGATGGAAACACGCGCCCCTGCGGCAACCCTTCCACCCCATGTGATCGCAGCGCCAACAAAGTTAACCACGGCGCCGTCCGACGATCGCGCACTACCGGCCACATAGGCGACGCCGGCGGGGATCGGATTGAGCAGCGTGGCGTTGCCCGCGACCTGCCCGCTATTGGTGATGCTGATGCTATACGTGAGCAACTGTCCGGCATTCACGAGCGCCCCTGTCGCAGGCGTGACTGCAATCTGACTCGCCCGATATTGTGGCGCAGCGACAGGCGTCACTGTCTTGCGCATCACCGCTGTAAGGCTGAGCGGGTCGCTGATCGTAACCGTATTGGTGAGCCAGCCATTCAACGCGGTCACCGCCGCCTGATACGTCACGGTGATAGTCTGGTTAGGGACAAAGTTGCCTGTCCAGGTCAATTGCCCGTTGGTTATAACAATGGCGCCGTTTGACGGGACCATTCGCCCACTGCCGGCCACATAGGCCGTGCCAGCAGGGAACGGGGCGACCAATGTCACTGCGCCCGCCCGCCCGGTGTTATTTGGCACGACGATGTTGTAGGTGAGTGTGTTGCCGGTATAAGCCGCGTTAGCCGGCGTCGTGCTGACCACAGTCCCGGCGTAATCCGAGCGATCCTCGTCGAGGTACAGACTCCAGTAGTTCAACTGCCCACGGTCGCCCCAGTACCGATCGCATACCGTGAGCGTCCATGTCCCGGCGGTGGGCGTTCCTTTGAATACGCCCAGCCCGGCGGCGGATCGCCACGTGTATTGCCAAGCAGCAGCATTGGGATCGTGCGCGCCCGCTCCCGCTCCTTCGCCAGACGCGTTGGTCGAAGTGTCATCGATCAAAACGTTGTAGTTGGCGTATCCATCAGCCAGGTTCAGAATGTTGATGTTCGTGCCGTCGGGCGACGTCAGCCGCACAAAGATATCGCCGCGCCACGGATGCGTCAGGTTGACGCCCACGCGCACGGCGCCGAGCAGAAAGGTGTCGGGGACGACAACCGATTGCGTCACACTGGCGTTGTCCAGGCAGCCATGATCGGGGATGATCGGGCCGGGGCGCGCACTGGTGTAGGCGCGGGTGACAGCAGTCTCGGCGAGGACAGGCGCCGCATGTGCTATAGCCGCGCCGTCAAGAAGGGTAAGCGCGACCAGCACAATCAGGATGACGAACTTTCGCCAGACTTCCTGTCGCCTGATATGTCCTCTGAATATGTCCTCTGAACCGAGATACATCACCGCACCTTGTCCACTGTTCTTGTCAATGACTAGCTGAACATATACCCATTCCCACGCACCGTAGTGATGCGATGCGCCAAGCTCGGGTTGTGGTCCAGCTTCTTGCGCAGGCGCATCATGTGCGGGCGCAGAACTTTGATGCCTTCGTTGATGTCGCCGTAGGGTTTGTGCAATGCCCGCCTGATCAGCTCATCGACCGATACCACCTGGTCGCGCCGGGTAACGAGCAGGTCGAACATCTGACCCTCGACCGGGCTGAGGCGAATGAAGTGACTTTGAGCCATGATCGCATTCGCCCGCGCGTCCCACACAAAGTTCAACGAGTGCGCAGGTTCCTCAACGACCGGCTCAACCACCGCAATTTTCTGGCTGACGCAACTCGCCAGCGCCTGTTCCGCCAGCACGCGCGCGCGCGACTCGCGATGGAACGGCGGGTCGGTCGCAAGCACATAATCCCGCGCGCCAAGGTTCAGCGCCTCGATCGCAGGACGGATATTGGCGCCGTCGTTATCGATAACAAGTGTGGGCGGCAACTGGTTCGCGCCCTTTCGCAACATCGTGAGCAAAGGGATAGCTCCTGATTGCACCTCAACCACCAGTAGCAGCCTATCCATATATTCGCGGCAGTGCTGGCTTTGCAGATTCGTGAGCGTTTCCGCGATGCTGTGCGTATCACGCACCTCAAAACCGGCCCCAGTTAACCCGCGCACGATTGCCGG
>Ga0114951_10003008_pt1 | contig 18062 bp, 10 predicted proteins | sample AM7aDNAmetaG_FD_88677 | JGI IMG/M metagenome (GOLD analysis project Ga0114951, IMG submission 88677) | Freshwater microbial communities from Finland to study Microbial Dark Matter (Phase II) - AM7a DNA metaG | ecosystem: Environmental > Aquatic > Freshwater > Lake | place: Finland: Lake Alinen...
AAGCTATCCAACAATTGGAATTTCTTTGGTAACCCCTTTTCTTTACGTATGAATAAAAAAGTACTAATATTCCTTCTCTTCGTATTTTCGATACAGGGGATTTGCCAGAATAATGTCCAGAGGTATTGGGGTATATACGATGACACCTCCTTTGGCGACACCAGCTCCATTGCCAGTCTGCGCAACCAGTTCGGCAAGCAGCCTGCATTGGTTTCGCACCTTCTCAGCTGGACCCCTGATGGATTGATTTTCCCTTCCACCGAATGTAAACTCATTAGTGCGGCTGGGAGTATTCCATTTTTATCCATCGATCTGTCCGTTTCATTGTCTGATATTTTAAAAGGCAAATACAACTCCTTGCTGGAGCATTTCGGTGCACAAATTCATGAGTTAGGCAATCCCGTGTTTATTCGTCTTGCACGGGAGCCAAACAGCGATTGGAATACATGGAATGGCTCTAAAAACGAGGACGGAGCGCTTATTTATACTGAAGCCTATCGTTATACAGTAGACAAAATCAGGCAGGCCGGGGGCTCCAAAGTTGTCTGGGTTTGGACAGTCAACTCCGTGGATGTTCCGCAGCAGAATAAAAATAATATGCTGATGTATTATCCGGGTGACCATTATGCCGACTGGATAGGCATCGACGGATATAATTATGGCAACTCCCAGAGCTGGTCGGTCTGGAATTCGTTTGATGATATTTTCTCGCAGTCCTACCGTAGAATTACGGCTGCCCATCCATCGAAACCGGTTATGCTGGCCGAAACCGGATGTGCACCCGGCGGCGGCGATAAACCCGGATGGATCACCGAAATGTTCCGTTCTATAAAAGCCAGCTATCCGCAGATCAGGGCGATTGTCTGGAATAACACCCACACTTCAGCAGACTGGCAGCTGTCGTTCCCCTCCTTGTCAGCTTCAGCCTTTTCAACAGGAATTTCGGATCCTGCCTTTCAAAGCGGTGCCGGTGGTCTGGAATCGTTGCATATGAATTTTCCCACCGCTCCAATAGCGATACCGGAAGGATTTTTAAAAGCATCAGGTAAAAGAATTGTCGATGGCAATAATAACGAGGTGCTCTTGCGTGGAATGGGTCTTGGAGGCTGGATGCTCCAGGAAGGATACATGCTCGAAACTGGTGCTTTTGCAGGGACGCAACACGAAATAAAAGCAAGAATACAGGATGTGGCAGGCAAAACAGGCATGGAAAAGTTTTACGATGCATGGCTGGCAAATCATGTCACCAAAGCCGATATCGATAGCCTGGCAAAATGGGGATTCAATTCAGTACGTCCTGCACTTCATTACAATCTCTTTACCCTGCCGATTGAAGAAGAACCTGTTGGTGGCCGTCAAACCTGGCTGGAAAAGGGATTTGCTATGCTCGACAGCCTCGTCTCCTGGTGTGCAGCCAATAAAATGTATGTGATACTCGATCTTCATGCCGCCCCGGGCGGACAGGGTCGTGACAATAATATCTCCGATCGCGATCCCAACAAATTATCCCTCTGGGAAAGCTCTGCCAACAGAACAAAAACCGTTGAATTATGGAAACGGCTGGCCGAAAGGTATGCCGGCAATACTTGGATCGGCGGATACGATATCCTTAATGAAACAAACTGGGATTTCGAAAACAGCGGAAACGTGAATGGATGCAGCTGTCAACAGAATGCGCCCCTCCTCGACCTGTTTAAAAAAATCATTGCAGGTATCCGGACTAAAGACAACAAGCATCTGATCTTTATTGAAGGTAACTGCTGGAGCGGCAATTTCAACGGACTTTTTTCGCTCACCTCAATTGATAAAAATCTGGCTTTCAGTTTTCATCGATACTGGAACCGTAATGATATTGGCACGATACAGGAGAAACTGAATATCCGCGATCAATATAATGTGCCTCTCTGGATGGGCGAATCGGGTGAAAACTCAAATCACTGGTTTGCCGAAGCCATCTCCCTGCTCGAAATCAATAATATAGGATGGTCATGGTGGCCCGAAAAAAAGATCAATTCAATTGTAGGACCCCTGACGGTGATTAAAACTCCTGAATATGAGCAACTTCTCAATTATTGGAAAAACGGTGGCACAAAACCTGATTCGGTATTTGCTACAACCGCACTCTTAAAAATCGCCGAAAACCTGAAAATAAGTAACTGCATCATTCATCCCGATGTGACAGACGCCATGTTCAGGCAGCAAATGACATCTGAAACCAAGCCCTTTGTCCCGAACCATATCCCCGGAATCATTTATTCGGTGAATTTCGATATGGGCCGCAATAAATTTGCCTATAACGATGCTGATTTTGAGAATACCGGCGGACAGGGTTCTGCCGACTGGAACCTGGGGTTTATCTATCGGAACGACGGGCCTGATATCGCCGTTTGTTCAGATTCTTCACTTTACACCAACGGATATAATATCGACCATATAGAAAAAGGGGAATGGCTCACTTACACTTTTAATGCCGACAGTTCCGGCGTTTACAACATGCAGGTTCGGGCAGCTTCAGCCAGCAATTCGGGAGCCTTCCGGATAGAGATTGATGGAACCAATGTTTCAGGTTCAATTGCAGTTCCGCATACTGGTGGCGTTCAAAGATATTTTCCATTGGATATCAGAAACATAGAGCTAAGTGCCGGAAAGCATAAAATGACAATCTACTTTGAAGAGGGTGGTTTTTCCCTTAATTCAATCCTCTTTAGTGGCCCAACCGGAGCAGTGGGTGTACCATTCGCACTGCTGTCAGCAAAAACCGATGATCTGGGAAAGCAGGTGATACTCACTTTTAATAAGCCTTTTGGCGGATTCCCCAGGTCAGGCTCCGACTTCACTTTAACTGCAGGAAGTAATAGCTATGTACCTGATTCAGTCTCTTTGGAATCTATTAATCCCCCTGCCCTGAGATTATGGTTCTCCAATATTTTCTCAGATACCGACCTTTTAAAACTAAACTACCAGGGTAATCGTATTCTGGATGCCAATAGCCATGTTTTACCGACTTTCAGGGATGTTCCGATCGTCAACACCATCATCGCCAGGCTACAGATTCCGGGGATTATCCAAGCCGAGGCTTTCAGTATAAACAGCGGCTTTACATTTGAAACCTGCAGTGATTCAGGCGGGGGGCTTGATGCCGGTTGGACCGATGCCGGTGATTACCTCGAATTTCCTGTTCGAATATCAGAAAAGGGCCTGTATAGAATCACCTACCGGTATTCCTGTAACTCAGGTACCTCAAGGGCTCAACTGTCACTCAATGACAATACCAGTACGTTGCTTAAACCCATCACTTTTACCGAAACCGGGGGTTGGCAGAAATGGAACTCAGTAACCCTTGACGACAGTTTGCCGGCTGGCATGAAAACCTTGAGGTTCGCCGCTATTACGAGTGGGTTTAACCTCAACCGACTTGAATTCGTTAAAGTTCCCGACACAAAGGATTCAACCGACGTCGGCCAGGCAGGATTCATTCTCTATCCAAATCCAGCTTCTGAAAATGTTACTGTTGAGATCACGAACCCTGGCGGCAAGCCCCAACAGTTGGTCCTGATGGATCTTTTGGGCAGGGTATTATATCAAAAGGAAACGCCTTCCACCCCGACTGCAAAATTTATCGTGAATACAACAAGCTATCTTCCTGGGGTTTACCTGATCTGTGTAAGCGATCAACAATCGCTGGAAACCCATCTTTTGATGATAAAAAATATGAATCTATAATCGTATGAACAAAATTATTATCCTGGCAGCGCTGAGCATATTGGGCATTACCGCCTGTAAAACAACAGTCAGGCAAGCTCCAGACAATGCTGAAAAAAATCTGAATAAAAGGGTCGACAGTGTTTTGGTTCTGATGACTCTTGAGGAAAAGATCGGCCAGTTGAACCAATTCTCTGGTGACGGAGAATTAACCGGACCGGTAGCGTTAAGGCCCGATTTACTGAAAAGCATACGTGATGGGAAAGTCGGATCGATGCTGAATATCAACGGAGCTGAGTATACCCGCAAAATTCAGAAAATTGCAGTTGAGCAATCCCGGATGAAGATCCCTTTGATCTTTGGTTACGATGTCATCCACGGATATAAAACCATCTTTCCTATTCCGCTTGGGGAATCAGCTTCCTGGGATATTGAAGGCGTTGAAAAAGCGGCTCGCGTGGCTGCAACTGAAGCGGCTGCAGCCGGCCAGCACTGGACCTTTGCCCCAATGGTCGATATTGCCCGTGATCCGCGTTGGGGAAGGGTAATGGAAGGATCGGGCGAAGATCCTTATCTGGGATCACGTTTGGCAGAAGCCCGGGTAAGAGGTTTTCAAGGCACTGATCTTTCTGATAAAACTACTATTCTAGCCTGCGCCAAACATTATGCCGGTTATGGAAATGCCCAGGCAGGGCGCGATTATTACACCACCGATATCAGCGAAAACAGTCTGCGCGAAATCTATCTGCCCCCATTTAAAGCTGCAGCCGAAGCTGGTGTTGCAACATTTATGTCAGCTTTTAACGACCTCAATGGAATACCCGCAACAGGGAACAAATATCTGATCCATGATATCCTGAAAACCGAATGGGCGTACAAAGGGATGGTTGTAAGCGACTGGGGTTCAATCTCAGAGATGATCATACACGGAATCGCTGGCAATAATTATGAGGCTGGCGATCTGGCTTTCAATGCCGGGGTTGATATGGATATGGAAGGTTCAGTTTACCTGACCGAATTACCAAACCTGTTAAAAAATAGCAAGATAACCACGGCTCAGATTGATGAATCCGTGCGTCGGGTGCTCAGGTTGAAATTCATGCTTGGATTGTTTGATGACCCTTATCGCTACTGTAATACGGATTATGAAAAGAAAACTTTGTTGAAACCCGAATTTCTGAATGCCGCCCGAGATGCAGCGAGAAAATCGTTTGTTCTGCTTAAAAACGACAAGCAGGTACTCCCGCTCAATCCGGCAGTAAAAAGTGTGGCATTGATTGGACCGGCAGCCGATGCGGCAAACGACATGATTGGAAACTGGTCGGGGCGTGGTGAGGGCAAGGATGTTATTACCCTGAAAAAGGAACTGGAAACCCGATTGGGAGCTGGTAAAGTGATTTATGCCAGAGGTGCAGGATTTAATGATGGCGAAAAGTCGGGATTTGCAGCAGCTTTGGCAGCAGCGAGACGTGCGGATGTTATCATCGCGGCCTTCGGTGAAGCCGGCATGATGTCGGGGGAGAGCATGAGCAGGGCAGATATCGGCATTCCGGGTGTTCAGGAAGAATTGATCCTGGAACTTGCAAAACTTGGTAAACCAATGGTTCTGGTACTATTCAATGGCCGCCCGTTGATTTTAACCAAAGTGAATGCCACCGTACCAGCAATCCTCGATGCATGGATTCCGGGTACAATGGCTGGTCCTGCCTTATGTGACGTGCTTTTCGGAGATTATAACCCATCTGGAAAACTTCCGATAACATTTCCTTATGCCCTCGGACAGATCCCTATCTTTTATGATCACAAAAATTCAGGAAGGCCGGGTAGCCAGGACCAGAAATACAAATCCCGATATCTCGATATACCAAATGATCCCCTATATCCATTTGGTTATGGGTTGAGCTACACCCAATTCGCCTATAATAACCTGAATCTTAACGCATCGATCTTTACCGGTGACAAGCCACTGGAAATCAGGGTAGATGTAAAAAATACAGGGTTGGTAGCCGGAACAGAAACCGTTCAGTTGTATATTCGTGATCTGGTTGGGTCTGTCACCCGCCCGGTAAAAGAGCTCAAAGGCTTTAAAAAGTTGATACTCAAAGCAGGTGAAGTTCAAACCATTAGCTTCACTGTGACAAAAGAAGATTTATCATTTTATAACCGCAATAATATTTGGGGCGCTGAACCGGGTAAATTTACCGTATTCGTGGGGACCAATTCCCAAAACACAATCGAAGCTGGCTTCGAACTGAAATAATATCCGATAATGAAATACTTAACCATTTTACTGACGCTTATTCTAGCCGTCGCCTGCTCCAGCAACAACACCGGATCGCGAAAATTGGTGTGGAGCGATGAGTTCGATAAGCCGGGATTACCCGATGAATCAAAATGGAGCTATGATACGGACGGAAACGCAACCGGCTGGGGAAATAATGAATGGCAATTCTACACCATTAAAAAGTCCGAAAATGCTTTTGTAAAAGATGGAATGCTTCATATCAGGGCAGTCAGAGAATCTATCAGTGACAAGCAATACAGCTCGGCCCGACTGGTGACCAAAGGCAAGGGCGACTGGCTTTATGGCCGCATTGAAGTCCGCGCCAAGTTACCCGGTGCCCGGGGTATCTGGCCCGCAATATGGATGCTGCCTACAGATTGGGCTTATGGAGGCTGGCCGAAATCTGGCGAAATAGATATAATGGAACATGTTGGTTTTATGCCCGACTCTGTCTTTGCCTCGGTTCATACCGAAAGCTATAATCATGTGATCGGTACACAGAGAACCAAAGGATATCATCTCCGGAGTGCACATTCCCGCTTTCATGTTTACGCACTCGAATGGGATGTGGAAACAATAAAAGCCTATGTTGATAATGATTTATACCTGACTTTTAAAAAGGAAGCTGGCGATTCGAAAGTTTGGCCGTTCGATAAAAAGTTTCATTTACTGCTGAACGTAGCTGTCGGCGGCAACTGGGGTGCCGTGCAGGGCGTTGATCCCGATGCGTTCCCACAGGAAATGATCGTAGATTATGTCAGAATCTACCAGTAAACCCGCTTTAAGAGGTCTTATCCTCCTTCTGATCCTGTTTTCTATCCAGGTTTCCTCCGGATACGCACAATTCAATGCGCTGGTGTGGTCCGATGAGTTTGACTATACGGGACTCCCCTCTCCCGCAAAATGGACCTGTGAGGAGGGTGGCAACGGCTGGGGAAATAATGAGCTTCAATACTATACCATGAACCGTAGTCAGAATGCCCGGGTTGAGAATGGCGTCCTGATTATTGAGGCGCTGAAAGAGAGTTACAACGGAAAGGATTATACCTCAGCACGGCTTATTTCGAGCGGCAAAGGCGACTGGCTTTACGGCCGGTTTGAAATCAGGGCAAAGGTTCCCGGCGGAAAAGGCACCTGGCCCGCTATCTGGATGCTCCCGACAGACTGGGCCTATGGCAACTGGCCGGCAAGCGGTGAAATCGATATCATGGAACATGTTGGTTATGACCCGACCCATATTTTTGGAACGGCCCATACCCAGTTGTACAATGGCAAGATCGGAACACAGAAAGGCGGCTCGGCAACAGGCAGCGACTGGGAAACTGCTTTTCACATTTATGCCATCGAGTGGTCACCATTAAAGGTTGATTTCATTGTCGATGGCACTACTTATTACACTTTCAATAACGAAGGAAGCTGGGATAAATGGCCGTTCGACAAGAGATTTCATTTTATTCTGAATCTTGCGGTTGGCGGTACCTGGGGCGGAGCTCAGGGGGTTGAATCTTCCATATTTCCGAAACGCATGGAAATTGATTATGTGAGAGTGTACCAGAGCGCCGATCTGAAAATTACCGGGCCGGCTTACCTGGAACCCGGCCAAACAGCTAATTATCAGGCCACCAAATTTACTGATGCGGTTTATGCGTGGCATGTTCCCGATGATGCACAGATCACTGCAGGTGCCGGAACCTCAGAAATCACAGTGAAATGGGGAATCATCGAGGGTGATATCGGGGTGAATGCGGTTATAGGCGGTAATACGGTTACAGCATCCAACTTTATAAAAACTGCCACCCTCCCGACCGAAAACACGTTCTGGTTTGGAAACCTTACGGATGGCAGTGTAGCCGATATCGCAGCAAATACTTCTGATGGTAGCACTTATGAATTTTCGGAATCGAATGAGAGCCTTAAGGTGATCTATCATATCGTTAATCCCGCCAGCTGGCCAAAATTCGAAATCTCCCTTCCGCGGCCAGTCAACCTGAAAAACTATCCTTACTGCTCAATAAATCTGAAAACGAATAACCTTAGTCATTCGGTGACCATCCGTTTTGATTTTGCGGATATCAACGGAGTGGAAACCAATACCGCGCCAGTTTTCAGGCCTACACTCACCGCTGACGGCCACTTTCATAATTATCAAAAAAACTTTACTGGAAGCTGGTTATCCTCCTCACCCTATGCAGGTCAAAAGGTTGATTCCACACGTATAATCAAACTGACAACTTACGTAAATTCAGGCGCCTTTGGCGTTGCAAATAAAACCGACAGTCTCTGGATCGAAAGCATCAGGTTTATGAAAAGCCCGCTCACTTCGGCAGACCAGGCCGAAATTCCAGAGCCCGGCATCCGTCTCTTTCCAAACCCAGCCTCCGACCGTTTAACCATATCTACAGCCGAAATTATCAGGGAGATAACCATATTCGACATTCATGGCAAACAGGTAAAAAGAATTACTGCAATCAATTCTCAGACTTCCGATATTAGTGTGCGCGATCTGGCGGCAGGTGAATACTTCGTCAGAACGCAGAATGAAATGGGCCGAAAATCCACGGTCAGATTTGTGAAGAACTAGGCAGTTAACAGTAGGCAGTTGGCAGAAGAGAAGGCTCATGGCTCATAGCTCATGGCTCCAGACGCTAGTATCAATAGGCCCCGGTTAAAACCGGGGTTTTGAAATGACCATTGAAGAGGTGTCATCCCCGCGAAAGAGAGGAGCCCGTTGAATAACACGAAACTGCGCACAGCTTAGAAAGTCCTTTACTTTTCTCCTGATTCTTTTTACCAATTTCTGCCCTATGCCATCTGCCATCTGCCTTAAAATGCTGAATAATTATGCATAATTCTGCAATATTGCCTGAATTCAACCCGTTTACTAAAAAGATTCCTCCATTTATCCAAATTAAAACCCTGATCCATAAAGAATTTTTAAATTCGAACTAACCAAATTTTCTCTTCGACCCAAACCATAAGATTCATTGTGTATTGATATGAAGAATTTCTTCGTAACTGCCATTTTTCTATCCATCTTCTTAATTTCCTGCACCCAAAAGAAGACCGGTATTGTCACCATGGACTTAAGCCGGACCGATTATCGTGAGGTCATCACCGCTCCCGGAACGATTCGGGCGGTTAACTCCGTGAACATCATGGCACCCCAGGACTTTTTCGGCAGTCTCACGGTGGGTTGGGTAAAACCCGAAGGCAGCCATGTGGAAGCCGGCGATTCAATTTGCGTCATGAAGTGCGAAGAATTGATGCAAATGCTGGACGAACAGGAACGGAACCTGGCAACTCTGAAAGCTGACTCTAAAAAGTTGGAGGCCGACAATGCCCTGAACCAGGCTATACTGGATGCCCAGGTGAAAGAAAACCTCGCGGGCATGTCGATAAACCAACTCGATTCGATTCAGATGCGCTTTGCGCCACCAGTAAAGAAAAGGCTCATGGCCCTTGAACTTGAAAAAGCCCGGGTGCAGGAAAGGAAGCTGCAAAAAAAATTCCAGGCGGAAAAAACAATCGACGAAACGGAAGACCGTCAGCTCAAATCACGTATCATTCAGGCTGAAAACAGGGTGCAGATGATGCAGGACAAAGTGAAACAATTAAAAATTTTCGCCCCGATAAGCGGCACTCTCTCAGCTTCGGAGCAATTGGGACGGATTATGGTCAGCTTCGGGAATGGAGATGAACCGATAGAAATGGGTGGATACCCGAAACCAGGTGGAATGTTGTTTCCGGAATTGCCATTGATGACTATACCCGATCTCACTGAAATGCAGGTAAAAGCAGAGGTACAGGAGGTCGACTATAAACGGATTGAACAAGGCCAGAAAGTCACCATCATGGTTGATGCCTCAAATGGTATTCAGACAACCGGTTTGGTGAAATTGAAACCAATGGCCCCGAAAATAAAATATATCTCCGAACAGGTACAGTATAAATATTACGAGATAATTATTAGTGTGGATAGTTGCCACAACCGCATGCCGCCAGGACTCAGTGCCCGTTGTAACATAATGATTAATGAGGTAAAAGATACCGTGGTTGTACCCACCATAGCCATTTTCGACAGGGACAGCATGAAAGTAGTGTATGTAGCTGATGGGGAGAGTTTCATTGCCGCAAAAGTAGAAACCGGACTTTCCAACAGCTCACGAACCATCATCACCAGTGGTTTAAAAGGTAAGGAAACCATTGCCCTGGCTGAACCTCCGCAGAAATTTATCAAAATGCCAAAAAGAAGTACCCATGAGTAAATACCTGGTCCTATTATCATTCCTTCTACTGACCGCTTGCAGCGCCAAAAAAGTTCAGGAAGTTCAGACAACGGTTGTCAAGAAAGGAACCTTTACCGAAGAGTTGACCGAACAAGGAACTATCCGGGCGGTAAATTCCCTAAACATTACTGCACCGAGCACCTCTTACCGATATGGCAGTCTCAAGATCTCCCGTATCGTGGAAGACGGGAAGGTTGTTCAGCAAGGCGACACACTGGTCATTTTTGATCCATCCGAATTTAAGAAAGCAATCATCAATTCGCAGCAACAGCTTGAAATTGCCCAGGCAGAATATGATAAACTGAAAGCCACACAGGAATCGGAGATCGAGGATCTGGAAGCCGATCTGGAGATAGCGAGAATTTCTCAGGAGATCTCTAAGATCAATTTTGATCAGGCCGTCTTTGAATCAGAGATCACGAGAAAAGAAATCAACCTGAAGCTGGAAACAGCAAACATAGCTCTGGAAAGAGCAAAAGAACAGATCGAAAACCGGAAAAAGATCCAGCAACAGGAACTCTTTCAAAAAAGTCTGGCGATGAACCAAAACAGGGCAATTCTGGATGAAGCCAACCGCTCAATAAGCGGACTGTTTCTCGTGAGTCCATCCAACGGTATTGCGATAATCCGGGAAAACTGGATGACCGGACAAAAATTGAAGGTGGGAGACCAGCCTGGCGGCGGACCACTGATTGACCTTCCTGACTTGTCGGAAATGCTGGCTGACGTAAAAATCAATGAGGTTGATATATCCAAGATAGTACCCGGCCTTAAAGTGATTATTAAAGCCGATGCCTATTCCGATTCAACTTATGTCGGAGAGATCACTACAATCGCCAACCTGGCACAAAATAAGGACGATTCGAAAATCAAGATCTTTCCTGTCCAGATAAAAATAGACGGAATACATAAAAGCCTGCTTCCCGGACTAACCGTAAGCTGTAAAATAAAGATCCGTGAGATCAAGGATGTTCTGTTTATTCCGGTTGAAGGCATATTCAAATCGCAGGGCATTGAATATGTTTATGTTAAATCAGGATCGGGATTTAAAAGAAAAGATGTGAAAATCGGGGCCATCAATACCGATTTTGCTATCGTCTCTGAAGGTCTTGCGGAAAAGGATGAGATTGCACTGGCCGATCCGTTTCTGAATAAGCAGGAAGAACAGACAAAAGGCAAAACCAAATAAATCCTGATCATGAAAACAAAACGGATTCTATTTGTAATTGCAATCATTCTAGCACTTTCAGCCTGCAAAAATGCGGCAGATGAATATACCGTAATGAAGGGATCCTTCCGGCAATCCTTTACGGAAACCGGCGACCTGGATGCCATCAGCTCAGTGGCCATTATGATGCCGCGTATCCGGTGGGAGTACGGTTATGAGTTTAAGATCATCTCAATCGCCGAGACCGGAAAACTGGTAAAAGCAGGTGATACAGTGATCCGGATCGATCCCTCCACTATTGAAAAAGTGATCATTACAACAGAAGAAAAGCTCGAAGGAGAGAGGGCAGCCAGTAAAAAATTGCAAGTTCAGATGGATAACAACATCCAGGATCTGAAGGCCCAGCTCAGGACACAGCAAGCGATGTTCGACCTTAAAAAACTCGAATTGGAACGTAGTAAATTTGATGCGGAAAAGAATCGTCAGCTAAAAGACCTGGATTACAAACAGGCCACTATCAGCATGGATAAGATCCAAAGACAACTGGCCAAGAAACCTGTTATGGATAATTATGACTTCCGGATTCAGAAAATCAAGGAAAAACAGGTGGAGGAGGAATTGGCCGGGGCAAAGGAAGTGCTCCACCAAATGGCAATCATCAGTCCAAAAGATGGACTTTTTCAGGCGGGATTTAACCAGAATTATTGGCCACCCAGGTATCTCAAGGCAGGCGATCGCGCTTACACAGGGATGATGATTGCCAAAATTCCGGATATTAATCACATGAAAGTGAGAACCTTCGTTCATGAAACCGATATCACGAAAGTATCGGTTGGCCTGAAAGTGGTGGTCAGGCTCGATGCATTGCCCGAACTGGCTTTCCATGGAAAAATCACTGACCTGGCCAAGGTTTGTGTTGATCAGGATAAAGAAAAGGTATTTAAGGTGGTGGTCGAAATCGAGGAATCAGATTTACGGCTTAAACCTGGAATGACAGTAAGTTGCGAGTACATCTGCAAGGAGACAGAAAATGCACTTTACGTTCCCAACAGCTGTCTGCTCAAAGAAGATGGTAAGTGTTACGTTTTCCTGAAAAAGGGAGGTAATAGCGGAAAAACGGAAGTGCAAGCAGGTCCCGCCAACAGCCATCACACCTTGATATACAGTGGAGTTGAAGCCGGTCAGGCATTGGTGCCTTTCGAAAATGCCATGAATAAAAAAAACAGCTAAATCATGCAGCAAATAAGAGATAATATAACCAAAGCGATTCTGAGTCTCATCGACCATAAGTTCCGGTCGTTTCTGACGATACTCGGGATCATCTTTGGTACTGCTTCTGTGATCGCCATGATATCAATCGGCGAAGGCACAAAAAAACAGGCAATTGCAAAATACCAGGATCTGGGAGTCAGCAATATCATCATCCGCGATAAGGATATGACCGACGCTGAATTGCAGACCGTGCGCATGAAATTCTCAAAAGGACTATCGGTCGAGGATGCAAAAGTCATATCTGATGTGGTTCCCGGAGTAGTCAGCGTATCACCGCAGAGCGAAATGAAAATGGAGGCAAAAGTTGGTGACCGGTCGGCCAAAGCTTCAGTGATCGGAGTCACACCAAATATCGTGTCCATATTGAATTACCGTACCGCCAAAGGTGATTTCCTCACTACCGATCAGTACGACAGGCAATTGAAAGTGTGCGTTCTCGGAGCAAGTATCGCGCGGGAATTATTCAGCTATGATGAGCCGGTTGGCAAGAGCGTGAAGGTGGAAGACCAGTGGTTCGAGGTGATCGGGGTGATGCAACCCAAGGCACTATTTACCGAAACAGTGGGTGAACTGGCTTCGCGCGACCTGAATAACGACATTTATATTCCCCTTTCCACCTTCAACAAGCGAATCCCAAAAGTCAATCCCTTTACCAGCGATGTTAAGCAGCTGACTGTTAAGCTGGGCAACTCCGAGCAGCTTCTGCCTGCCGCAGTGGTTGTTCGCAGCCTGCTGAACCGGCGCCATTTCAACAACGACGACTTTAGTATCATCGTTCCTTATGAACTGATGAAGCAGGAAGAGAAAGAGACCCGGATCTATAACCTTTTGCTGCTGTCCATTGCCGCCATCTCCTTGGTGGTGGGAGGAATCGGGATCATGAACATTATGCTCGCATCAGTTCTCGAGCGTACGCAGGAAATCGGCATCCGGCGTGCTGTCGGCGGTAAGAAGAAGCACATTATGAGCCAGTTTGTTACTGAAGCAGTAGTACTCAGCGTAGCAGGAGGGATTATCGGAGTCATTCTGGGAGTCACCCTTTCGCTGGTCATTTCATGGACCACGGCGGTGCAAACAACCATAACTTTATATAGTATCCTGATGGCCTTCTCCTTCTCCGTAATCGTAGGTATTACCTTTGGATATCTGCCGGCCAAGCAGGCGGCCAACCTGCGCCCGATTGAGTCGATCCGCCATGAATAATTTTGATTTAGAACAAAAAAAGACATCACCATGCTGATAGATATTCAAAACCTCGTTAAGGATTACCAGATGGACAGCGTCGATGTGGCAGCCCTGCGAGGCATTAACCTGCAGGTCCAGAAAAATGAATTTGTCGCCATCATGGGTCCTTCGGGCTCAGGTAAATCAACCCTGATGAACATTCTGGGATGCCTCGATAATCCTACTTCAGGGGTCTATCGTTTCAATAATACAGATGTTACCGGCCTGAATGATGATGAACTTTCAGATATTCGAAACAAGCATATCGGATTTATTTTTCAGTCGTTCAACCTGTTAAAAAGAATGTCGGCCCTTGAGAATGTCGAGCTACCCCTGATGTATGCAGGCATCGACAAAGCAAAACGCATGGCCATGTCGAAACAGGCCCTGGAGAAAGTTGGCCTGGCTGATCGCATGAAGCACCGGCCATCGGAACTCTCCGGCGGACAGCGGCAACGTGTAGCTATAGCCCGGGCACTCGTCAACAACCCCGGCATGATACTCGCCGATGAACCTACCGGCGCACTCGATACCACCAGCAGCATGGAGATCATGGATGTTTTCAAACAACTGCATACCGAAGGAAATACTATCATAGTTATTACCCACGAACGGGAAATCGCTGCCTGCTGCAAACGTATTATCCTTATCCGCGATGGCCTCATCACTTCCGACACACCGAACCTCAACTAAACTCCTCACCTTTAAGCTCCTAACCTTTAAACTCATAACCGACTAAAAATGAGCTCAAAATATAAACTCCTCCTGATTGCCCTTGTCAGCTCTGTGATGGTCTTCTCCGCCCCTGCGCAGGAGATTTACCGACTTGATCTGGAAACAAGTATCCTGCTGGCCAGGCAGAAAAGCATTCGGATGCAGACTCTGCAGCAAAGTCTGAACGCTGCATCATTCAACCTTAAGGCAGCCATCAGCTCGAACAGGACACATGTCAATCTCAACCTTACATTGCCGCAATATACCGAGACTGTTAAGCAGTGGGAGGATAGCACGGGGATATCATTTTATCCGGTACGGCAAAACCAGCTGGCCAGTTCACTAACCATCAGCCAGCCCCTTCCTACCGATGGAAGCTTGTATATCAGCGCGGGCGGCCAGAGTTATACCGATTATTTTGCCAACGACCGCAATACCCAGCTCTCTTCAAGCATCGGACTGCGACAGCCAATTGAAGCGTTTTTCGGAATCAATAATAACCGGATGAACTATAGGCAGGCGAAATTGAATTACGAAATGACCATGAAGCAGCTGAAGCGCGAGGAACTAAATCTTGTTTATGATATCAGTCAGGCCTATTTTACCCTTTTACAGTCGCAGGAACGGATGAATATCGCGAGACTAAGTTTGGAGAAACAGAAGGAGGCTTGCACAATAGCACAAAGTAAATTTGCAGCCGGCCTGATCAGGGAGGTTGAATCACTGCAGATGGAGGTCGACCTGAGTGCATCTGTAAATAGTTATGATATGGCAAAGGTTGAATTTTCGTCGCAGGTGCGATCTTTCAAACAAAACCTTGGCATCAGCCTGAAAGACAGCATAGCAGTTAGCAGTGAACTTTCTATTAGGCCCGTGTATGTCGATGTGGAAAAGGCAGTGGACCTGGCTATGAACAACAGGCCGGAATTAAGGGAAAACGCCATCAGGATAGAGATGCAGGAAATGGCTATCAAGCGGCAGCGTGCACAGGGAATGCCCAGTGGGAATATCTTGTTGAACTATAATTTTATCGGGGTAGGAAAAGATCCGCGCACCCTATCAATGGGAGGAACCTTTGATCAGACCTGGCAAAATCTAACCAGCAGGCCCGGTAGCTTCGGGGTAGGACTTACGGCTTCTGTTCCGATTGTCGACTGGGGGGAAAACAGGGCACGGGTTCAATCAGCCATCGCTACTTTGAAGCAGGATCAGTTGCAGATGGAAGACAATAAAATCACGATTGAGCGAGATATCCGCACACAGGTCGATGGACTCCAGAGCAGCCTTCGCCGTGTGCAGATGCTGGAAAAAAGTCTGGTGGTTGCCGAAAAAAGTTTTGATATATCACGCCAGCGATATGCAAATGGGGAAATCGACAGCCAATCCATGGCCCTCGAACGGGCGCGCCTCAACGATGCATACAACACCCGGCTCGATGCCTACATTACCTATAAGCTGCTCCTCTCCGACCTGATGCGGAAGACTTTCTATGACTTTGAAAAAGATAAGCCCGTTCAATAAGGCAGAAGACGCTATTCTACCGGAACGGTAAACCCAAGCCACCTCGTAAGCGTATCATAAATCTTCTGTTTCTCCTCAGCCGGAAATGCCCGGATGCTTGATCCGTGATGTCCACCTTTGAGTATCATAACCAATGCATCGGCTGGACCGGTAATTTTAGTTACGCCAGTTGCCGTCCAGGTATCGAGTTCCCCATAAATATAGAGCATGTGGTCACCCTTATTCTGCACGAAATCATGCAGGAAAGGCAATGTTTTCGGGTTAAAAGTGGTATCCAGACCATAAGGTGTGAGGGCAAAATCATAGGTGATATAGGTTTTATCCTTCATGTACTTTTTGTAAGGCTTAACATCATATCCGTAGTAGCCCATCTCAGTCATAGCCTGATAATAGTGTGGCAGAAACTGCTTTAACCCGGAATCACTGAACCACATCAGGTCAGTCACCGGCATGAGCATATCGAATAATTGCTGGGCGGTTCCTTCCTTCCCCGGCAGATCCATGGGTTTCTTCACGCCATACTGCCACAAGGCAAACGGAAATTCAAGAACATTCAGGTCGTAGGCCCGGTCGATACCCATAGGGAAAGTCCAGCTTTTTTTGTTGCAATAAGCCTCAACCAATCGCATCAGCTCCTTTTTCTTTTCGAACAGGGCGATCTGAAAATCATACACTTTCTGACGCTCTTCGGCGGTACCGACATTAGCAAGGAAAGTGAAAATTCTCGGATCCACCTTGCCCGTATTCAGTGGTGCGACATAAGGAATCGATACATCGATATCGTTCGGATAGAAAGCTTTGAACATAATGGAGGTCTGACCATCCTTGCTGGCACCGGTAGAGATCCATTTACCCGGATATAACTGTTTGAATAACTGAACAATAGCATGATGATCTGATGCTGCCTGCCAAACGGTGAGGCATTTCCAGTCGATCGGATCAGGCACTGATTGCCCGAAATAGCGATGTTCCACCCTGATAAGATTTGCCTTGAGCAACTGAGCCGGCTCTGCTCCACCAAGTCCGCGTGCATCGTAACCTGATGTGCTCAGTACCATGGGCCGGTCGAACCCGGTATGGCCAATGAACATCCGCTGCGTGAATTTCGGACCATCCGGTTTGTTGTGATCCACTGGTTGCGTGAACTTAATCTCATAAGCTTCAGTGTATTGCTGGTTGTGACGGGTTGCTCCAACCACTTCGATCCCCGACAACTTCTTTAATGCTTTCAGCAAAACAGAATCTTGAGCAGCCTTATTTGCGGCATTAGCCAAATTCTGTGCAAAAGAGTTACCTGCCATCACAAAAATCATGAGCAGCAGGCTGATACTAAGCTTTTTCATATTGTATGGATGTTAATATTCGATACCTTTAACAAGAGTGAAAAGATACAATTTAAACCTGAAACCTGAAACCTATTGAAGACCAGGACCAATGTTGAATTATCAATTGCTGATCTAAAGGAAATATTTGATTTCATAGCAGAAGATTCTATTCGCTATGCTACCATCACATCCAATACCATCTATCAAAGAGTTCAACCAATAATGGACAATCCACTCATTGGCAGAATTGTTCCTGAATTTAACAGGAAATTGGTCAAGGAGTTAATTGTTGGCAATTACCGGATTATCTTTCGAATTAAAAGTGATGCCCAGGTGGATATCTTAAGGATTTACCATACAGGGAGATTATTGAAGGGTGGAACTTTGAAATAAATATCTTTCAACTTCATGAAAACTCAGCTCATATTCCGAACGATCCTAAGTTTCAGCGCTTTCACTTTTGTTCTAAGTTCCTGTCAGAATCCAAAGAATACGGAATCAAACCTCACGACACTGGACATCATCCCGGCCCTCGCCAACTATAAAGAATTCCGGCTGAGTGAACT
>Ga0114951_10003009_pt1 | contig 18061 bp, 12 predicted proteins | sample AM7aDNAmetaG_FD_88677 | JGI IMG/M metagenome (GOLD analysis project Ga0114951, IMG submission 88677) | Freshwater microbial communities from Finland to study Microbial Dark Matter (Phase II) - AM7a DNA metaG | ecosystem: Environmental > Aquatic > Freshwater > Lake | place: Finland: Lake Alinen...
ATCTCGCAGTATCGGGAGAGTCTGTGCTTTCCGCTCCGCGTCCTCTCCAGCTTGAATTGCGGATGGACATTCTTGAGCCACTGCCTGGCCGTCGGCAACGCGTTCATGTACCGCTGCCGCGCGCGCTCCACCAGCGTAGGGTCATCGACGTAGCGCTCGATCATGTCCATGTCGAAATGCGCCCAGGAGACGATCTGCCGATCATGCTGTTCGGCGAGGCGAACCAGATAGCTCACCGCGGTCGGGAACGTCGATTGGCCGCACAGTACCTTGCCATTCGTGTGCGGCACCTTGCGTCCGGCTCCCCACAGTGCGCGCGCGACGATGTCATGGCCAAGTCCCTCGGAGCCATCGTCGCGCACAAACGACCAGCCCAACAACGACGGGGCTTCTCCCACGCAGCCCTCGAAGTCGAAGTAGACGGCCCTCGCCGCTTGTTCCTTCGTCAGCAGCTTCGCCACACGTCCCCCTCGTGGTCAGACCGGCACGACCTCGGCTCCCGCAGCCCCCTCACACCACCAGGGCTCCGGATGGCGATGACGATTCTCATGACGGCCCGCCAGTCCTCACTCCAACCTGCCGCCAGAAGAGCGAATCACGGCCAGGAAGTCCTCGCCGTACATCTCGCATTTCGCAGGTCCCCAGCCGGAAATGCTTTCCAGTTCCTCCAGTGACCGTGGCAGGGACAACGCCGTCGCAAACAGCGTGGAATCGTAGACGACGTGGTACGGCCTGATCTCCTCTCGGGCAGCAAGTCGCCGTCTGAGATCGTGCAGGTCGTGGAGAAGTGCGCTGTCGAATGCGGGGATCACCCGCTGATCCATCTTCCATGGCAGCCGTGCCCGATAGGGATTGTCGCCGCACAGCTCCAGACGCCCTCTGGGCGCCACCTTGAGCACCGGCAGCGCGCAGGCATGGTCGGCAAACGCGACCTCAAGCAGCCCGTCCTCGACCAATGAGTCGACTACGAACCGAACGTCGGCGACCCGCAGGAATCTGAGCCGTCCGAAAGCCGGGTTCGCATCGTACCCGTTCTCCAAGACAAAGCGAGACGTCTTTCCGCGCAGGATGTCAGCCATCTTCAACTTGCCTACGCAAACTCCAGAGTCCTCCATCACCGCAACGCACTCCACAACAATGTGCGCGATCTTCTCTTCGAGACAGAGCGCGTCGAATGAGTCGGCCAAAGCTACCTCCTCCGGATGCTGTGGGCTGGACTGCTCAACCGGTCGGGTGTCCCGGGGACATAGTCCGAATCGGCATGAACCGCCCCGGCTTTCATTGGAGGCTCCAGTCCTTTGGATGATGGAGTCATGAACAGATCAACGAGGCGCCTTCAAGAGGTCGTCCAGCGAGAGGGCTTGCGCACAGAGCACATCGTCGCTGTTCGCAGTTCGCCACGCAATGCCTGACGCCCAGGCCTGAATATGCGGTCGGCTCTCTGCCGTCTGCGTTCCGTGCGAGTATGCTGTCGCCACTACGTCGGCGGAGGAGTAATCATGAAACGTGTGACCATGGACGACCACACCGGCAGGCCGGAGCGCTTCGAGGCCGAGACCTATGACGGCTTGGTCGAAGAGATGTACCAGCACGCATTCCTTCCCTCGGACTCACTCAAGGACTGGATGGAAGGCATGGTCGAGCGGCACAAGATCTGGAACGGAAGCGTGATCCGCATGGACACGGCCGAGAACTTCCTTACCGATCTCGACGCCTGCGGTTCGGTGAAGCTCGAAGTCCTGGACTGAGTTGTAGGGATGACGTCGCCGCTCGCTGCAGGAGGCAGGGAACAGCCACCCTACTGGACCAGTCTCGGCCCGCGCAGCGCGGTTTGCAGCTGCACGCAGCGGCTGGAGCCACCAGGAAAGCCGTCGGTTCACTACATGAGGACCGGGCATTGGCTGACGGCTTCTGCGCTGTCACTTCCGCCGCTCGGCTATCCCGCTGCCGACTGCAGCCTGATCACCCTTGCTGCACCTACCGCCTGCGCAACCATGAGCTCCGCCGTCTCAGGATGACATGTGAAGAGCAGACACTGACCCTCTCGTGATGAGGACGCCAGCAGCTTGGCCATCTGCTCAGCGCGCTGCGGATCGAAGTTGACCAAGCAGTCGTCCATGATGAGCGGCAGAGGTACGCTTCTGATCGCGACCTCATCGACCAGTGCCAGGCGGATCGCCAAATAGAGCTGCTCGGCTGTGCCGCGGCTCAGCTGCTCGGGCGCAAGGCGCCTGTCGTGCGCGACCACGACCACCGACTCCTTGCCCTCCTCGTCCTGCTCGACGCTCGTGTAGCGACCGCCGGTGACCTGGGCAAACGACTTCGAGGCACGTTTCAGCACCGCCGGCTGGCGCTCGCGCACGTAGGTCTGCAGAGTGGCGGCAATCAGCCCCCGAGCCGTCACGATGACGCGGTAGTCGTGCACCTTTGCGGCCAGCTCGGCCTTCAGCGACTCGCGTTCCATCTGCAGCCGGGCGACGTCCGCAGACTCCTCGATGGCCTCGCGCTGCTGGCGAGCCAAGGCGCGCGACTCGATGGCAGTGACTCGCCGCCCGTCAAGCTCCTCGACCTCGTCTTCCAAACGGCCTCGCTCTTCATTCCAGGCCAAATCATCGCCCGTCGCAAGCTCGCGAACAGCCTCGGCTGCGGATTCGGCGCTGCCGAACCGATTCGCAACGTCACGCTCGAGTCGCCTGATCTCCACGGCGGCCTCTCCGCGCCGCAGCAGCTCCCCGTGCAAGGTGCCCAGCGCCGTCCTCCTGGTCTGCCTATCGAGACCGTCTACAGCGCGAGCCACGGCGCTGAGAGCCTGCTCGGCAGCCTCGTCCCACTCGACCGCGCGGCGCTCAATCTCGTCCAGGTCCGCTTTCGCCAAAGTGAGGGCACCGTCTGCCTTGCGCGCCTCGGCGAGCACGCCTAGAAGCCCGACGGCGCCGTCGGGCGAAATGTCGGGAAGCCCGTGCTCCACAAGCCACTTGCGCCACTCAGTGGCGGCGTCCTCTGCGTCAGACCGCAGGCGATTGGCCTCGATGATGGCCGCTTTGACCTTCCTTCCCTCGCCGGCGATGCCCAGGTCGGCATCGCGGATCCGCTTGCCCACGGCATCCCATGTACTGCGGCGTGTGCGCTCTTCGCCCAGCCACGCGCGAAGAGCCTCGAGGTCTGCTGAAGACGGCATCGTCGGGAGTCCCAGGTCTTCGGCTGTGGCTTTGACGCGGTTCTGCAACTCGTCGACAGGAGAAGAGGGGCCTTTCGCCCGCACCGACCGAGCACCATCGCCAGCGCCATCCTCGTGCGTGGCGCTCCGGCCACCGCCCACGAGAGCGACAACGGCCGTGACCGCCAACATCACCGCCGCGATGAGAAGCCCGACGGCCAGTTGCGCGTACCCTGCGACGAGGCCGACGGCGGCAACGACCGCGCAAGTCGCCGCCAGCACAGCCGCGAGAACGCCGACCTTCCTCCCCATCGGGGTCGCTGGCCGCTGCGTGAACTCGACCAGACGCTGTTGCTCCAAGTTACGAGCGTCGCTCCAGAGCCCGGACAAACGGGCTTCAGCATCAACGATTGCGTCAAGGGTCCACGGCTCGTCCTTCGGCAGGTCGGCTGCAATGCGCTCACGCTGTGTGTCGAGCTCCGCAAGACGGTCGCGCAGCGCGACAAGATCACGATCGGAGGTCTCCGCGGCGGCGAGGGCGCCGCTGAGCTTGTTGCTCCACGCCTTGACCTCATCATGGACCACGATCGAATCGTCGAAGGCTCTGACACGCTCGATGTCCCATCCGACGCCGAGAAGTGCAAGATGGCGATCCAGATCGGCCCGCGCCGATGTCTGGTCGGCCTGCAGTCCGGCAAGCCTCTCCTCACGCGTTCGCTGCTGCGTGAGCGATTCGGTCAGCGCCGCGACACGGTCAGGCAGAGTATCGTCGGTGATCTCAGGCAGTCTGGCCATCTCGGCACGCAGGTCCTCGAGGGCCTGCCATTGAGGATGAAGTTCGAGGAGGGCGTCGAGACGCGCTATGCGAGAGCGCAGAGGCCCGGCCCGCTCAGACAACTCCGTCGCCTCGCCATCGGAGGATTCCTCCTGGGTGAGAAGGTCGGAGTACCCGCCGGCGTGCCGCTCGGCTTCCACCAGTTCTTGCTGCTTCTCATTGATGGCACGGACAAGGTTGTTGATCTCCGCGTCGCCCTTGCCGTGCTTGGAAAGGACGGCCCCGCGCTGATCGAGCCGCTTGATGACGTCGCGAGCCGACTGGCCGGCTCCTGAGATGCCGGACGAGAAGATGCGGTCACGCACGCCCTCTTCGTCAAGGGTCGCGAAGTCCTGCAGCTCGGTGAGACTGAAGGCGAAGACCGACTTGTACAGCCGGGCATCAACTCCGCCAAGCAAGCTCCGCAATTCATCCTCGCCTCCCTGCCGGCCGTCAGCGGCACGCAACGAGATGGCTCCCTTGGCGTCCGCGTAGCGCTCAAGGGTCCAGACAGCGTCCTGACCGTCGCGAAGAACGACCTCGCCTCCATGGCGCCCGCCACGTGCGGGCGGGTACTGGCGCTCTTTCGTGCTCTTCTTCGGAAAGCCAAAGAGGATCGCGCGCAGGAACGCCAAGAGGGTGCTCTTGCCGGCCTCGTTCTCCCCCAGAATGACGGTCATTCCCGGCTCAAGGCCGTCTGTCGCCTGATCCTTCAGGCAGCCGAATCCGTCGACGCGCCAGCCGTCGATCCTCATGGCGCCTCGCTCTCGACGCCGTCCAGGGCCAAGCCAAGTGCCTCTGCCAGCACCTCTGCGGGGTCGTCAGGCTCGAGGTCGCGAAGAGCTCGCTCGACCTGTCCGATCTTGAGATTCGGGGCTTGATCGGCGATGAAGGCGGCGGTCGCCTCCACGTCTCCTCCTAGGCTATCGGCAACCGCCAACAGGTCGGCCGAGAAGGCGCCACTGGCGCGGATCGCCTCGAGGTCGAGGTCCTTCTGCGTATGGTTCTTGATCGACTCGATCCAAAGGAAGGGCTCCAGCGCGGTGAAGGTCTCTCGCATCTCGGTGCGGAGGTCGGGAACGGCGGTCGGTCGGGTCAGGTCGGCGGCGAGCTGACCTCGGCCGAAGAGGACGACGCGCACGAGCAGGGCGCGGCCGTCATGCTCGCCGCGCAAGCCGTCGAGTACCTCAGCAAGACGCCCCTGCAACTGAGAGAGGTCAGCAACGCCGGCGATGTCGTGCTCGCAGGTGACGAAGCGCACGCCGTCGAGGGCATGGAACACAGGCGACGCAATCGATGAGCCGGAGGCTGTGACAACCAAGGCGCCCTTTTCCCCCGTCTCGCTAAGCTTCGGGCTGCGGCCTTGGGTGTCGCCGGGGTAGACCACCCAGGGTCCACCGTCTTTGAGCACTTGTCTCTTATGGACGTGACCGAGGGCCCAGTAGTCCATGCCCCCGGCGGCGAGGTCGGCGAGATTGCAGGGGGCGTAGGCGGCGTGCTCGGAGACAGCGCCAACGTTGGCATGCAGAAGACCTATATGGAGACCGCGCTCATCCCCACGAGAGAACTTGGCAGCAAGGTTGTCGGTGGTCTCACGCTTGCCGTAGCTGATGCCGTGCACGACAGCCACCTGCTCGCCATCGAGCTCGACGGGTACCGCCTCCACCTTGCGTGAGCCGAAGATAGTCACGGACGCCGGCCACTCGCGAATCGCCGACCCACCGCTCAGGGGGTCATGGTTGCCATGAATGATGAATGTGCGAACTCCTGCCAGGTCAAGGCGCTTGAGTCCTTTGACGAATCGCATCTGTGCCCGAATGTCGCGGTCGGCGCCATCGTAGAGATCACCCGCCAGAAGGACGAAGAGGACGTCCTCGTCGAGCGCCAGCTGGACCAGCCTGTCCCAGGCCTGCAGTGAGGCCTCGCGCAAGGCCACGCCCACTTCCGGCGCCGGCTTCGAAACCCCTTCGAAGGGCGTGTCGAGGTGCAGGTCGGCGGCGTGAACGAAGCTGAACGACGTGCTCATGACGCCTCCTGTTCCTGCGCGTCTGCCCTGTCCGCACCATCGGTCAGAAACGCGCGCTCAAGCGCCCCGGGCCACGCGACTGCGACGCCCACACGCTCGCAGAGCCGTCTCCAACAACCGTCGGGCTCGAGCTCTGCGACAAGTGCCGGTGCGACGCGAAACCCCCGGTCGCCCAACATCTGCGCGTAGCGCAGTACCTGTCCCAAGCCGAGGCGCATCTGGCCTTCCAAGTTGCTGGGAGTTGCCGACTTGACCTCGACGACGACCAGAACCCCGTCCTCACGGAACCAGGCGATATCGAAGGGCGGCTCGTCCTCGTCCACGTTGGGAGACAGCGCGGTCACTCCCGAACGCTCTGCCAAGTCCGCCACTTCGTTCTGGAGACCAGCGTGGCTCGCCAGGGCCTTCTCGAGCAGTTGCGGATCGAAGTCGAACGGCTGACCAGCAGCAACTGACGTAGCCTCGTTGGCGTGCACATAGGGGGTACCCAGGACGGACGCGACCGCGTCGGACTGCTCAGCCGTTTGCTCCGACGGCGTCAGGCCGGGAGAGAGGCCGTACACGAGCGGATATGCCGCGAGCACCAGGTCGTTCCAACTCCGGGTTGAGTGCCGAATGGTCGCGGATGCTGGGAACCCCGCATGAGTGCGCCGCCATGAATCGTAACGTTGCACGCTCGGGAACCGTCCTGAGTCCCGCCAGCAGGAGGCGATGGCGTTCAGCCCATCGTCGAGATCGTAGGTCGCCTCCGGACCAGCCGATGGGTTCGCCGGCAGCCCGGCTCGCGTCAGCGCCGCCCGCCACCCACCGAAGCGCAACATGACGGCCTGAGAACCGGGCACGGCACGCTTCTCTCCAGCCCTTCTCGCTGCCCACGCGTCAAAGGCCTCTTTCGTCATGGGGGAGTCGCACTCACTTGCAGCGACGATGAGGTGCGAGACGAGTTCCTCGTCGCTGTGGCGCGGAGAGCCCTGTCGAGGCCGCCGGCGCAGGACTCCAGGCTCGGGCACGAGGTCGTTCACGCACTGTCGCACGTAGCGCGTTTCCAATCCCAGTTGGGCTGCAACAGCGGCGTCGTCCCGCAGACGCAGGAACAGGGTCACGATCTCACGCTCACGTCCTTCGACGGCACGCGCATAGCGCCGGTCGCGGACGCTCGACCTCTCGCCTCCGGCCTGCCGGTAGACCTGCCGAACCCACTCGTGGGAAACGTGGAGAGAGGCACCGATCTCGCGATAGGTGTACCCCGCGTCACGCAGTTCCACGATCCTCTGTTCACGCTTCGTCAGCGGACTCACAGATCACCACCGTCCCACTCGAAGCGTCGGACGAGCCGTGCCACGGCCTCCGCGTTGTGCTCGGAGCAGGCAAGCAGAGTCCGCCCTGGGTCCTCGTCGCGAGCAGCAGGCGCGTGCAGGACGGATGCATCGTTGTCCCTGGTGGGCCGGACGCAAGTCGAGGACTTCACGTGCGCCGGACCCTTACCCACTAGTTCTCCTCCCAGAGGCAGTCAGCGGCCTCGGCCAAGAGAGGGCAGACAGCGGTGCAGGAGCACGAAGACGAGACGTGCACCGACTCTCCGAACGGGGCCGATCGCGTGTCACTGGAAAACCCATCCGGGAGCTCCAGGACCCACAAGACCTCATCGCTCGCTGCCACTACTCTCTTCGCCATGGAGCTCCTTTCGTCGCCTGCGGCCAGTTGACCTGGAAGGTCGGCCATCTGGTTCAAGGCGCCTTGCGGCCGCGGCTGTCAATCTTCGCCCGAAAACGATGAACTCCGTGAAGGCGAGGACCTGCGCCTTGCGCGGTCCGAGCAGATCGAAGAGCTCGTGGTACCGGGCGTCCAGGTTGTCGAGGGTGAGTGTCATCGCTCTACGGCGTCACTCCTCCTCAGGGTTCTGGCCGGGCCGCAGGAAGTCCACGCCCAGCTGCTTGGCCAGTGAGATCCCGTCGTTGTTGTTCTTCATCCAGATCGAGAGGAAGTCGGCGACGTCCACCGGCGATCCGGATATGGACGCCGTCGGCGCCCCCTTCTCACTGTCGAAGGCCACGAAGTTCACTTCACCCATGACTATCCCTCCTGTCTCTGATCCGCCGCAGTGACGCAGAGCCTGCTAGGCGCAACTTCCGGCGATTGAAGTGATGATGAAGACGACGACGAGCACGGCGATGACGCCCTTGACGGCGGTCGCGAAGTCCGGCGACTTGAGCATCAGGTAGCCGATCACGATGGCCGCGATGAAGAAGAGAAAGAAGATCATGTCGCCTCTCTTCGGCGGAGGATGCTGCGGAGTCGCTCTTGCATACGGTTGTCATCGTTCGCGCGCTGCGCCGGAGCCTCTTCGCTCATGTCCTCATCGGCGTCCATGTGCTGATACGCGCCGTGGGACTGGAACGCTGCCTCCGCGGCGAGGTGCGCGCGATAGCAGGGAAGGAGGACGACGGCGAGCACCGCGAGGACCAGCGTTGCAGCACACCCGGGCGTCCGCCCGCCTTCCCATTGTCCTTGCTCATGACTCAGACTCCCATCATCTCCGGACCGACCCCGCAGGCCGCTTGATCGCATTCCTCAGTTCTCTTCAAGGAGGCTCCCGGGACGCAACGTCAAGTCGACCGGTACACGACGGCGACTCGGCGGTGCGGCTGCACAAGGGACCTACGCACGCCAAACGGCAACACGCCCCGCGTTCGGCTCGGTGCCGGCGCTCTGGCCAATATCCTCGGCCGGTACCGCTCGGTCTCTCACGCGTGGTGGTGACCGCCCGTGGCGTCGGCTCGTGCGTCCTGGCAACGGATGACTCGGGGTTTTTGCACGTCGTCACCCAAGGCCCCTTGGAGGTGGTGCGAAGGTCCATCACCGGCAAGGAGACAGAGATGAAGGGTTGGAAGCGAGGCAACGGCAATCAGGCGTCGACCGACCTCACCATGCCGACGTCAGGCGAGATGGAGAGCATCGGGGGGCGCGAGGGCCGTGACAGCTTCCGCCGCTTCAGCCTCTTCTCGCGCGGCACGCAGGACCCCGTCCCCGCGCGTGACGACCCGCGCCTCCCTAGCGCGGTGCGCAAGGCCCAAGGCGCGTGCCGCCAGGAGGCCGCCCGGCTCGCCGACGCGTACCACTCCCACTCCATCCGTCTGGCACAGCAGATCGCCGCGGACAACCAGACCGTGGAATCGCTCGGCTGCCAGGTCCTCCCGTCCGAAGAGAAAGTGCTGCCCGCCTGGATCCACGGCCTCACGCTCGGCCTGCTCTTCGTCGCCGAGTGGATCGTCAACGCTCTCGCCTTTGCCGTCTTTGGCGGCAGCAACCTCCAGACGTACGTCGTCGCCCTCGTCGTGGCGGTGCTGATTCCCTTCTGCGCATCGGTCGTCGGCAGCGCGTGGAAGCAGCGGCGCCATGACGGCGTCGCGATGCTTGCGCTCCTCGTCGCTATGGGACTCATCATCGCGGTTGCCCTGGTGCGTCAGGCCTACTTCTACGACGTGGTCAACAGCATCCTCGGACTCAACATCGCCCCGTGGCTGCTCATGGTCATCTACGTCGTGATCAACCTGGCGATGTTCGGCGGCGGCGTGCTCGTGTCGTATCGACACGCTCAGAGCGACCCCGAGGGCCAGAACGCGCGCTTCCGGCTGGAGGCCGCGCGCGAGCGCCTCACGGCGAATCTCGCGGCGCAGCACGGCCTCCGCGGGCGCTACCTTGCGCAGGCTGAAGACCTTGGTCCGCAGCTGCAAACGATGGCGTGGGCGTACGACTCCGGCAACATGCGTGCCCGCCGGCGTGCGCGCCGCCCCGAGCACCGCGAGCAGCCGATCTGGGTCGACGGCATCGAGAGCCTAGTGGTATCTATCCCCGACGCGCTGCTGAGTCGGCCGGAGGAGTCGATCGACGGTACTTCGTTCATGGGTACGCCGGCGGTCGCTGCTGCTTGCCCCGGCCACAACGGCAACGGCCAGAGCCGCACCGACCCGCGCGTCTCCGACGCCTCTCGCACCGCCGCCAACGCAAGGCGCGCGAAGAGCAGGCGGCAATCCGGCACCACCTCGTCAACAGCCGGCAGCCGCGTTCTCTTCAAGACCTACTCCGCAAAGGAGACCCACGAATGAGTCACCGCTCCCACTGCGTCCTGGTCGTCGTCGCTCTTGCGCTTGCTTCTTCCGCCATATCGGCCTGCGGCTCCGCAACGGTCCGGCCCGCCGCGAGCTGGGAGACGCAGGATGCACCGACGAGCTACGTAGTCGTGTGCGACGTGACACGAAGCACTCTCCAAGAGCGCGATGAGTACGTCGACGGCCTCTCTCGCGTCCTGAAAGGCCTGACTTTCGGCGACCACGTCATCGTCATGAGTGCCGAGGACTCCTCCGTGCAGAACAGCGAGCTGTGGATCGAGGAGACCCTGCCTCACTACGCATTCTCGCCCTCGCCCCGCCCCGAGACGGACAACCAACTGCTGCTCGATGCCTGGCAACAGAAGCAGGAGGAGCTCCACCAGCAGGGCAGCCAGGACTTCGCGGCGAGCCACGATCTCACAACGTGGCGCGATGAGACGCTCGCAGGTGTGAAGGAACAAATCCTCGGCCGCGCCGCGAACGGCTCAGACCTCGCCGGTGCCCTGTACCTGGCCGGGCAGCTGCTCGGCGACTCGTCCGGCAAGGAAGACCGGCGACTGGTTCTGTTCACCGACGGCCTCATCCAAACGCCCGACGTCGATTGGCGGAGCGGCAAGGTCACCGCTGGCGACGTCAATCGACTGGTGAGGCGGCAGCGCAGTGCAGGGTCTCTGCCCAACTTGAACGGGGTCTCCGTGACCCTCATCGGTGCACGTGCCGACGATGAGCGGCTGCTCCCCGGACTCCGCAACGCCTGGAGCAAGTACGTTGCCGCGTGCGGCGGTGATCTCGACCCGCGCTTCTTCATGAGCCACCTGTCCGAGACCCTGTACGCGGATTGGATGCAGCAGGCGAACGGGCAGGACGGCGGGTGAGATAGCGACTGCCCCCGCCCCATCCGGGCTGCCAGTCCACCCAGCCGTCGCTGCTAGTAGGAGAAAGGTGTCAAACGCTTCGTGAGGTCCGCGAGAGCACTCTCGTCCGGCGTTGCTGGAACCCCACAATCGACCAGCGTCGCTATCACGATCTCCGCGATGTCGCGCTTGGGTCTTGTGCCCTTGTGGTAGCCCTTGGTAGGAAACCTGATGAGGATGACGCCGTCCCGGGCACGCTTCCGCTTCTCCGATTGCTGCATGGTGAAGTCGCACTTCAGCCCGCCGATCTGCGCGTCGTAGTGCTCCGTCGCGTCAGCATGCGGGTTCGCCGGCGTGTATTGACTCCCGAGGACCGTCAGAGCAATGCAGGAGAACAGATACTCGTAGTAGCGACCGGATGATGAGACCGGTAGCCCGTGGCAGACGATTTCCTCAAAGCGCCGTGGAGAGCAAGCCAGGAGATCTTCCACAGGCCCCGTCGCGCGATGATCGGAGCGGATGGACTCCTCAATGTGTCGGCGACGCTGCCACGACGATTCCCTCATCCGCAATGCCTCGCGCCGGCTGTCTCGGGCGCGCGTCACTGCAGATACGGCTTGAGCGACTTGTGTGCCAGCACCACGAGCCGGTCGAGCGTGCGTGACGCGCCGACGTAGATCATGTGCTGGTCCTGGTCCCGCACTACATTGGGATCGTCGACATCCGTGAGCACAACGGCACTCGCTTCAAGGCCTTTCGCCCTGCGCATGCTGCAGTAGTGCGTCTTGTTGGTGTGAAGATTGACCGGCCCATCGGCGCCGGCCCCTTCCACCAACAACTCCAGCTTGTCGCGCCAGCGTTGTTCGGTGAGGGCGCCCGCGCAGCAGTTGTTGTCGGAGTGTGTGCTGAGCACCAGCACCTGCGGCCCGGTAAAGCCGGCCTCCTTCAGTTCGTCGAGCACGCGCACCAGCTCCTGCTGCTGCGCTTGCGCATCAACGTAGTAGCGGACATCGGGCTGGGCGCCGTCATCCGCGCGGAGGTGCTCGCTGTAGCAGTCGGCCTGCACGCCACCCACTCTGCAGGCCCAGTCCGAGACGGCCTGCGTGTTCCTGCAATTCTTGGTGAGCGGGACATGCCGGGCCCCTCCCCCTCGCGTCTTGCGGAACTTCTCCACGGACGCCTGTGTATTGAAGACGGTCTGCCACTCGAAGTCCCCGAACATCTGCCAGCTGCCCTCTTTGAGACCTCCTCGAATGCATGAATCCAAGGTCTCAATGAAACAGTCCCGGAGCAGATCCTGAGCCTCGTCGACGACCAGGTGGTCGTAGATGCCCAAGCGAGCCGCTGCGGCCTGATTGACCACCCCTGACGCTTCGATGCGCTCCAGGTCAAATGTGTTCTTGATCAACTGGGTCTCCGCGGCGTCCGGAAGGTCCTTCGTCCAGTACTCCTTCGCGCCCTGGATCTTCTTCACTTCCGCCGGCCCGATGAGGCCCTCCATGAACTGGTGGATGGTCTTCACCGTCACGACGGGGCGCCCGGCGACCGTGGCGAAGCCAATGGTCTGACGCTGCAGCGAGGTGCAGAGAGCGCGGTTGAAGCAGAGAAGCAGCACTGCCTTCCCAACGGCCTGAGCGCGGCGCGCCTCCTCGACGGCCAGCACCGTCTTGCCCGTGCCGGCCGGCCCATCAAAGATCACGCGGTCGTCCCAGCGAGCCATGTCCAGCGCGTAGAACTGCTCTTCGGTGAACTGGCGCAACTTCTCACCGATGCGCTTCTGTCTGTCTCTTGGCTGCTCCGGATACTCATAGTCGGGCCGCAGCATCGTCACGAGGCCGTCGCGCTGCCGTTCGGTCGGTGCACCCGCCTTCTTGCAGCGCCAGAACCAGTCCAAGTCGAGCCCGTCAGCCCGTTTGCGAGCTTGCCGCAGGACCGACTCGATGCAGTCGCCGATTGGGCGCTGCTGGAGCAGCGCCCTGTCTAGGACCTGCCACGACTCCCATTCCTCGCTCTGATCGCGGAAGTCCATATTCGGGAAACAGGCGGCCGAGATGAAGAGGCTGTTCCCCAAGCTCCTATCGCGTTTCTGCACGCGCTCGAGCACGCTGTGCATCGCCTCGCTCGCCTGCTTGAACGGGCTCTTCGACCTTCGCTGGGGAGCATTTGGGTCGATCCAGACGCCGTCGCGGCGGGAGAAGCCTATCCACCCTTTGACCTCGAGCACCAGCACTCCAAGCCCCGGGGCGATGATGAGGAAGTCGATCTCCCCCTTCATCTGAGAGCGGTGCCGCGCGACGTCTTGGGCGTGCAACACGCGCCACTCCGGCCGGGTGTTGTCCTCTTTCAGGAGCCGGAAGACCTGCTTCTCCCCGTCGCTGGTCGTCTCATCGTAGTTCGGCGGGATCATGTACATCGGCCACCACCCCCAATGGCTCGTGTGCCACATCCTCGCCTTCGGCTGCGCCAGCTCCACCTCTATGCAGCGAGGTGCGGCTCGCGCGGTCCGCAAGTCGTGCCGTCCCAAGGTTTCTTCAGCACGAGGTTCTCACGCCGCCGGGCAGCCTCAGGCCCTAGAATCCAAGCATCGTCCTCCCACATTCCATCCTTGAATCAGCAGCTGAGCCAGAGCTCAGTCTGCCTCGGCCACACGAGAAGGCGCTGGCGTCCGCAGATCGTCCAAGAACTCCGAAGCCGGGGCCGCACCAGTCACGAGCAGGTGGTCTCGCGCGCGCGTGCAGGCCACGTAGAGTAGATGGCGCTCAGTGTCGTAGACCTCCCCGAGGTCAACGTCGTCGGCGGCCGTCTCGATACGCTCCTGCAGGGGAATCACCTCGTCGTCGCACGCCATCACGACGACCGCGCGGAACTCGAGACCCTTGGCGAGGTGCATCGTGCTGACCGACACCTGCCCTTCGGTCGTCTCGACGTCCTCATCCAAGACCCTATGAACCAGACCCGCCGCTCCAACGGCGGTCGCAGCTCTCTCGAGCTCAGCTTCAGAGCGCACGAAGATGCCCATCTCGTGCGGCTCGAGTCCCTCAGCTCTGCGAGCCGACAGCCACTCGGCCACGTGCTCGGCTTCTTCGTCGGCGGTGTCGAGCACCCGTATCTCAGGCTCGGGCCCGTTGAACACAGACACCGTGCCGCGCCGCTCCTCTGTGTTGCCGTCCACGTCGGCGATCTCCGGCCCGAGCAGCCGGTCGGCCTGGCTGCGAATCTGGTGGGAGGTCCTGTAGTTGACGCGGAGCGTGCGCGAGCGACCCATGATGTTGACGCCGAGCGCCTTCCACGAGAAGGGCTGCTGGAAGATCCTCTGCCCGAGGTCGCCGGAGAAGAACAGCCCGCTGGGCTTGTCGCCGGCCAGCGCCGCAAGGAACCGCAACTGGGCGACGCTCACGTCCTGCGCCTCGTCAAGGACGACGAAGTCGTACGGCGAAGGCGCCTCGTTCGTGTACAGCGCCGTGAGCCTGGCGAAGATCTGGGGGTAAGTGACCAGACCGCGAGCCTTCAGCTTGGACCGCACGGTGCTGAACACCTCCCAGAGGGCGACTCGCTGCGGCTCCGGCAGCCGGATCTTCCTCCCCAGCCGCCTGACGTCGCGGTACTTCTCCCACGAATCCAGCTGCCAGGCGTCGACGACCTGCTCCCACTCCGTCATGAGGAAGCGGAGGCTGAACTTGAATCCTTCGGCCTGCGGAGCGTCCTCCGACAGCAGCGTCTGGATCTGCGAGCGGACGCTCACCTTGCCGCCGTCGACCGGCGCACCGGCTTCCAACAGTAACTCCTGGATGACCTCGCGCGACGCGAACACGGGAGCACCGAATCGATCCTCGTAGAGGCGCTTGCCGATCGCATCCATGGCGTGCACCTCGAGCCACTCCCCCACACGCGGCTCGCTGCTGAGCAGGATGCCCAGCTGCCGCCTCAGCGCATTCGCGAGGGCATCAGAGAACGTGGCCAGGAGGATCTTGGCGTCGGGGTTGGCCCGGGCAAGGTGAGCCGCCCTGTGCAACGCGACCACTGTCTTGCCGGTGCCGGCCGAACCGGAGACCCGTGCCGGACCGTTGTAGTCGCGCTCCACCCACTGGCGCTGGGCGGGATGCAGGAAGACTGTCCACCGCTCCCACGGATAGTCGAGCGCCAGCTTGAGCTCCTCCATGTCGTTCATCGTCCGGAAGCGACGCGACGCGTCGGGGTGATCGAAGGGGTCGGTGCCGGGAGGGACCGGCGGAGTCAGTTGCGGCTTGCCTCCCGTCGCGACCTCGAGCAAGGCCTCAGCGGCCTCGCCCGGCAGATGGTCGGTCACCTTGAACAGCGAGTCTTCGGTAGCCAGGCGCACGTCGGAGAGCCAGTCGACAGGAACTCCGTAGCTCAGCAGCTCGTCGTCGGAGAGCTTCGCGAACAGCAGCGGCTTCGGCTGTTCGACCTCGGTGTACTTCGGGATGACGACTTCCTTGACGGTCTCACGCACCTCGACAAGCTGCATCGCTCCCGTCTTCGGGTGTGTCTCGAGCCTGCGACGCTCGGCCCAATCGTACGCGGGGTCGTGATGAGCCGCGTAGCAGATGAGAAGGCTCGACTCCGTCATGTGGACGATCACCCGGATGTCTCTGCTGGCGCGAACCACCCAGAAGTCCGGGTCCTTGGCCCGATCGACCCTATGAAACTGCAGACCCGGGTTGGACGGATCCACCTGCAGGTCGTAGACCGTGGTCTTCACCGACTTCTGCTCGTCTGCAGTCAGCCTGGCGAGGCTCACCTGGAAGGTATCGGCAATACGGAACTCCATCACTGTACCCGGAACACTTTCATGACTTCGTCCCCCAAGTGGTTGATGACCTTGACGGCGATGCGGCCTGACTCAGGCTTGTCGAAGGGGCGGGAAACGTCGCTGTGCAGCGTCTCCCACGCCTCGGCGTCAATCTCCGCCTTGAGCGTGGTCTTCAGGGACTTGTAGGGATCGTTCGCCCCGAGGAAGTAGGCGTGCCGGACGAAGAAGCTCTCCTCGTTGTAGTCGGTGTCGATGAACCAGCAGGCGATCCCTTCGGCGCCGTCGCTTGTGATGTCGCCGGTATTGGGGTGGAAGACGTCGACGCCATTGATCTTCACCGCGACACGCCCAACCTCAACTTCCAGGATGTCGATGTCCGGCTCGCCGAAAACCACGAAAAGATTGCCCTTGCCGGTGTTCTTCAGGTCGTCAGCCATGTGGAGGTCGGCATTCATCCGCGCTTTGAGCACTGGAACGCGGCCGAGCTTGTCAAAGTCCGAGGAGTGAGCGTCGTAGTTGAACGCGCAGGTGATGAGTACGTCGAAGTCCGCGTCCCCGGCCTCGCGTGCGGCGGCGACCAGGTCGGGGCGTGACACAGTGCCGAACTCCGGCCCGATGAAGACCGCGGCGCGCTTCTCGATCCCAGAGTCGACGTCACCTTCGACGTACCGCCCTTCAGCACACACCAGATCCCCCGGCCAGGGGGTGATGGACATGAAGGTGATCTTGTCGTCCTTGTGCGCCTGCTGTACTCCAGCGGTCTTCAGGTTCTCGAGGATCATCTCGACGAAGTCCTGCTCGTCACCAGAGCCGGCGTTCGACGCAGAGCCGCCGTTGATCAACTCGTCGTTCTCGTCGACGTCCAGCACACGATGCGGTGACAGGCTCTCGACCGTGAAGGGGCCGGCCACGCGTACGATCTTCCTGTCCTCGTAGGGTTTGTCGTAGAGGAACTCGAACTCCGCCTTGGCAGCGATGGACTTGTCAATCTCTTGTTGCCGGCCTATCCGGGCCTGCCACCAGTCGGCGTGCAGCTTCTTCGCCGCGTCCGGCCACTGGGCATCGGCCTCGCGCGGAATCTCCCACTCTTCCCAGTTCCGATTGAGCGCAAAGTCTAGCTCCTCGCGCAGCGGTTCAAGCTTCGCTTGCCACTGGTCCCAGATGACATCGATCTCCGCATTGTTGGCGATGGACTTCAGCGTGACATGCGGCACGCGCTCATAGACGAAGCCGTGGCGAATGTTCCCCTGCACAGGCTGAGAACTCGGCACGGTGCGCGTGACTGCGGCTTCCTTGAGCTGTCCTTCGCAGGAATCGGCGAGCAGGTAGAACGGATAGCGCGCGCCCATGATGCGGGCACGAGCCAGCGCCAGCGCCACACGCGAGGTGTCTATCGTGATCCAACGACGCCCCCACTGCTCGGCGACGTAGGGAGTGGTGCCGGAACCGCACGTAGGGTCAAGCACGAGGTCGCCAGGGTCGGTCGCCATGAGGATGCAGCGCTCAATTACCTTAGTGTTCGTCTGTACGACGTAGACCTTGTCAGCCATGAAGCTGCTCGCAGTGTCATCCCAGAAGTTAGCCAGAGGAATTGCAGGGAAGTCATCTATGTAGCGAACATACGAGAGGTTCAAGGCTGGCTTGATTAGACGACGCGCTTTGACTAGCCGCTTCATCCCCTCTTCTGATGTCTTCCATACTGCTGGATGCGGTCTGTGTGACTGACCTTCAAAGCTTACGGTGTAGCGAGTCTTATCGACTCCGCTGGCAGAGGTGAGGTTGTCGGCTCCAAAGATACGTTCTGCTTCTCCAAGTGAACCCTCTTTTTCGACTTTCGTCATCCGGTGGCGTATGAAGAGGTTTCGCTCAATCCATTGGTATTGAGAAGCCCCCGCTTCCCCAAAGTTCTTTTCTCGAAAGAGCTGGCGGTATTTTGTGGCACTCAATGACTTGGAATACCAAATCACGTAGTCAAATATGTGAGGGATTACGTCTGTTCCCCCTGAGATACTTCCTGCACCTGATGTCTTCTTGAATGCGATGAGCGCGACAGCATTGCTGTCCCCGAACACCTCATCCATCAGCGCCCGCACGCGGTGCACGTTCTGATCGCCAATCTGCACGAAGATGGAGCCCGAATCGGTGAGGAGATCGCGGGCGACGGTGAGCCGTTCCCGCAGGTAGGTGAGGTAGCTGTGGATGCCGTCGCGCCAGGTGTCGCGGAAGGCTTTGACCTGCTCGGGCTCGCGGGTGATGTGGTCGGCCTTGCCGTCATTTACGTCGCGGCTGGTGGTGGACCACTGGAAGTTGCTGTTGAACTTGATGCCGTA
>Ga0114951_10003010_pt1 | contig 18059 bp, 16 predicted proteins | sample AM7aDNAmetaG_FD_88677 | JGI IMG/M metagenome (GOLD analysis project Ga0114951, IMG submission 88677) | Freshwater microbial communities from Finland to study Microbial Dark Matter (Phase II) - AM7a DNA metaG | ecosystem: Environmental > Aquatic > Freshwater > Lake | place: Finland: Lake Alinen...
ACATCCTTGATGTGCTTCAGTTTATATCGGTCCAGGAGGTTGTCAAACCATGTAGAGAGTGCATTCGGCATACGTTCTGATTTTAGAATGAAATTATTTTAATTGCTTCTCGCTCTTTTGAAGAGAATGTTATAGAAGGCTTTGAAGAAATACCGGATGTCCGTGAGGAACGGGCTCCGTTCGTGCGCTTCCAGGTATTTTAATTCGGAGGCCATGATCTCGTCGAGTGTTTTGGGCATATCGGCATAGAAGGGGGGGATCAGTCCCGGTTTTTGTTTTACCCTTTTTTCCTGCAGTTCCTTTGTATAGAGTTCAAAATAGTGCCGGCTGAGGGGACGAACCCCGACGATCTTCAGGTCGCCCCGGGCCAGGTTGATGAGCATGGGCAGCTCGTCGATCCAGAGTTTTCGGAAAATGCGGCCAAGTGCCGTGATCCTGAAATCGTCCTTGAATTTTCCGCCCTCCTGCAGGCTGTTCTGCTCATACACATACCCCTGCAGGTATTCAGAATAGGCATGCATGGTGCGCAGTTTATAAACCCCGATGATCTTCCCGTTCTTACCGATCCGCTTAAGTTTGATGATCGGTCCATAGGATGGATGCAGGTCAAAAATGGGCTCCTTGACCTTCCTGAAAACAAAGAAGAGGTGATCGCCGATCAGCTGCTCTTCCATGAATTCGAAACCGCAGGAATAGAGCCGTCCGTAGGTCTCTGCCTTGGATAATACCCGGTTGCTCCCCTTGGTGATAAAGAAATAGAGCTTTTTAACCACAGGCAGTTTTGGGAATACCCTGTGAAACATGAAATCGATTGCATAAACCAGCTGGTTGATCCCTCCCGAATATTTTGACAATATACGCTTGCGGCGCAGTCCGTATGTCTCAACCCAGTCGATGAACAATCCCTCGTTTGCCAGTTTTGAGTTGACCCCCTCAAAGAATTTGTTGATGTACTGCATGTCATTGATCCGTTTCAGGTTGATGACGATACGGTAGCTGTCCCTGGACTGGTTGAGCAGGTTGAACACAGTGGTCGTGGAGGTGATCAGTGTCTCGGAAAGGGAGTAGAAGAAAAACCGGCTGATAAAGTCATAGGTGGCCTGGTTGGTCTCTGCCGAGATGATGGAATGAAGGCGCCTTATCTCCTCCGGCTGTGCAGTCTGAAACTCTTTTTCCCGGGCAAGTTCTTCCAGGGAGACGCTCTTTTCAAGGGTTTTTTCTGTCTCGTCCTGCTCACGATAATAAGAGCGTTCCTTTAGTTTCTGGTAAGATATAAAGACAACCCCGATGAGGATCTCCAGACCGGTCGCAAGGAAAGTTGCGAAGATCAGAACAAACCGGAACTCGATGAAGGGGTAAAGGTACCTCCCGATAATTGCAAAAAAGGCAAGGATAACCAGCGAACTCAGGGCGATGACCGAAATGACCTCCCGGATCGTGGTCTTCTCAACCACCTTGTTCTTACCTGTGAAAAGCGACAGAAAAAAACAGATGCCATAGAAATAGAACGAGGTCTTATAGGTAAGCCACCCGGGGAAAACGGTATGGAACTTCAGCCAGATAAAAAAATAGAAACTGAAGATCAGGATGACAGAATCAATAAGAAAACCAAGGTATTTTCTATTCATTTCTGTTGGTTTTTTCTAAAAAGGTCTGATCTTTTACAAAGAAATACCGCTTGACCTGGTTTTTAATATTCTGTGAAATTAACTCTTTTATCCAAAGAATGCTATTGTCAGTCCACCGCTGGGGATGAAATGTCATCATGAGCTGCCTTGGGAATTCTTCGGACCTTATGGCGCTGATCATTGAACCGGTGGTTCTGTATGAGGGCCATTCCGGGTTGATTGTGTTTTGTTGTTTGTCGCGCACGCTTACTTTAAACCCGTCCCAGCGGCGACCTGTATCGGTAAGGTAGACAAGTTTTGTAAAATCGAGGTCAAAATAGGGCTCTGCAAGGATCCCAAGCTTTTTGTAATCGTATTTTTCCCAGATGGCACGGTTGTCAAATTTTGACATCGGGCTTCCATGCATGCAGGCGGTCACAACCGGGGCGATCAGCCTTAACTGATCCAGGTTGCGGCAGAACTCATCGTAGGCTTTCTCTGCATTACCCCGGCAGGTATCCATGGTTTCATAATGATAACCGATCTCATGGCCCAGTCCCGCCGTCTCCCTGATGATCTGAGAAGTGAACCCTCTTTCCCCGGTCCTGAAATAGAAGGTAGAGGCGATCTTTAATTCTGCCTGGATCTTTGCAAATGCCAGCGAATTCAAAGGACGTGCATCCACATCCTGCCGCAGCATGATTTTTTTCCCTTCCCTGGCTTCCTGGTATCTTTTGACCTCCAGAAATTCAAAGCCTCCTGAGATCAAGGATTCCAGTAATTCACGGTAAATTTTGAGGCTAAAGTCCATGCGGCTTGCAGATTTCGTATTGATACTCCGCACTCTCTTTTTTTATGAGGAACCCATACCTGAATTTTTCGAGCAGACCTTCATCCGAGTGGCTGTCGGATACCGCATAATTATAGTCCGACCGTTCCGGCGGGAAAAGCTCCTGCAGCAGATTTATCTTCTCTTCCCGCTTCAGATGGCGGAATTTTCCACCTGGATCCATGGTTGATCCATATCCTGCAAATCCAAGTGAACGGATGAAAGGTACTACGTAAAAATCAAAGGAGGCACTGAAGACAACCGTTGTTTGGGATGGATCTGTGTATGTGTGCATGTGCTCAATTAGCTTCTGGTCGATCTCCTGTCCAAGTCGGTTCAGGAAGTCTGCTCCGGCTGCTGTAAAAGCTTTTTTACCTGATAAATAGAGGAGCTTTTTCATCTTCTCTTCAGGAAGTATCTTTAGAAACCGGGAGATAAGGATCGTTGCGATCCAGGGTCTTCTCAGCAGAAGCCAACGGTAGAAGAGCATCGAACTGTCTGTTTTCAGCAGGGTATCGTCAAGGTCAATTACATTGACAATCGTTTTCACTTCGGAAGGATCTTGCGGTAAATAGTACTTAGGTAGCCTCCTGGGTCCCCGGTCAGGCTTACATCGGCTCTCTTTCTCCGGGTTGTGATGAATCTTTTTATTTCGGCAAACCGCCCCATGCGGAGGTAGGAAAACAACGAAAGGTAAACTAAAGGAGAAAGGTAACTGGTTCCACGAGGATTTTGCGGTATCTCTTTTTTGGGTTTCCCCAGCAGGGGTTCAAAATAATTGCAGCCCGCCTGGAGTCCCTGGTTTACCGATCCCCAGATGCGTGGATTGACCTCGATAAGCACCGGATCACCTGTATCGTCTATCTTGAACTCAACCATAGCGAAACCCGACCAGTTTGTGGTTTTTACCAGCAAAGCCGCTGTCTCGGCCATGCACCTGTTTTCATAGCCGCCCCGAAACACACTCGATCCGCCGGTCGCAGGATATTCCCCCAGGCGGATATGGCCATAACCTTTGAGGATGACTCCGTTCTTTGCGAAAACTGAATAACCGGCTCCTGCACCTTTTACATATTCCTGGAAAAGATAATTTCCGCCTTTGAATTTCTCTGCGTGGTCTGCAAGATCTTTAGGCGAATGAAGGTAAAACACGCCTTTGGCGGAAGCTCCCTCCATTGGTTTTGCGACCAGGGGATATTCGAATTTTGCAGGATCGTAATACAATTCCGGGATCCGGATATCCAGGGGGCCGGCCAGCCCTGCAAGGGATGATTTGTTGTTTAGCAGACGGTAGCTTCCCAGAGTCCCGAGGTAGTCCAGTGTTCCTTCGAACCGGTCCCTTGCTGCGATAAATTCTCCGATATGCGCGCTGTTTACAGGGAAGAACCACTCAATGTTCTCACCGCCAATGATCCTGCTCAGTTCATTGACCAGCAGGGCCTTGTCTTTTGCTGCCCCGGGAAGAATTATGACCTTATCGAACCAGCGTGAATGCACTGACCTGAACGCGGCGTTAAAATCATAGCTGATGATGGTAACATCGTACCATCTCTTAAGGAAGCGGGCAATGGTGATCGCTTTGTAACTGGAAGCTTCCCCGATGAGGAGTTTCATTTCTGGTAAAGTTTCGGAATGGCGTTGATGCGCCTGATCACTTTTTCGAAATCGATCCCGATGATCTGAAGGTACCAGCGAAGCGTTTCATACCTCGGGAAATTTTCGGTATTGACCAGTTCCATGGCTTTTTCACGTTCGATCAGCCCTTCTCGGATCTGGTTGCTGCGGAAGGTGTCAAACTCCGTGAACCCGGCTACCGTGTAGTAGATGTAATTGTAAAAGGAAGCAGTACCATCGCCGATCCGCCAGGTCGATTTTGTATCCACGGCCAGTTCCCAGTCGTACTCATCGCGTATGGTGCGGATGATCTTCTCCTCATCCCAGCGGGTGAAATCATAGAAATTGTAATAATCCGTCTTTTTGTAATATTGACGGGAAGCAAGTGATTTCAGGTTGTCGAAAAGGGAAACGTTGATGTAGGACGGATTTTGTGCAAGGTTTTTAACAAGGAAGAGGAGGAGCGTCTTCTGTGCGCTTTTATTCATGGAGTAGAGTTTCTCCTTGTTGAAATTTGGCTGAACGCCGCTGAAACCTGTCTTAAAATCGGTGTTTTCAAGGTAATTTTCACCCCAGATATTCAGAGTGATGCCGATCTGTTTCTGCAGCTGGATCAGGTAATAGTGAAAAGATTTATCACCGGCCATGAATAAGGGGACAAGTCCAAGTACGGGCCTTTTCAGCCAGGCTTCAATATTGAGCCGGATATTTCTGCGCTTGTTGTGGATATCCGCAGCAACAATGATATTTTCAATGCCGTTCTTTCCGCAGACCCTCGCAATGTTTCGCCTTGCAAGGTCGGTCACCATCCCCCAGTCATAGGTATAGGCGATGGGATGCATGCCCAGCTCGTTTTTCAGGATATGCAGGGCATAGGTGCTGTCGCGTCCGCCGCTGAAGGGGACGATGCAGTCAATCTTGTTGTCACGGCTCCGGTGCTTTTCGAGCAATGGTCGAAGTGCATCAAGGTTTGCAGGCCTGTTTTTCGGCACATAATTCCGGCAGAGGTTGCACACCCCGTTTTCATCGTATTCGATAAAGGGGAAGGTCTCCGGCAGCAGGCAGCGGGTACAGCGTTTCAGTTTTTTAATGGCATCGATGTTGTACTCCAGCATCCTGAAAAGAGGATCTTCGGTGCCCCTGTTGATAAACAGTGCGGGATCGATCACAACTTCCTCTTTTGCGCGCGGGTTATCGAGCAGGTGTTTACGAACCTCCAAAGGCTTTGTTCTCACACTGAATTCCTCTTTCCCTGTATCTTCCATAATGCCGAAAGGGCTCAGGGTAATCCTTGAGAGGTCGATCACCATTCCCTGCATGGAATTCAGCTGATGGATTTCAAGTCCCTGCATGGTAAAGGGCCTGAATGCGGAGGAGACAATGAGTTGAAGCAGCATGTACCGCTCGGATGCAAAGACAAAGAAGGTTTTCTGATCAGTGTAGTAGTAGAATGATCCGTTGTTGGTGGCGAGGATGAACTGATCCCTTTCGGCAAAGGTGGCGGCAATGGAATAGGTCCCTTCCAGGAAGCGCAGGCTTTCTGTTGTCGCTTCCACCAGTTTCTTCCCTGAGTTCAGCCGGTTACGTATCAGGGCCGGGATGATCTCTGTATCGATAAGGTACTCTCTGCTGATTTCCGGGTGTTGTTTCCAGAGCTCTTCAACGTTTACGATTATGCCGTTGTGGATGGTCAGGATGCCCTCTTTGATCACCGGCTGGTTATTTACCTCCTGCAGCTGTGACCCGTTCGTTACAAGGCGGGCATGCCCGAAGGCGGAAAAGCCGCTGCCTTCCTCATAGGAGTTTACAGCGCTGTCCAGGTGCTCTTTGTATTCAGGGGATCTCAGCAGGTCGGAAACAGGGATGTCGCCTTTGATGACATCGAGCGACTTTTCCTGTTCATTATGAAATGAAATTCCGGAAGAATCCTTGCCGCGTGATTCACTAAGCAGGGCCAGGGTTCGCAGCGATGCCGCAATGTTCCTGCCCGGATAATGAGTCGTTGGTTTGATAATGATACCGAAAATTCCGCACATATGCTACTTCTTCAGGTACTGCTTATAAATTGACTTGTATCGCCCTGAGACAATGTCCCAGGTATATTCTTTCGTTAATTTGTCGAATGCTTTTTGAGCCCGCTTTTCCATCTCTTCAGGGTTTGCAAGGGCATACCGCAGCTTTTCGGTGAGATCCCTGCTGCATTTTGACTCAAAAAAAAGCATCTCTTCATCTGTAAATATAGTTCGGTTTGACGGGATATTGGATGCGATCACAGGAGTTTTTACAGAAACAACCTCCAGCAGCATCATCGACATGGCTTCCCGCAGCGATGGAAAAACAAAAAGCAAAGAGCCGGCGATCATTTCCAGCAGTTCTTCCTTGTCTTTTATCAATCCCACATATTCAATATTTAATCCTTCACTCAGCCGGATGATCTTGTCCCGGTAAGCATCCACCTGTTCCAGGTCCCCGGCCACCTTTATCGGGATGTCCGGGTTGATTTTCCTGATGGCCTGAAGCAGCAGATGCAGTCCCTTGATCTGGTAAATTCTGCCTGCGGCAAAAAAGATATAGGGGGTTTCTGTTTTCTTTCTGTTTTTTTCAGGATTCGCTGTATTTACCGATATTCCGTTCGGGATGTACCCGATCATCTTCTTATACTTATTGAGAATGAAATCCTGGTCGGGTTTGGAAACAGATATTGCCTCATTGGCAAACCGGACATTCAGTTTTTCTGAAAACCGGAAGAACCGGTTTTGGAATTTCGAAAATTTCGGGTCATTCTCAAAGCATACACCGTGAAATGTTACAATGACCTTATACCTTAACCGCAGGATAGGCGTTATAAAACCGCTTTCCGCATGATGCAGGTGCACCAGGTCGAAACGATGGGTCATGCAGTAGAGGAGGGACCGTAAATAGTAAAACAGGGTATTCAGTCCTCCCTTCAAATAATTATTGAATACAACCTGGCGGATGCCCTTGTAATCAGCCGATTTCTCAGTGGTGTGCGAAGCGATGCTCAGGACAGTGAAATCAAATTCATCTTTCAGCTTCAGGATGATGTTCTCACCAACAGCGGCAGCTCCTCCATAAGCGGGCAGTCCTTTGAGCCCGATTACGACAACTCTTGGCTTCTTTATTTTCACTTATTGCTTGTGTAGGTTACAATTGATTGTCAATGAGAATAAAATTGAGTTTTCTTTTTTTTGGAAAAAAGAATAAAAATGAAAGAATGACAGCAAAATCTCTGATAATTTGTGAAAATAGTCTTGTTGCAAATGCAGACAATGATTTTTCTCCAAGAGTGACGATTGCAGCAATTAGAATGGCACAATGAAGGAACATGAAATAGTATGAATCGAAAGTAAAGGACAGTAGGGTACAGAAAAGAAGGGACAACGTCGTTGGATCAGATTTTAATACCCTGATAGCTGAATAAAAGTTGAAAAAATTCTTTCTATAAAGGAGTCCTCTTGAATACATCGCACCCGCTATTAACAATCTCAATGAAAAAGGTCGCTGCGTTGTATGGTGATAAGCAAGTACCTTGCACTTTCTTGTTAAAAAATGTCTTTTTTTCGAAAGCCGTATTGATAAATCCAAATCTTCACCATACTTGAATTCTGTTCGCATTCCACCAACAGAATCCCAGAGAAATCGACTTATAATAAATAGGCCTCCAAAGAAAAATTCTGTTTTATCCTTTGTTAGGTTTGGATAATAGTATTGTTTTTCAAGAATTTGGTTAAAATCATTGTCATAAATTATGTTTTCAATTTGTCCTGATAAAAGCAGGAATTTGTCTAAATCTATTTCCCCTTGAAAAAAGTTGTTCTGAGCATCTAATACCATATCTCCATCAATAAAGAAAAGAATAGTTCCCTTTGAAAGGAAAGCACCTGTATTTCTGGCTATAGCAGCGTTGCAATTAGCCGTTAGTTTGGCGACAATAATATTCTTATTTAATTTTAATACAGTTTCTATGGAACCATCAGTAGATTGAGAATCAACATATATTATTTCATATTTTATTATGCCCCATGTATTGATATAGGTAATGATACTATTAATGCATAAGGACAATTTGAAGCCCTCATTTTTTCCTATAATAATAAAGGAGATCATAATTTTTTTAACCGAGGAGAAATAAAAATAGAGTTATTGATGAGATAGCAATCATTTTAACTTTCGATATTTAATAAAATGATCATTAAATGCCCCTGCCATTATTATCAAACAATATATAGGAATTAGAATTCCATACCCATGCTTTGAGTAATAGTAAAGAGTTTTTGGGATACTATTAATAGATTTTTGGGCAAATAGTGAACGTAAATACTCAAACATTGAAGGATTATTAAAATTTGCACCAATAGATGTTAGTTTTTCATCTTCAAATACTTTGGCATCATAAGAAAGAAACACTTTTATCCCACTTTTGGTGGCCCGATAACTGAAATCAGTGTCGGAACCATATTGAACCAATTTACTATCGTAATAACCAATCTTTTTTATGACTGGTATGGGAATAAGAATACCCCTTCCGGAGAGGTTCATGGAGGGTTTATATCCTGTCAATGCATAGGGATCGGCGACTGAAAATTTGGGGATGTAGTTCACCTCCTTAAGCCGCCACCGGATAATTTTCGAAATGCCGGAAAAGGTAATGCGGTACGGCTTGTTCATCGTGTAGGAAACGGATCCGACAAGGCAATCCGGGCCCTCTTTTTCATAGACCGAAAGAAGTTGATGAATATAGTCTTCATTAAAACGAATGTCGTCATTCACCGTAAGCACAAAGGAAGCGTCTGTATGTTCTGCAAAGCGGATGCCTTCGTTGATGCAGCGTGTGTACCACCAGTTTCCGTCTCCCTCAATAATCTTTGTTTCCGGGAATTCTGCTCGGATCATCTCAAGGGTGCCGTCGGTGCAGCCGTCGGCAACCACCACCGGGAGCAGGCTGTATTCTCCCCCCTTTTGAAGCTGGAGGCACTCCAGCAGGGTGCGAAGACATGCCTCCCGGTTGTGGGTCGGGATAATGACTGCAATTATCTGTTTCATTGACAGCATGAGGTATAGAGCTCTGTGTAACGCCGGGCACACAATCCGATCTCAAACTCCGACTCAATCTTGTTACGGGCATTCGCGGATAAGATCTCAGGCTCCCGGTGCTGAAGCACCCAGTCGAGCCCCATTGCGAGGTCTTCGGTCTTATAGGGTTCCGCGAGGTAGCCATTCTTCTGATGTTCGACCATGTCGGAATTGCCCCCGATACGGAATGCAACCACGGGTGTTCCGCAGGCCAGCGATTCCATAATGACATTTGAGAGGTTCTCGGAACGGGAGGGAACCACCGTAACATCCGCGGCGGAGTAAAGAGCCGCCATCTTTGTTTCGTCAGTGATCCTGCCCAGGAAGTGCGTTTTTATACCTAGTGATTCAACCAGTTCATTGCCATCGGCGCCAAAGACCATCAGTTCGACAGGTTTGTGCTTTACCATCCCGATCGCATCCAGGAGCTCCTGAAATCCCTTGTTTTTATCGGTGGTGGAATTCACTGCGCCGAAAAGGATCATTTTTGAATCGGAGCTGATGTTCAGGAGTGCCCTGGAGGCAGGTTTTCCTTTCGGCAGGAATACAGAGATGTCCAGTCCGTTGGGAATAACCACGATCCGCTGGTCCTTCAGCAGGCTGCTTTTTGCGGCGGCATCGGCCAGCCAGCGGCTGGGGCTTACAAAAGTGATGTTCCTGATCTTTCGGTAGGTTTTTTGTTTCCGTTTGTTCAGGCAGCGGCTCAGGTCTTTATCCTTAAGGGAATTCAATTCCGGACATTTCCCGCATTCAGTTAAATAATTCCTGCATTCATAAGGCAGGTGGCATCCGCCGGTGAAGGGCCATGAGTCGTGAAGGGTCCAGATGACCGGCTTCCGGATCCGCGACAGGGAAGAGATAGAAATAAATCCGGCCCCTATCCAGTGCAGGTGAACAACATCGAGTTTGAACCAGCGTATGAGAAGCCCCAGCGGGAATGGAAATACCGAAAGCGAGAAGGGGAAACCCCCGTTTCTTTTGCGCAGCAGGTATTGCTCAGCGAGGTTCCTGACCTTGGCAAAGAGTTCACTTTTCGGATGCATAAGCCTGCTGCCGTTATGGCCATGCTTAATGCCTACGAGGTATTCAACATCGGCGCCATCCGCTTTCAGCCTGTTAAACAGTCGCATCGCGGAGACCGCTGCTCCGCCGATAATATCGATGCGATTGATGACCCCAATCTTCATTCAATAATTTGTTTCACTAAAACATCACTGGTATTATTTATTTCCTTGACGGTAATTATTTCGTGATACTTTTTTTGGTTCCATAACTTGTTCTGTTCAACTCTTGAATTGTTTTTCAGCATCAGCGATAATGTAAAAAGAATCGTAAAGAAATACCAACCACCAGAATACCAGGCATTATACATCATACACCAGGTAATCAATCCGATCCATGAGCAAAAAACAGTTACCGAATATTTCTTGTAATATATGGATATCGAATGCCGGATTGCATATATACTTGCTCTTACTCCGATAGTGAAAAAAGAAAGGATCATGAGTAAATTGATGATCCCTCCTTCAACAAAAGAGACAAGAAAAAAGTTGTGTGCATCACGGAAGATATAAGCAGTGTTTTTACCATCTGAAGATACCCAAAATGTTCCTGCTTTTCGTGAAACCTCTGCCCACGAATTACCACCGCAACCCATTAGGAAGTTCTTATTATAAACATACTTAACTACAGGATACCATATGCCTCCTAATCTTCCGGAAAGATTTCCCTCTTGTGTACTTCCGGCCAATACATCGGATATTTTACCTGAGAATACTGAATCTTCTCCGATAAGATTAATCATTCCTACAAGGGATACAATTATTATTAGGCCCAAAATGAAGGGAAATATATTCCTTTTTGTGGATGTCAGATAATAGTATATATTGAGGATCAACAAGGAAAATAGGATTGCAGCACGACTTCCGTTATAAAATATGAAAACGAAAAAGAAGAAAATAACAAATATTCCCCGCAGAACCGGTCTCTTTCTTAAGGCAAAAAGAATAAAAGGAAATGTAGTCGCAAAGAACCCTGCATTTTCATTGTTATCCCAAAAAAGAAAGTTAATTCTTGTTTCACGGAATATTATAGAGAACGGATGAGTCACCATATATAGTAAATACCCGCCAAAAATTATTATAAAAAGAAAAATAATAAGTTTGTTCGTGATTTTTGTTTTGTAAGTTATTTCTGAGTAATCAGTAAATGTAATAATTAATATTGCCAGGAAGAAAAAGAAATATTTTGTAATTGCAGAAAAAGGAGAACTAGTAAAAAGGATTTCTCCGATTTGATACAGAAAGAATATGAAAATTAATTTTAGCGTCAGAGATTCATTTGTATCTGCAACTTGGAAAATAGAAATATTCATCAGGAAAAGAAACAGAAATGAGATTACAAAGAAGGTACGTATTACTGCAAGAACAGGTATTTCATCTCCTGCTGCCATGCCACTGAAAGCATAGAAAATAGTAAGAAAGAGCATGATAAATACAGAAAATATTGTGTAATTTGCAAAGGCCTGTAATTCTTTGTTAGTTGAGTTCATAAAAATTCTTTTATTAGTTATTGGTAATTAATCAGTTATTACCCGCCGGACCAGTCTCTTAATTGACCTGCCGGCCACTTCTTTTTCTTTCATATCCATTCCGAAAATGTAAATAGCTGTTAATAACCAGATAACAGAAAGGAGCGTCATAGCAATGAAACTGAAAATGGTGGTTTTAAATAAATGAATTATGAAAAATAATGGCGACACCGCAAGTGCAACAGTTACCATTTTCAGGTAAGCCTCTTTAATGAATAGTTTGATATCGAAATGAATAATCCGTTTTAACAAAATCTGCATTACAAAGAAATTAAGAACTGAAATTACTGTGTAAACGAAAAGCAGGACATAGGCAGGCGACCCGATTTTAAAAAGAACAAATGCAGCCGGTAAGCCCAATAATGATAAGATGCTTAAAGCGATTTGAAAATACTTTATATTTCCGGTGGCAGCAACTGCCGCAGGAATCCCTGCTGTCATTGTTGTGATCAGGGCATTAATAACCATAAGTTGAATAAATATCCTTGTATAGACCGGCACTTCTTTCAACCATAACCCAAGTATGAAATCGGTTTCAAGAAGAATTGGTAATGCCGGAATCAACAATAAAAAGAAAGAGTATTTAGATGAAAAGATTACAAGTTGAAGTGTTTTCTCCAGATTACTGCCGCTGTAGTTTTTCGTGATCTGTGGGACCGCCGCCTGGTTTAAACTTTGAGAGAACATTTTTACCACACTATTAACCTGGTTTGCAATCCCAAAACTTGCATTTAATATTGTACCGAAAAAAAGATTAATTAACAAGGCTGATCCCTGAACTTCACCAATGCTTGCGATTCCTCCCAGCATTGTCCAGCCGGAAAAACCAAGAATTTCAGAATACCGGTCTTTTTTTCTCTGAAAATTCCATTTTACCAGACCTGTATATTTTATACGTACATAAAGAAAGTACAGTAAAGGAGGTATGCTCGCAACAAGTGTTATTAAAACAGCATAGAACCTCAGGCGGTTACCTGTGTATTCCAATACCAGGAGGACAATTCCAAGGTTAAAGCAGCTCCTGAGTATTTCGACAAATGCAATAACTGAAAATTTTTCTTTTGCGGTGATTAATCCCTGGTTTGGTACACTGATAATTGAAATGACCGTACTAAGGATAGAAAGGCGAAAGACGAAAAGTGCATCGTCCAGTTTCCCGACAGCAAAATTGAGATAGTGCCGGATATAGAAAACACCTGCTGTTTCTCCAAGGAAAATTACGAGAAGGGCAAGCAGGATCTGGATGACGAGACTTATGTTATATACCCTGTTTACGCCTTCTTCTTTCCCTGTTCCCAGTTCATAGGCAATATAGCGGAAACTGGTGGCAACCATAACGTTGTTAAGGAATGCCATCATTACAACAATACCACCAACTACATTATAGAGCCCAAAATCAGAGACCCCTAACCCATGCAGTATAAACCTGGCTGAAAGGAGACCAACTGCAGAAACAACAATTAATCGAAAATACAGGATCAGGCTGTTTTTAACCAGCCTCGTTTTATCGCTCACAATGCTGCCTTTTGCGCTTCAATCACCAGTGTTCCTGTTTCCCTAACCTCTTCTTCCTTAATGAGCCGCTTATCATCCCCGTCTTTCCCGAATGGTACTTTACGGACATTTATAAATCCAACGGCCAGTAATGTTTTTACCAGTAGTTTTTCATCCCATAAGGACCGGTGGCCCCAATTCTGGCAAATATCACTTATTGCTTCACATCCTGTACTATTGGGAAGGTCATTGTGCTCTCCATTATAAAACGCAACAAAATATTCAAGATCGGGTATGTTGATCCGAAGAAAACACCCGGGTTTTAAAATTCTGTGGATTTCTTTTAACAAAGAGATTGCATCTTTTGGATACAGGTGTTCTAACGTGTGCCCGGAATAAACACCGTCAATAACATTGTCCGGGCATCGTATAGGATACCTTAAGTCCAGTTCAAGTTCCGGTATTAATTTGGGTGCATACTTTTTCCAGAATTTCACACGCGGATAGGAGAAGAAATCAGCGTGGATCCAGCCTTTTTTATAATTCGTCCCCGCTCCGATATCCAGCAACAAGGGCTCTGAAAATTTACCGGGAACTAATTTTGTTCTTCTGAATTTTAAGTTTCTTCCATACCAACTAAGAATCTCAAACTGAATCTGACCTTTGAGACTCGTGTATTTTTCAAAATTATAATAATCATCATTATAGTCCATTATTCCTGGTCTTTAGGGGGCATTATTTGCAGTATCAATTGGTTGTTTTAACCTTTACCGGATCCTGTACTTTTATTAAAAGCAACTGAATAATTAATTTGATTCTGGATCTGAGTTTTTGTCTGAAGTGTCGGCTTAAAGCGGTATTAGTATTGGAATCGGGCCTCAGATCAATGAATAGTTCATATCGTTTGCTGCCAGTGTAAAGTGGCTGTAATTTGTATCTGTCATTTTCTATATTTCCGCAGTTTATTCCACTGCCATCATTACCCATGTTCCTTACCCGGCTTTCATAAGGGAAGACAGAATACATGTTCTTAAGAAACAAATGCATGCAAATGAATCCGTCGGCATGTACCTTGCCTTTTTTCAGCATGTTAACCAGGCCGGGGATATAGTGATTTGCGACTTTATTCAGCTTCCTGACTTTGTTCAGGTTGGCTAAAAACTGTCCGACTTTATTCATTACATTTTCCCTGGAAAAATCCAATTGATTCCATTTGTTTTTCCAGATACCTACACCCCAGGCTGAGAATCCGGTCCAAAGATAGGCGGGTTCAATGCCTGAACTGACAGGTTCAATCGGATAGTTATAGCCGGAAACGGAAAAAATATCCTGCCTGTCCTTATAAACATCAAGCCCGTAATTAATAAAATGAAGGAAATCAGGTGAAAAAATGTTGTCATCTTCCGACAGAATCAGGCGGTCGTAATTGTTGAATATTTCGGTAATAGCTTCAAAAAGATTCCTTTCCGGTCCGTAATTTATATTTCTTTCAATTATTGTAACTGTTTTAAACCCTCTGATTACTTTAATGTAATCTCTGATTTTCCGGTAACCTGCACAATGATTTTCTGTTTTTGGATAATCAAGGGCAATAAACAGATCTGTCGATGTTGCTTCCGTGCATATTGAAAGTGATTCAACGCAGTTTTGAAAGTGCTCGAACCGGTTAAGTGTAGGGATCAGAATTGGGGCATTTGTACTCATTTCTCTAAAGAAACCTTAAAAGTTCTTTGTTCCTGTGTTTAATAAATTTTGCCGGAATACCTGTGTAAACGGACCATGCATCGAGTGTTTTTATGATTAATGACATGGCTCCCACTGCAACACCCTCATTGATGGTCAGGTTTGGAAGAATAACACAATTGCTGCCGACCTGGCAATATTTCTTAATGAGAACTTTCCCTCCGGTAACATTTGTAAACTCTTGGTTAACCATCGGGCCGATCAGGAAATCTCCTGAGAAATCATCTGTGGCACTGAATACAGTGCATCGTGGGGATAATCCCGAAAAATCCTCTATTTCTATTCCGAATCTTCCATAAAGAGCCGTGTAGGCAGAAATATGAATGTGATTGCCCAGGATAATATTCCCTGAAAGGAGGCAAAAATCATCAATCCGGACATTTGAGCCGATTTGCATTTCTTCCGGGCTGTAGAATTGCGCATGCCGGCTTATAAAAACCTCCGATCCAACGGACTTAAACCCAATTGCGGAAAGTTCTTCATGCGAATAAAAAGAGGTGAGCATGATTTATTTGTCTTTTATAATATCACAGATGTCATTGACATTTTCGTGGGTTAATTCCGGGAATATCGGTAAACAAATTACCTGGTCAGCAACTTTTTCTGCGATGGGTAAATTATCCTTCCTGGCAGAAGGTAAACCACGGTAAGAGGGGAACTGGCTGATTAGCGGATAAAAATACCGGCGTCCATAAATATTGTGAGCCTTAAGTTTTTCATAGAGATCGTCACGACTGATACCAAACTTGTCTTTATCAACCAATATCGGAAAATAAGAATAAGCATGCCTCACACCATTCATCTCAGATAAACAGCGAATCCCTTCAGTTTCTTTAAGAAGTTTTTGGTAAAGGGCTGACAGAGACTTCCTTTTTTCAATATAATCATCAACATACTTAAGCTGTAGTAGTCCGTATGCGCATTGTAATTCATTCATTTTTGCATTTATTCCTGGCGCGATGACGGTAGTTTCATCTGCAAAGCCGAAATTTTTCAGATAGTCGATCCGGTGTTTTGTTTTTTCATCATGACAGATTATAGCTCCTCCTTCGATAGTATTAAAAACTTTCGTTGCATGAAAACTCAGAACGGAGAGATCACCAAAATTAAGGACAGATTCGTCATTGATCTTAACACCAAAAGCATGGGCCGCATCATAGATCAACTTTAATCCATAGGTGTCTGCCAGATGTTGAAACTGTTCAATATTGCATGGATTGCCATAGACATGGACCGGCATAATAGCAGTTGTTTGCGGCGTAATTGCTGCTTCTACCTTCTCGGGATCAAGATTAAACGTTACTGGCTCGATATCAGCAAAAACGGGCTTGATATTATTCCACCATAAAGAATGCGTGGTCGCAACAAAGCTGAAAGGGGTCGTTATCACTTCGCCGGTAATTCGCAATGCCTGCAATGCTGTGATAAGAGCAAGAGTGCCATTTGAGAACAGCGAAATGTACCTGATCCCTAAATACTCAGAAAGTGCCTTTTCAAACTGCTGATGAAACGGTCCGTTATTCGTTAAAACCTTCGTATCCCATATTTGTTTCAGTAGTTCTGTATACTCTTCCAGCGGAGGTAAGGCTGGTTTAGTCACAAAGATTGGACTATCGAATTTTTTTATCATAGGATTGATAATTACAAGCTTGAATTTTAAACCTTAAAATCAGGATGTTTTGTGTTTTGGACAATACACTGCCTGTTTTCATAGATTGCTAAAAAAATGCCTTAGAATTTCCACAATCTGTTTTGCGGCCGTCCCGCTCCCGTAAAGGAAGGATTTCACTGCCGTCTGCTTGTAAAGTTCCGGGTCGTTCAGCAGGGCTGAAACGGCAGTGATGATCGATTTTTCATTGGTTCCGACCAATTGAACTGTTCCGGTTCCCAGGGCCTCGGGCCTTTCTGTCTTGTCGCGCATTACCAGTACCGGTTTCCCGATGGCGGGCGCTTCTTCCTGTATTCCGCCGGAATCGGTGAGGATCAGGTACGACTGCTGCATCAGCGATACAAACGGTAGGTAATCAAGTGGCTGGATAAGGAACAGGTTCTTCCGGGTACCGTTGCCAAGGATCCGGTGCACGGGTTCCTGTACATTGGGGTTCAGGTGAACCGGGTAGATGAATACGGCATCGGGATTTTCGTCGGCCAGTGCTGCTACTGCCCTGCAGATCGAATCAAAGCCCTCCCCGAAATTCTCCCGGCGGTGGCCTGTGATCAGCACGATCTTCTTTCCTTCGAAAGAGGCTGTATTGTTATCCGGCAGACCGGGGATCGGGGGCGCTGATGAACGTGTTTTCTCAATGGCAAGGAGGAGAGCGTCGATCACGGTGTTGCCTGTGACAAATACTGAATCAGGGGAAACACCCTCTTTCAGGAGATTATCGCAGCTACCCTGTGTCGGTGCGAAATGAAGCCGGGTGAGCCGGCTTGCCAGAACCCGGTTGATCTCTTCGGGCCAGGGGGCATAAATATTTCCTGTACGAAGCCCGGCTTCCACATGGGCAACCGGAACATGATTGTAAAAGGCTGCAAGGGCAGCACAGAAAACCGTGGTGGTGTCGCCCTGCACGATGATTAGATCGGGGTTCTCCTCCTGCAGAAAGCCGTCAAGTGCAGTCAGTGCCCGGGAAGTGAACCCAGCCAGGGTCTGATCCTTCACCATCAGGTCAAGGTCGACATCGGGGACGATCGCAAAAGTGGCAAGGACCTGGTCCAGCATCTGCCGGTGCTGAGCGGTAATGCATACTGTGCATTGAAACAACTCCGGAAACCGCTTCAGCTCAAGAATCACCGGCGCCAGTTTGATAGCCTCCGGCCGCGTCCCGAAAATAACAGAAATCTTTTTCATCAAATTACATTGTCACTTGTCACTTTGTCACCTTGTCACCCGTCACGCGTTACGCGTCACGCCTTCTTGCCAGCACCACAAACTGCGGATGCAGCATATCACTCGAATTCAACGGCCATAACAACAGTTTCAGAAAAAATCCCATGACCCCTTTCACGGTATTGATTCCTCTGAAAACCTCCACTTCCATGCCCTGTTCCCGAAAAAGACGTTTCATGCTTCTGGCGGTGAAGAACC
>Ga0114951_10003012_pt1 | contig 18047 bp, 17 predicted proteins | sample AM7aDNAmetaG_FD_88677 | JGI IMG/M metagenome (GOLD analysis project Ga0114951, IMG submission 88677) | Freshwater microbial communities from Finland to study Microbial Dark Matter (Phase II) - AM7a DNA metaG | ecosystem: Environmental > Aquatic > Freshwater > Lake | place: Finland: Lake Alinen...
CCGCCGCCGCCGCGGACGCCTGCGCCAACTCCGCCGCGTTCAACTTGCCGCGCCGGTCCTGCGTCGCCTGCCACACCCCCCGCAACGCCTCCAACTCCCCGCCCAAATCCTTGACCTGGCACCCCAGCTCCCGCGCCAGTTCCGCCCGGTCCCACACCTGAAAGTCCGCCGGATTCGACCGCCCCAAGTCCACCGCCTCCGGCATCACCCCGAACAATCGCCGACACACCAGCCACCCCCGCTCCGAACCCACCCCGCACAAGGCCGCGTGCCAGTCCGCCAGATGGGCCGCCGCCAACCCCGCAAACTCCGCCGCCGCCAAGTCCAGCCGCTTGACCTGCCACCGCACCCCGCCCACCACATACGCCGCCAGCCGCTCCCCCGCCGCTCCCAATGCGGCGGGCGCCGCGGGCGCCGCAAGCGCGGCCTTCCCGGGCGTTAACAAATCATCCCCCGCGGGCGGGGCGCCGGTGGGTTTCTTCTTCATTTGCCTTCGCGCGCCTGTTGCAACTTTTTCTCCGCCCTCAGTTTTTTCAACTCCCTGTCGAGATTGGCAGTCCAACTGGCTTTCGGCGCCTGCACCGCCGCTCCCGCCGGCCGCTTTTTCAACCGCTGCACTTCCCGCTGCAGATACCACACCGCCTTCTCCATGTCCTCGATCTCCTTGCTCGATTCCTTCAGCCCCGCCCGCCAGCAATACTTCACCGCCATCGCCACGTTTGCCGGCATGTGCTCGATCACCTCAATGCACTCCACCCCACTCGGATGCGCGTTGTAGTGCAGCGGGTGGTCCACCGCCGCCGACTGCCCCGCCCCGGGCGCCCGCCCCGTCGTCCGCGCCGGGGCGGCCGGCTCGTCTATCGTGATTCTCGTGTCCATATTGTCCATTCCGTCCATTTAGTCGATTCCGCCCACCCCTCACACACTCACCGGATACTTCATCGCCGGATGCGGCCGATACCCCTCCAACTCCACATCCTCCGGCATATACCCAAAAATTGTCCCCGGCTTCCGCTTCAGCACCAGTTGCGGTAACTCCCGCGGCGCCCGCCGCAACTGCTCGTCCACCAACGCCAATTGATCTTTGTAAACGTGGCAGTCACCCCCCGTCCACACCAATTCCCCCACCTGCAAACGACACTGCGCCGCCAGCAGATGCGTCAACAAGGCGTATTCCGCGATGTTGTACGGCACCCCCACCGGCACGTCCGCCGAGCGTTGATACACCTGCAACGACAACCGCCCCGCCGCCACGTAGCATTGGAACAACACATGGCACGGCGCCAACGCCATTTTGCCCCGCGCCACGTTTTGCTGCGGCGACAACGATTCATCCGGCAGGTCATCCAGATTCCACGCGGACACAATCTGCCGCCGCGAGTGCGGCCGCGACCGCAGCCCGGCAATCAGCTCGGCAATCTGGTCCCGGGTATTAACCATGGCATCCAATTGGACATCCCACCGCCCATTCCCCTCGCGCCATTGCTTCCCATACATCGGTCCCAGGTCACCGCCGTCATCCGCCCATTGATTCCAAATCGTCACCCCTTGCTCATTGAGCCATTCCGTGTTGGTGGACCCGGACAAAAACCACACCAACTCCACCACCACCCCCCGAAAAAAAATCTTCCGCGTCGTCACCAGCGGAAACCCCGCCGCCAGGTTGAACCGCATCTGATGCCCAAAAATGGACCGCGTCCCCGTCCCCGTCCGGTCCGGCCCGTCCGTGCCGTCCTTCATAATCTTCTCCAGCAACTCCAGGTATTGTTTCATCGGTTTGTCTTTGCTTTGGGTTCTCTGCGTTCTTTATGGTTACAAAAAAATCCGGTTCCCATCTTCGGCGGTGGCAACCGGTGGTCCCGGGGATGGTCCCCGGCCGGTTCCTTGCGGCCGCCGCCCGCGGCCATTCGCAATGCTTTGATCTGCGCTGCGTCTCTATCTTCGTCTCCGTCTTCGCTCTCGTTGGGTGGGCACTTGCCATTATCTTCAGCGCCCGCGCGGAATGAGGTCCGCTCTGGTTCCACCGCCTACCGCCCACCGTGATAAATCCCATCCCCACCCCCCGCACCTCTTCCAGCGCGATAATGTAGTAAATCGGCCGTTTCGGGTGCTCACCAGGGGTGGGAAATTTCCCTTCCCTCGGCGCGGCCCTCACTGCAACCGCCGCACCATGTCCCCAAAATCCGCCAGCAATCGCTCCGTGCTCAGCCCCGCCAGCATCGGATGCCCCCGCCGCAGCGCCACCGTGCGCAACACTTCCTGGATCTGCGCCTCCGTGTATTGGCGTGTCACCCTCGCCCCGTTGGCCATGATGGTCGCCGTAAACCCGTGCGCCGGCCGCGACTCCCGGAACAACGCGTTGTCGCACCCGATCACCAACATCATCACCCGGTGCGCCTCGTCGCCCTCGATGTCCCGACCCTCCGCGTCCTTGAATTTCTCCGCGCTCAACCGCAACCCCAACTGCATCGCGTCCTGCCCCACCCGCTGCTGCTTCATGGTAAACGCCCGCAGGTCCCCGCCCCGCTGCGCCTGCGACCGCGTGCCACCGCCCCCGGCGTTCAGCTCCGCGTACTTCGGACAAAACCACCCGCCGCCCTCGCCGTCGTACGCAATCAGGATGCCCGCCTCCACCAGCCAACCCACCACCGTCTCCCATTGCGCCTTCTCCCCCTCGGGCAGGTTGCACTCCTCGACATATCCCCGCTCCGCGTCCGGATCCAACACGCCCGCCGGTTTTGCCGAGTCTTGTTGCAACCCCAGCTCCAACCACAGCATTACCCACAACCGCGTGGCCACCGTTACCGGGGACGCCAACCCTTGCTTCGCCTCCGCCACCACCCGGCGCAGCCTGCGCACCATCGGCGTCTGCTCCATGTCCCGCTGAATTTTTATTTCGTTCATACCTTTTGCTTGCCCGCTGTCTGCCGCCACTCTGCCCGCAACCTGCTTGCGGGTCAATGCTTTTTTCTGTCAGGTGACGCTTTTTTTATTCCGCCCCCGTCCCGCCCGCCGCTCACCACTTCCCCGCTGGACACCACGCCCCCGCCAGCCTTGTCTTCATCGGCATGTAACACCGGCACAACCCGCACCGCCCCGGCCCGCCCCCTTTGCCCAACTCATCACACTTCTGGCACACCGCCAGCCGCTCCGCCGCCGTCGCCCGCCCCGCCCACACCGCCTCCCCCGCCGCCGCCCGCGTCACCGCCTGACCCACCGCCTGCGCCACCCCGCGCGCCATCCCCGCCCACGTCGCCCCCCGCCGCGGTTCCGGCCGCCCCAGCCGCTCCCGCAACGCCGTCAACTCCGCCCGCCATAAATACACATACTCCCCCCGCACCTCGCCCGCTGCGCGCAGCGCCTCCGCCTGCGCCGCCGTGTGCGCCGGATTGCTCCACCACACCCGCACCAGCGCGCCCTTTTCCGGGTCGGCGTCCGTTTCCGTTGGCTCCGTCATGGTTCCCCTTCTCCTTCCGGTTTTTCCCCGCCCGCACCCCCCCCGCTATTCAAACAAGGGCAGCTCGGGCACGTCCTGCAGCCGGTCCTCCGCCGCCTGCCCATACACCCCATCGCACCGCCGCAACAGGTTCCCATACGTCAACCACGCGTTTTGCGGCGCCCCCGCGGACGCCACCCCGTTCCCGTCCGGCAGACAGCTAAACCCCGTCGTCACGCCCAAGTTCACCTGGTCCACCGGCAGACAACTCCCCCCGAGGTAAAGTCCCGTCGGCAACGCCGGGAACTGACTGGGCACCGTCGCCCGGCACTCCTCCCACGGCCGCATGTAATAATCGCCCATGCACGTCCCGTCATCCTCCTGCCAGCGCCCCGGCGGATTCCCCTCGCTCGGGCACGGCGGCAACGGCGCCTGCCACAACGGGTCCGCCATCCACTGCCGCACATCCGCCACCCACAACGAACCCCACCGCGCATCCCACCCCCCGGCGGGCGGCGTCGCGGGCATGGTGAACCCGTACCAAAATGGCGGACTGCTGTCTGGCACCACCGGCTCAGGTTGGATAAAAACCGCAAACGGCCGGCACGCCGACCGCCGCGCGCAATCCCCGCCCGGCGCCGACTTCTCATACACCGACACCTGCGTCAACTCATGCGTCACCGGCCGCAGCACCGCCAACCCCGGGTTGAAATCACAATCCGGCAAACCGTTCCACTCCCCACCCGCCGTGATCCGCCGCCCGTTTTCCCCCACGTCCCGAAACGCGTATTGAAACTCCCGGATCGTGTAATCCCCTTTGCGCCCCACGTCGTTCGCCGGGTTCGGCCCCCGCTGCGCGCCCACGTCCGCCGCCACCTTCGCCGCGTAATGCTCCGGCGTCATGCCCCCCGGCACCGCGCATTCCCCGCTGAACGCGTCCCGCCGCCACAGCGTGTCCCGGCAATCGCACAACGCCGTCGGCCACCGCGGCGGCCAGCCCGCCTGCGTCCCGTCCAGGCACGGCCGCCGCGTCCCGTCCGTCAGGAACTCGCTCCGCTCCTCCAGATCATGCTTCCCGCACGGCCGCGCAAAATTGTGCCCGTAGGTCGGGTTGATCGTCTCCGCCCATTTCCCCGCCACCACATACAAACTCATCTCCCCCGGCATCCCCGGCGGTGGCGTGCCATACGTCACAAACGCTTTCGGCCACAGCCACCCCGCCATCGCCAAGTCGGTCCACTGCGTCGCAAACGGCGCCCAACTCGGCGCGAAACCCCCGTAACCATCCAGTTGCAAATAAGGCGTTCCAAAGGCGTCCACATACTTCCCATACACCTTGAACCGCGAATCGAATGCCGGCTCATACCCCGGCGGGTTCGGCCCCCCGAGAATCCGCCCGTCGAAGAGCGCCCCGTCGTCATACGTCTGGCTCCCGCCCGGACCGGTCGCATTCCAATCCAACCAGTTCGGCGGCCCCGCCGGCGGCGCCTCCCACCGCGTCACCAACGGGCCGCTCGTCACCAACCCGTCCGTCCGCCAGGGGATTTGCCGGTCGTCCGTCAAGTCCCACAATTTCAGCAGCCCGTAAACATCCTTCTGCACGTCCTGCACCGGATTCCCCTGCGCCAGCGTGATCGACCCCGTGAACACTCCCAGCGCCCCGGGCGCGTAAAATTCAAACGCGAACTCGATCGCCAGGTTCGTCACCCGCCACGTCGCCACAAACATCCCGTTCGCCGTCCAATCCGCCGTCGGCAGCCCCGTCCCCGGGTCAATGTACGTCGTCGGCCGCGCTGGCAACCACGTCGTCGGGTCGTTCAAATTGGCAAAACTAAACCCGTCCGGTCCCCCGCCGAAATCCCCGGACGCCACCCCGCACGCATAATCCATCGCCAGCAACGCCAGCAACGACGGGTCCGGCGTCAGCGTGTCCGTGTAGGGTGGGGGACCGCCGACCCAAGTGTAACCGTGCTTCACCTGGCTCCCCGTCATCGTCACCCGCCCCGATTCCTTGTTGACGGAAATCGTCCGGTCAATTTGTGCGTCCGCCGTCGGCACCAGCGTGCCCACCATCCCCGCCACGTTGGTCACATACCACGCCGCCGTCCCGCTCATCCCCCGCTGCAAATACCGCATCACCACCGGCGGCCCGTTCACCACCGTGAAACACGCCGCCCCCGGCGCCGCCACCGGGCACCCGTCATTGTCCGTAAACCCCACCCGCCCATGATGCGCCCGCCACGCGTAGCAGTTCTTGTAACCATACTTGTCGCACACCGCCACACTCATGTACCGCACCGGACTGTAGGGCGCATACGTGTTCACCAGCGGCGGATCCGGCCACGGCCCGCACGGAATCTGGTTCACCCCGCCGCACGGCCAGTAGGCCGGGTTCGGCCGTTGATAGGGTGGAATCACCCCCGCCACCGACTCATGCCAATCCGGCACCACCGTCGTGTTCCGCCACACCAACAACTTCGCGTCCACCCGCTTCCACATCCGGAAACAGTGCCCCAGAAAAATCCGCAGCTTCGCCCCCCAACCCCCGCACGGCGCCCGATACGGCGCCCCCCGACCAATGTTCGCACTCATAAATTCCCACTCTTCCCCCGGCGGTCACTGCACCGGCACCGGCTGCGTGTCCCCCCACGCCGTGATCTCGTTCCCCCCCTCGTCACAATCCGGGATCGCCAACGTGCCCAGGCTCATCAGGTGCCAATACACCCGCTTCCCATCCACCACGGTCTGCGGACTCCCCGGCGTCCCGCCCGCAATCACCGGATACGGATACCGCGGCGGATAAATATGCGTCGGGTCCGGCGGGTCCAACGGCACCCGCGGCACCGGCTGCACCGCGATATACTGCCCCGCAATCGACCACACCTTCCCGCTCGTCCCGTCCGCGAGGATGTCCATGCCAATCACCGGCGGATTCACCGGGTCCGCCGGTTGCGGCACATAAACCACATCATCCACCTGGTAACTCTTCTTGGGATCATACTGCCCCCGCCACGCCATCCCCGTCCCCGCCTGCGTGTTCACCTGGATAAACCGGATCGGCTGCGTCGTCGTCGGGTTCCCGTTGCTGTCCACCGGCCCCACTAGCGCAATCTGGTCCAGGGCCCGGCCCACCGCCGGCCGCCCCTTCGCCACCAAACAATCCCGCACCGTCGGCGGGTGCGGATCATTCGGCGCCGTGGCCAGACCCACCACATCCCCGGGCTGCACCGGCCCCTGCACCCGCACCAACACCACCCCCTCGATCCCCGTGCTCGTCACCCGCACCGACCCCGCCGCCCGCTCCCCGTCCATCACCGTCACCCCCACCAACGCCGGCGCCACCACCGCCGACCCCGGCGGCAACGGCAACGCCGCCTTCGCGTTCCCCGCCGCCAACGTCGCCGGATCCGTCTCCTGCCAGATCGGCGTCCCCACCGCCAGGTTGCCCGCCGGCGCCGCCCCTCCCGTCGCCTGCCCCAGCCGCACCACGTCCGGCGGCGCATCAAACCCATACTGCCGGTGGAACATGCTGGACACCGTTTCCGCCAACCGCCGGTTTTGTTTGAAGGCCACCCCAATCAACCGCTCCTGCTCCGCCTGCACCTTCAATTCCCGCTGCCCCGGCAGGAGCGGCTGCAGACTCTCCCGCCGCTCAAAATCCCGCTCCGGTTCCACCATCACCCGCCCCGCCGCATCCACCAACCGCGACCGCTCCGCCGTCCAATCCACCTCCTCCTCCAACCCGCCCTCTGGACTCACCCGCACCGTCACCCGGTCCACCAGGCTCGACAACTGCGTCTGGTTGCTCCCCATCACCCGGTAACCGCCGCTCGGGTAGTAATACTGCCCGTTCAACACCGTCCCCGCCACCGCCACCCCCTGCTGCGTCGCCGTTAAACCGTTCGCATACGGCAACTCCACCGCCTGGCCCGCCCACATCGCCGTCCCGTCCACCACATACTCCGCGTTCAAACCCTCCACCGCCACCGCCTCATCCCGGCCCGGCGACCCCTGCCACACCGAAAACCGCTCCGCCGCAAACACCAACCCCGCCCGCACCGGCACCGGCACAAACGTCGGGTTCGCCTTCAAGGCCGGATAGTCATTCCCCGCCCCGTTGATGTTCACCTCCTGAATCAAATCCCCCGACCGCACAATCGGCCGGTCAAAAATAATAAACTCCGTCCCCTCCCCCGAATCGTCCGTCTGGAACTCGCACCGCTCCCAAATACTCTGCTGGCTCAACCACGCCGTAATGTCAAACCGCGCCGGGTGCAACGTCCGGAACGCGTCCGAAGCCACCTGGTAACCCTGCGCAATCGCATACCCGTTCGTCGCCGTCACCACATCCACCGACCAACTCATGCCCCCGTCCACCGGATCGTGCGTTACCTCCACCAGGCCCCGCCCCTCGATCGCCAGCGAGTAAACCCCGATCGCCGCCCCGCTCTGGTTCACCAACTGCCACCCCGCCGGTGGCCGGTACGCCCGGAACAACAACACCTGAATGTAGAGCGCCATCGGCATCGACAACCGCGACCGCCCCGCAAACTTCCGCCCGTCCCGAAACGCCGCCCCCTGGCCGTCCCGCGCATCCCGCAACTTCGCATACTCCCCCACCGTGATCGTCAGCGCCCGCGCCAACGCCAACTGCGACCCCGTCAATTGATCCACATCCCCCGGGATCGCGTTGAACGGCGTCCCCGCCGCAATCCCCGCCACCGTCGCCTCCAGCACCTCATGGTCAAACAAATCATCCGCCAAATACGCCGGGTCATAGAACGGCACGAACGCCGGCAACCAATCCGGCTCCAAGGCCAGGTTCAACACCTGATACAAATTCCGCCCCCCCAGCACCCGCACCCGGCTCGGGTTCCCCGACAGCTTCGTCCCCACCCGCCGACTGTCCGAGTTCGCCGGAAACCCCGGCAACGTCCCCACCCCCTTCAACGCCCAGAACAATCCCCACTGGCCAAACAACGTGAACACCGTGCCCAACCGCGACGACACCTCCAACACCGCCTCCCCCAGCTTCCGCCCCGCCGTGCAATCCAACTCGTAAATCACCCCGTTCAATTGCGCATGATACTCCCGCTGCCATGGATCGGACACCGTCGGCGCGGCAAATAGGTAATTCAGAATCTGCACCCCCGTCAGCGGCGCGTTCGTGTAGGTCTTCGTCTGCGTGTCAAAGTCCGCGGGCAGGATGTGGAAAAACCGCCGCACAAACTGACCGTTCACCAGCCGGTTCTCCCGCCGGTTGAACAACCCGTAAACCACATCCTGCTGCAGGAACCAGCGCATATCCACAAACCGCAGCGCCAGCCAGTTCCCCGCCGTGCCCGACACCTGCACCACCTCCTCCGGAATCCCGTAAAACGTGTGCCCACCAATCGTGATCGTCACACTCGCCAACGGCACAATCGGCGGGTGGTCCTGCACCACGATCAAATCCACCAACGCCGTCGCCGGCTGCAACCCCCACGCCCACGAACACTCCCCCCGCTCCGCCCGGAACGCCAACGGCAATTGCGTCTGCGTTCCCCGGTAAGGCGACCCCGCCGTCACCACCACCCCGTCAATCTGGTTGCTCATACGTCAATTCCTTCGCCCCCGCACGTTGCCACACCCACACATATTTGTCCCGCCCCGGGCCACCATGCGTTCATTCGCCTGCCCCAGCGTCACCGTATCCAAACTGGCAATCGGTCGAATCAAGTTCATTGCTTTAGCTGTTCCACCCAATCCCCGGTCCAGCCCGTCCATGCGGTCCATGCGGTCCATTACCCATCACACTCCACACATGCCTTCGCACTCGTTGTTGAACATATTGATTTGTCCACGCTCTTCCTCCGTGGAAAAGTCGATAGAATCCAGCGGCTTGCATGAGCGATGTAAAAACGGAGTGCTTGAAAAGTTTTGAGTGTTGCCTTTTACGATCTGCAAATCTTTCTCAAACTTTACAGCTTGTGCGAACGCTTCCGGCTCTTCTGTTTTCAGCCGACGCCATTCATGATTATTATGATACGGGCAATAGACACACGAGGAGCGCGGAGGCTGCGGGAACCCGTGCGCCTTCATCCAGTTGAGACACTCTTGTCGGTTCATTCGCTTCTCTACCAAAGGCCACCGGCTTTCGCACCACGGGTCGCGTGATGGTTTCATCCTCATGATTTCGTCCGATGAAATGCCAATCCATTGAATTACCCCGACGGTTTTTTGCCCGCGCTTAATTCCAGCCATTGCTCTGGCGGCTTTCATAATCGGCTTAATTTTATAATCTGCGGTGCATGAGCGGTTTGGGATTTTGCCTTCCTGGTTATCCTTGCTCAAAGTGTAAAGCGGAATGTCGGATGAAGAAAACCGCCGTCCGTCTTTGGTGATTCGCATGGTTAGCGCTGCTTCGGCAAGGCTTCCCTTTGTTACACGATGCACGGGAAACGGCAGTTGCTTCTCCAGCCAGTCGAGCCACCTGTAGACGCTGTCCGGCTCCGACTGCGTGTCCGCAAAAATCGCCGCCGCCGGCATCGGCCCGATCTCCCCGCACGCCGCCATCAACGCCATCGTCGAGCTTTGCACGCCCGCCCCCAACGAAATAATATGAATCGGTTCTTTCATTTCAGCACCTTTCGGTTCTCGGTGATCTCGACGCGGACAGCGCGCCAAAAACCGGCATAGTGAGTTCTAAAATACTGTAAATCGTGCTGCCAGTAGCGCTCGTCTTTAGACAGCTTAACGGTTTTCCAATACCGAACGATTACGCCATTTCGATTCTCGATGTAGCGGGTTTGGATTTGGAATTTATATCTTTTACGATGTTTCACTTCTTTCCTTTCGTGCAAATCGGGCAGGGAATCATTTCCCCGGCTTCGCCCGCCCCCGACGCCGCAGCCGCCCCGGGCGCCGTCACCTCGCAATAGTGCGACGGCGGCTCCAACTTCACTCCGCAGGTGTCAAAATATTTCCCGCCGCGCGCGTGAAACACCCGCCAATAGGCCGGGCTGGCCGTCCACCACCCGATATACGGCCGCTCTTCCTCCGGCGGCCGGGCCGCTGTTTCCTGCCAGGGTAATTCCAATGTGTTCATTCGCTTCCCGTTCTACTTGCGGTTTCCCGTCACCCCTGTCCCCCTTGCGGCTGCCCCGCCCGCCACGCCGCCCATTCCCGCTGCTGCCGCGCCCGCCCATACCACCACAGCGCCAGCCCCAGCCCCGCCTCCCGCTCCGTCAACCCCCGCCGCACATAACTCTCCAACGCCGCCCGGTCCTCCGCCCACTCCGCTCGCTGCTGGTCCGTCATCAGCCACGCGCTCAGCCAGCTATCATCCCCGCCCGGCGCCCCTCCGGCAACCACTCCTCCAACCGCGTCCCCCCGCACCGGTGGCACCCCCGCACCTCGTTCCCCGGCACCCGCGCATCCGCCACCACCGGCACCGCCGACCGCAGCATCACCCGCCCGCACCCCCGGCACCGCGCCCACCCCTCTTCCCACATCCGCACCAGCGACAACGCCGCCGGGCGCTCCATCCTTTGGGTTGTGCGGTTCACTTGCATGTCCGTTCATGGTTTTAGTTCCCGCTTAATTCTTCCCCGTGTCAACTCTTTAAGCCGTCAACCCGCCCCTAAACCAAACCACCCCCGTCCCCGTTCCCGCCGTCGCCCCCGCCATCGCCCTCGCTCCGCCGCTGCAGGTCCCGCACCAGCATGAACAAATCCCCCTTGCGCGGATCCTCCCAATCCATCGACGCCACAAACCGCTCCCGGTTCCCGTCCACAAAAAACGATTCCTCCCATTCCTCCGGCGCCACCTCCCGCCGCCCCATCGGATGATAATCCAAATCCACGCACCAGCACGAGGTCGGCGGCCCGCCAAACCTGGCCGCATGAATGTTCCGCCCCTTCTTCGGCGGCACCCAATACGGCTGCATCTGCATGTGCGACAGCAAATCCCCCTGCGAAATCGCCATCTCCTGCCCCATCCGCCGCTTGTATTCCTTCAGCGCGTTGATCACCGGGCCCGGCCGGAAATACAATTGCAAGTGCTTCCACTCCCGCAACGAACTCTCCGCCGTCGCCGCCAGTTGATACGGCGGCACCTGCCACCGCGGCGACTTGTTCTCCATCACCCGGAACAACCGCCCCATCTCCCCCGGCGTGTTCCCAAACGCCCCCTTCTCCACCGCCGACAAAATATCCTCAAAGAACACGTTCGCATCCATGGTCCGCGCCACTTCGGCCACCTGCGCCAAAGTCTGCCGCACCAGGAAATCCCGATACGCCTTCAACTCGTCCGGCCCGTGGCTTTGCAGCAACGCCACCATCGCGAAAAAACCCGCATACGCCACCCCGTGGACCAACCGCGCCCGCGCGTCCGCCCCCGCCGTGTCCTCCGACTTCATCCACCGCGCCAACGCCTCCACCACCAACCGCTGATACTCCCGCCGGTTCCGCAACACATACCGGCCCAGGCAATAAAACTCCACCGACCGCGCCTCAAACCATTCAAAATGATTCTTCTTCCGGTTGCTCGCACTCACCTGAATGTGCGCAAACCGCGACCGCACCTGCGCGTCCCGCGCCGTCGCCACCCCGCTCACAATCACTGACCGCAACACCTGCCGCGTCCCCTCGCCGAACGTCTTTTTCGCCCCTGTCTCCCGGTTGTAACTCGCCTTGATCACATCGACCATCCACTCCGGCGTGTTCGATTGAATCTCCTCCAACCACAACGGCAGGTTCCCCGCCTGCTGCAAACCGATCGCCACCCCCACCTTCGTGGTCTGGTCCAGCTTCAAACCCGTGTCCGACTTGTAACCCCAGATCCGCAACAACCATTTCACGAACGAGGACTTCCCCTGTTGCGCCGCCCCATGCACCCACAACCCCGGGAACGCCGTGTAATGTTTGTACACCTCCGGTGCCGCCCCGCACGCCAGCATCATCCCCAGCGCCAGGTAGCCGTCATACCCCTCCCCCAGCGTCTCATTCATCTTCCGCGCCGCGTCCACAAACAACTCCCGCGTCGCCTCCTCCTCCGACTTGCCCCCCGCCGCGTCCGGCCGCCCCGCCGGCCGCATCAACGGTTCCCCCTGGATGAACGCCTCCCCCTCCTGATCCTTCTCCCCCAGCTTGTAGCCCACCCCCTGATGCCAAAAAATCCCCGTGTGCCGCTCCGGCCACACCGCCTCCCCGTCCGCGGTATACGCCACATCCTTGAAAAACCACAGCTTCGCCTCCGCGTGCCACCCCCGCGTCGTCACCTCGCTCACCATGTACCGCGCCGAGGCCCGGGCCGTGTCCACATGCAACGCCTGCAGCGCCTGTTCCCCGCACGTCCACGAAAACCCCCCTTGGTTCAGCAACCATTCCCGCCACTTCGCGGGCTGGGCAAACGCATCGCTCGGCAGTTCCACCATCCCCGTCTTCACCCCGTTCACCGATTCCAACTCCACCAAGCGCGACCGCTTCCCGTTCGTCCGCTTCAATTCATACCGGCACCGCATAAAAAAATCCGTCACCGGTTGCGGAATCCCCTTCATCACCACCTCGCACGCCCGGCGCAAATCCACATCCTCCTCCCCCGCCTCCAACTGCACCCCGTGCCACTCCTCCGCCTTCGGCTCCGACAACCGCTTGAAAATGTAATACCGCCCCGCCAGGCCTTCATACTGCTTCGCTAGGAATTTCAAATACGCCAGCCGTTTCCCCGCCGCCTTGTCCGACCCCAGGCCGCTCGATTCCCGCAACCGCCGGTACAACCGCATCAGCCGCTTGTGCGTCGCCTCCTCCGCGTAACCCCCCACCGGCAGCTTCGGCTCATACTCCAGATTCAGAATCGCATTCTGGATGTCCCGCTCCACCGGCGCGTCAAACAAACCCCACATCTCCGGCGCCGGCAACGACCCCTCCAACACCCGCCAAAACTCCCGCCGCACCCGGTCCGCCACCCGCTTCCATATCCCCGCCGCCACCGCGTCCGCCGCTTCCCCCGACACCAGGGACGCCCCCGCCCCGCCCCACCGCCCGATCAATAAGGCCAACGCCCCATCCCAATCCGCCTTCCCCTTCGCGTCTTGCCACTCCTTCGGCAGCACACACACCTTGCCCCGGTAACCCTCCTTCGTCACCGCCTTCGCCAAAATCCGCGCCCACACCTGCGCGTCATTGCGCTTCTTCGGATCCTCCTGATACCCCGGCAACGCCGGATCCCCCTTCTCCTCCGCGTCAAACGCCACCACCACTTCCGCCCCCGGCTTCACCGCCCCGTCCAGCCAATCCTCAATCTCACCCGCCATCGGCTTCGCCATCTGCACCCCCGGCAAACACGCCACCACCACCGACCGCTCCTCCGCGTTCCGCCGCCCCCCGGCGTTGCATAATGCCTGCCACAACGCCAGGCCCTTGAACTCCCCTTCCGACATCACCGCCACATCCGCCAACGGCATCGGTTCATCCATCGCCCGCGCCGCTTTCAACGGCGGCACCCCCTTGCGCCCGCGCACCACATACATGCGCGCCGCCTTCTCCTTCGTGCCCCCCTTGTGCGCCCGCAGCGCGATCACCTCGCCCGACTCGTCAAAATACGGAATCAGCACCGGATACGTCCACCCCCACTCCTCCTCCTTGTCCTGCCGCCCCGCCACCTTCTTCTTCCCCATCAACCCAAACCCAAACAGTTGCGCATTCGGCTTCGCCCCGCCCCCCAACCGCTTCGCGTCCCGCACCCACAACCCCGCATCCACCAACACCCCCACCGGCCAGGTCGGCGCCGCCGGCGGCACGGGTGTCGCCGGTAAAGTGGCCGCGGCTTCCAGCCGCGTTCCCGTCCCCGCCTCCGGCTCCGCCTCCGCCTTCACCGCCATCCCCAACAAAATCTCCCGGTTCGTGCTCAACGACGACACTAACCCCGCCCAGGCGCACGTCTCCGCCGTCAGCCCCCGCTTGCGCCAAAGCATCTCACGATCCTCCGCCGTCAACGTCAACCGCTCGTAAAACCACCGTAGCGCCTGCATCGGCGGCGACCCCGCCGCCTCGCGCCCGCGCCGCAGCTCCGCCTCCTCCGGTCCCTCCTCCTCGCCCTCCCCGTCCTCCCCGTCCTCCCCGCCCACCGGCGGCCCCGGCGGCAAAGGTGGGGGAGCGCCCGCCGCCGACGCCGGGGTGGGCAGGGTGGGGGAGCCATCCAGCTTCGCCACAATCGAGGCCACCTCATCCGCCGAAATCGACAACACCCCCGAGGTCGGTCGCTTGATCCCCTCCCACCGCGCCACCACCGAAGCCGCCGCTTCCGGATCCACCACTCCGTCCAAATTGGACGGGCCTCGGGGGCGGTCGGCCGCAGCCGCCGCCACTTCCGGGCCCGTCATCGCCTCATCGGCGAAATCATTCCCCCGGGCGGCCGACTCCGTTGTCAGGGTGGAGAACCCCGCGGAGCCGACCGTGGCCGCGAACGCGACCGGGGAATTGCCGGGCACCATGCCCATGGCTGGAGATTCCCGAGGAAGAGCCGTCAACGGCTCGCCATCGGGCACGGTGGCCGCAACCGCCCCTCCTTGTAACTCCGGTTGCGGCCCTGCTGCCACCGGCAAATCATCACCCAAAAACTCCGCTTCCGCCCCCGCCGCCACCACCTCAAACGGCACCTCCGCATCTTCCGCCTCACCGCCCGGCAAATCCACCGGGTCCACCCCGTCCCCGTCCCCGTCCCGCGGCCCGGCGGCCGCTGCTTCACCTGGCACCCCGGGCGGCGGGCCATCCATCCCCTCCTGCCGAATCTTCCGCCCCGCTTTCCCCGGCATCACTGACGGCGCCAACCGCTCGCGGTCCACCCAAATCCCCGCCTCCTTGAACCATGCGATACAATTCTCCTTCCGCGTCCCCCCCAGCTTCCATCTCAGAAACTCTGGCTCATCCACCGGCGTGGACAACGCGCACGAAACCCCGAAACACTTGAACAACTCCACTCCGCTCCCCGCCGCGATGAACGTCCCCGCCCGCCCCTTCTTCGCACACCCCGGGCATTTGGGAAACGCCTTCCAATTCCCGTTCTCCGGAGCGCAGCCATACTGCTCCATCAAGCGGCGTAGCGGCAATATCTTCCGCGCCTCCTCGATCTTCCGGTCCCAATTCTGTCCCGGTGTGGAACTCACTTACCCCACCCCCGCGGAAAAATAAACTGGTGCTTGGGCCACCAACCCGTGGACCCGGCCACCAGGTCCGGCAAAGCATACCGCAACTTCTCATCCCAGGCCACCGGGCCGCGCCACCGCTTGGGCCGCCGGGGATCAAACAACCGCCCGCCCCGCGTCGCGATCCAATGCGTGTACTTCAACGCCCGCGGCGCGCGGAAGTCCCGCGCCGTCCACGGCCCCAACCATTGCACCAACACCAACGAATCGGCGGCCACCATCTCTTGGATTTGGGCCTCCAACGGCATCCACCAGTTCAGTCCCTTCGGCTTTCCAAACTCATGCGGCGAAGGCCACATAAACTCCCGCACCCCCATTTTTGGCGCCGCCGAGGCCATGGCCTGCTTCATGCCCCGCACGTCCGTCCATTCGCGCAATTCGAAGTCTTTGAAGCACGGGAGCACCGCCCCCACTTCGCGCTCCGCCAACGCCGCCACGGCCGCCACCCACGCGTTGTTGCCGGCCATCGCCAAATCCGTCGGAATATAAAACTCCATGCGCATCCTTGTTTATCCGGTTACTTCTTCGCACCCCACCCCAACCACGCCAACACCCCGCCCTTAACCTCCCCCGAACCGGCCCGCCGCGCCGCCGTCTGCCGGTCCATATAATCCGGCTCCATCACGTCCGGCGCCACCGGCACCACCGGCCCATCCTGCTCCCGCTCCCGCTCCCGCGACCCGTCAACCACCAGGTTGCCGGCCGCCGCCGCCGCCCCGGGCGCCTTCGCCCTCCGCGCCGACCGGGTCGGGGACACCGCCCGCTTTGCCTCCTTGGCCATCTCCTTCAATTCGGACGCCAACTGGTCACAAGCCGCCCGCAACACCACATCCTCCGTCTCCCGGTAAACCGCCAGCAAATCCGCGAACCCCTTCAAAATCCCCGCCCGCCGCCGCGCCACCCGCTGCGCCGTATCCACCGCCAACTCCGCGCCGCCCGCGATTTCCCCCGGCGCCAAAAACCGCGCCCCACCGTCCGCCGTTGCTTCGTGCTGATTATGCTGATCGTGATCACTTTGTGCCTTCATTGTTCCGCGCCTTTGTTATTGGTTACCTTTTAAACATCCGAAATCTTAAAATTCGGGTGGTCTTCCATCCACCGCGACACCCGCGCCAACGAGAACTTGCGCCCCGTCAACCCCATCTCCCGGCGCACCGCCGCCAGGAATGTCTTACCCACACCCAGCACCGCCCGCGCTTCCGTGCAATTTACCAACTTGCTTGGTGCGCTCATCATGTTTCAGATTGCTGGCGCTTCACCCAACGGGCGTTGAACTCAACAATCGCTTGCGCCACCACTGACGCCCTACTCCGGCATTGCTGCTCCGCAATCATCTCCACCGTAGCATACACATCCGGCTTTAAACGCTGGTGAATCCACCCCTTTTTTTCAGGTTTATCCGCCACAACCACCGGCCCTTCAGGCTTGATACTAGTGCTCATATCGTGCTCATATCGTGCTACTTCTTGCATGTCTGTGGCCCATTGTGCTACAAAATAGATTCCCGTCAACGCTTTTTTTGTTGCGGGTTGAAATTCTTTTGTGCTATTTTGTGCATAGTTGTGCATAGTTTCGACCGCGACCTCCTACTCGACCTCCTCGCCGACCCGCGGTTCCGCGCCAGCCTCCCCCACCTGGCCGCCCTACACCGCACCCTCGCCCCATCGCCCGCGCCTCGTTAGTCGTGAATTTTTTTTGACGATTTTGGGACGGCGCGCCGGGCTGCCTGCTAGCAACGCGGAGTAGCAACACCACACCGGCCGCGCAAACCTTTGCAGCGCAGGCACTTGCGTGCCTGTTGCTAGCGTTGCTACTTTTGGCAAAAAGAGTGCCCTATACCAAAAGGCGAATCGGGACCGATCTGGACGCCAGGCAAGAACCCTCCTTTCGGTCCGGCGCCAAGCTACCCCCACCGTTTTGGGTAGCAACACTAGCAACGGTGGCAACGGCCCTTCCTTCCTTCTTTTTTCTTGTACAGATAAGTACTTGAGAATCAATGGTTTAGGCCGCCCGCGCCCCGCGCCCCTGATCCCGTAGTTACCCCTGTTGCCACCCGGCGCCAGGTAGCAACGTCCCCGCGCCCCCGGCTCATCCCCGCCCCTTCCGTCGAACTCCATGGGCTGCCCGTGCCGTGCCTTCAATCTCCGCGAGCGCGCGGTACCGAACCCGCCGGGCGGATCCACTTCTCGATCGCCTTCCCCGGCCCGTCTCCAGGGCCCGGCCACCCGCCTGGGCGCCAACCGACTCCAACTGCCAACCAGTTCACTACCCGACCCCACACTGTTTACCATGGAATTTTTTCTGGCCATTTCGCCCCCCCTTCCCCGGATACGCCAGGGCTCCAGGGGTGGGCGGTATCATTGAGAGGATCAATGGAATCGCGGATGGTCCGCGGCGGCCAGCTGGAAAAAAGCGCGGGCGTCAACC
>Ga0114951_10003015_pt1 | contig 18027 bp, 22 predicted proteins | sample AM7aDNAmetaG_FD_88677 | JGI IMG/M metagenome (GOLD analysis project Ga0114951, IMG submission 88677) | Freshwater microbial communities from Finland to study Microbial Dark Matter (Phase II) - AM7a DNA metaG | ecosystem: Environmental > Aquatic > Freshwater > Lake | place: Finland: Lake Alinen...
AAGGATTGATGTAATCCTGTTACAATGATCAAATGATAGTACAGTGCAGCACCAAAAATATGGTCGATTACACCGTATCTTGTCATAAGACCAACGCGTGGGCTGAAGTCATTAGGTCCGATTGTACGTTGTACCAATACTGGAATGTATGGGCAGTAAACGATACCGGTATCATAATACTCAGCACCCTTGTAACCTAATAGAGCATACTCTAATGGGTTTGAACGAGCGAGAGTCTGATATTGAGCTTCTGTACGTGTATCACGGTAAACGTTGAAACGACCGCCAACAGTACCGACCTTAGCAATACCAACAGGTTGAGTGTTGACATTACCTTGTACGGAGAACCACTGGAACTCAGGTAGCATTTCTAACATTGCGCAAACGCGAGGTGTAGCAACAATGAAGTTAGCAGCACCACGACGGTTACGGATAGCAACACGGTTAGCTTCAACGATAACACGTGCGTAGAAATCACGGTTACGTTCACCTAACCAGCGACCATCAGCCGAGATCGGAGACCATACTGAATATCCTTGACCGTAACCAGCGTTGATAGCAACTTGGCACATACGGATAATCATTTCACGGTCGATTTCAGCCTGAATTTCGTACGACATAGCGTTCGTTAATTCATTGTCTACGTCAATACCGTTCATGTTCTTGAGATCTTGCTCAAGCTCAACGGACCAACGAGCTGCTAAACGACGTGTACCAGCTTCAACTGCAGTCTTTTCAAAAGCAACAACCATCTGAGGGATGTTTGTTGTTAATTCAAAACTTGCTAAAGCTTGTGCAATACCATTATCAGCAGAACCATTAGCGAGACCTGAAATTTGGAATGATTCTGAACCAGTAATTGCTGTAGCACCACCGGACAACCATGAAGCAGATGTACCTGTGTAAGCTGTATTTAAGTAATTCCAGCCTGTTTCTGTACCTTCTGATTGGGATGTCCAACCTTGCTGACCAGTTGTTTGTGTACCACCGTCTGGAGTATATCCAGCAAGTGGAGTTGATTCGTAGCGATAACGAAGTGCAAACGCGAGACCAACTGGACCACTCATAGGCTGTACACCAACGATTTCGTTAGTGATAAGTTCTGGGAAAGTACGGCGGATCATCGGAATGAGGATCTTTGGCAGACGAGCATCACCAGTAGCATAGAAGTCACCAGATGGTTTGCCACCGAAGCCCATTGAGCCGGCGTTACCAAATGAACCACCAGCACCTGCGGTGTTGGAAGCTTCGCCTAAGCACCACTGTTCTTGATTTTCAAGAAGAATAGCTGTGTTTAGCTTTGTGTGATCATCTTTGATCGCTGGAGTTGCGTCATCAGCATGCTCGAGCAGAGGGGCCCACTTTTTAAGTAAGCTCGCTGCACGATCTTGATTGATGTAAGATTGTGAAGGTTTGATTGATTTTGACATAACTAATATTTTTTTAAAAAACTAACTTGCCTCAAGTACATAGCAGTACTTCATTATTAAGTAAATACTTATAAAAAAAGCCCCCATTTTGGAGGCTTTAAGTAAAAAAATCTGATTTATTTATTAGTATTTCTTTTTAGTAAATTCAGATACGTAAAGGTTAGCAACTTGTTGTGCACCTTCTTCTGCAAATAATTCAGCTGAAGAATAAGATTTGGATTCATTTAATGTTCTCTTTTCTTCTGGGTGTATCACGTCAACACCTTTAGTTTTGTGTGTTGTGGATTCCTTAAGAACTTGAACTTCATCTTCTTCCTTCTTGTCATACATTTCTGCAACGTAATTGAAGTTTTCTTTGATGTTTTCAATTTTCTTTTCAGAAAGTACGCGAACCATATAGTCTTTTTTAGCTTTAGGAAAGTTTTCTAATTTCTTCTCTAAGAATAATTGCTTTTCAGCGTTATGTGCTTTTTCAGTTACAAGCTGTAATTGTCCTTGAATCTTTTTAATTTGTTCATTAGCTTCGTCAATTTGATTCTTACCATCTAATAAAGCTTCTTTAATATTTTCGTTAACAAATTCATCGCTAAGACCTACTAAGCGCTTTACTTCTGAAACAATTTTACGCGAACGTGCATTTTCAGTAGCTTCAGCAATTTGTTGGGCAGGAATTGCTTTATCAATGTAAAGATCAATATAATTAGAAAGTTGTTCTACTAATGTATCTTTAAACTTTTTAGCCTCGTTGTTTAATGCACTTTCATAAAGTTTTACAAGTTTTACTAGTTTAACACTATGAGTTTCGTCAAGAGACTTAAAAGCGTGTTGGAATTTAGCAGCATGCACTTCATCAATACGGGAAACAATTTTATCGAGCTTTTCTGTATGATCAGCATCAATAGCTTCTAATACTGCTTCAAGTTTGCTTGCATAGTCTTCGTCTTGTTTTACAAGAGCAGCTTCAACAGCGAGCTGTGTTTTTTCAGAAGCCTTAGCTTCGATCGCTTCAGAAATAGCTTTAAGTGTTTCGTCAGAAAGCAAATCCTTGGTAGCTTCTTTTAAAAGAGAATTAATGTCTTGGCTCATATATGATAGTATACTTATATAAATTGATGTTAAAAAACAGGACTAATATCCAGATTACTTAAATCCTTTGGAAAGCTTTTGATCAGCTTGACGGATACGTTGTTTTAATTTTTCGTTTACTACAACAGCAAGCATGTTATCGGCTTTCTTAAAGTCGTTACGAGCTACATTGTCAATAAACTTAGCGATATTTTGCTTTGTGTTCATGTTATTTAATTGAATTAATAAATTGAATGATTTGCTCTCTCAAATAGAGATCAACATCTTTTTTCGGTAAAGATTTAAGTTTGCCTTCAAAAACATTAAATACTTCTTCGTAGTTGTTGTTACCTTTATTGATAAACGATTTAGATTCTAATATACCATCAACAAATGCTCCAGGAGCAGAAGGATCAGCAACAACATCGACAGTAATAAGTTTCATGTTTCTAACATGATTAACTCCGTTTTTTTCTTCAAGTTCACCGAGTGCTCTGGAAGACACACCAACTTTAACACCATCTCTAATTAAACTTTTTAAAATTTCTCCCAATGGTGTACTTAATACTTTACTCTTACCACGACAAATATTACCATCCATACGTAACTCAGTAATTAAGTGACAAGCCCTCTCACTATTAACCGTAGCGCTTTGTGGGTGCTCAAGCTCTCCCATAGCGCGGTTTTGGCTTACAAATTCTCTATTATACCGGTTAACCTCTTCTGCCATTTCTTTAATGTCATAGATACGATTGTTGCGGTTCTTTTCACCAGCTACCATATAAGTACCAGTAATATACATAGTTGCTGGCTTGTCCTTATTACCCTCTTCAATAAGGTAGTCAAGTCCTTCTGTAATTGGATTTTGTGTTATAAGCTTGAGTAGCATGTCTTATATTATTTATGTAACTCCTTGCTTTTTCTATGGACTATCATAATATAAAGCATGGACACACCCAAATACAGTGTGGTTATTCCAACTTATAACCATTTAGATGATTTTCTTAAGCCGTGCTTGCAAAGTATTGTTAAATACACGAATTTAAATAATACTGAAGTTATCGTAGTGGCTAATGGTTGTGTAGATTCTACTGCAGATTATGTAAGGGATCTATCAAATACATATCCAAGTATTAAGCTTATTAATGAAAAAGAAGGGCTAGGATACACAAAAGCTACTAATATAGGTATTAAGGCTTCCTTAGGAGAGTATGTAGTGTTATTAAATAATGATACAGTACTTTTAGATCAAAACGTTAATCAGTGGTTAGAAATGCTTGAACTTCCATTTAACGATGATTCATATATGGGGGTTACAGGCCCTTTGTGGCAAGATGATAAAATTACTAATCAAAAGTTTATTATATTCTTTTGCGCTATGATACGTAGGAATGTTATTAATAGTGTAGGTATATTAGATGAGATATATTCACCAGGTAGTGGGGAAGATATAGATTTTTGTATTAGAGCAAAACTACAAGGATTTAAAGTACAGGTTGTACCATATAATACAAACCTGGAAAGAAAGGATAATAAAATAGTAGCTGGTAACTTTCCTATTTATCATTATGCTGAAGGCACCTTTGAAAATGTAGAAAATTATAGTAGTGTAATTTTTAAACGCAACAGTTTAGTTAATTTAAAAAAATATAATTCTTGTCCAAAACTACATTTAACATCTCGTAACGATCCAAATTTGTTAAGTTCGTTTATTAAAGTACATAAAGATGCACCATGGGGTGATATAATTGGTGATTGGGGTGTATTACCATTTGACAATAACAAAATTGAAGAAATTGCTCTAATAGATTCATTTGAAGATATACCTTTGGTGTTGTTACCTAATTATACTAATGAGTGGTATAGAGTGCTACGTGGTGGTGGTAGGGTGGTGGTTCAATTAAAAACTATTAACGCGGCTGTAGTGTGCCAGACCTTTATTAATAGTGGGTTTACTATAAGTGGTACACAGAAACAAGAGCCTGATCAAATTTTAATACAAGCACATAAATCAACATGATAACAGACAAAGTTACAGCAACAGTTTCAACTAAGGGTAGGTTTAGTACAACACTACCATTAGTATTAACTTCACTAGCTAACCAAACACTCAAACCTTACCGTCTTATTATATATGACGATAATGATGTAATGGAAGATTTAAGAGAGAATGAGATATACAGAAATATATTCACTCTTTTAAACAGAATGAATATTAACTGGGAAGTTAAACCCGGTCAACGTAAAGGTCAAATATGGAACCATCAACAAGCATTAACTGACACCACATCAGAGTTTATTTGGCGTTTAGATGATGATAATATAATGGAAACTAATACGTTATCAGAATTATACACTCATATACATACAGACCCTAAAATTGGTGCAGTTGGGCCACTTATATTAGACCCTAAAGCTGATATCGGCAATAAATTAGCCTCTAATAAAATAGAAGATATATTTTTAGGAATGAACATACAGTGGAGAGATATTAGCACACGCTCATTTATTGATGTAGATCATTTACAAGGTAGTACGTTTTTGTTTCGTAAAGAAGCTGGAAAGCATGGTTACGATTTAAAATTATCTAAAGTGGGTCATAGAGAAGAAACTATTTTTACATACGAAATGGTAAGGGCTGGCTGGAAGTTGGTGGTTTTAACCGGTGTTAAGACTTGGCATATGCGTTACGGGGCTGGTGGTATTAGAAGTAATAATCAAATTAAACAGTTCCAAGATGATGAAGCTATATTCATGGAGTATATAAAAAAATGGAACATTAAAACCAAGCAAATTAAAGTAATACCATTAGATAGTGGTATTGGTGACCATTATGCTTTTAGAGCAGCACTACCCGATATTAAAGAAAAAAACAAGAATGCTAAACTTATTATCGGTGCTTGTTATCCTGCAGTGTTTGAGGGTGAAGAAGGTATAGAGGTAATAAGCATAGCAGATTGTGCAGCATTTGTAAAGGTATCTGAATTTAATATATATGCTTGGATGGATCACAACAATTGGAAGAAAACCTTAACAGAAGCATATAAAGCAGCTTACGCATCATGAAACAAGTACTAATAAGTCCATACGCCCAAAATTTACGCAATGGTAAAGTAAATCCTAAGAACTTTCCTTATTGGAAAGAATTAGTAGCATTAATAAATAACGCTAATATTAAAATTGTTCAAATAGGCTCTACTAAAGACACAGCTGTAGAAGGAGTTACTGATTTTAGGCAAAACCTATCACTCACTCAAATAAAAAATCTTGTAGAAGAAAGCGATACATGGATATCTATAGATAGTTTTTTACAGCATTTATGCGCATATTATAAGCTTAAACGAGGTATTGTTATATTCGGTCAATCAGACCCTAAGATCTTTGGATATACCCGCAACCTTAATATGTTAAAAGATAGTCGCTACTTAAGAGACAAGCAATTTTGGTTGTGGGAGCAGTGTGACTACAATCAAGATGCGTTTATTAGTGCTCAAGAAGTACTGGATACATTATTAAAACTATTAGACGGTAAGTAAGTATAATCGTATGGCATACGATTACAATCCGACTATAGCATACACTAATGTAAATAGTGTAACTGGCACCACGTTAATATTTTTTAGTACTACCGGGTTTTCTGCGTCTGCTAATAATCAGTGGGATCCAAATGGTCCGACTGCTCCTAATTTAAATCAAGTACAACCGGGTTGGTATGTTAATGGTAATGGTGTAACTAACAACGTTGTATTGTCGTTAAGTGGGCAGGAGACAAGCTTTATAACTGTAACGCTCGATACCGGTGTAGTACAACCTGGTAGCACATACACATTTTCGCAAGCTAAAAAAGCAGCTACATACAATAATACTCCAGCTACCGGGCCTGCAGATTTCTTATCTACTAACTTAAACAGTCGTATTAAGAGTTATGACATGCTTGCAGAGCGTATCTTTTTTCAGCTTGGTGCTCCTGTAATTAATCTTGAAATAGCGTGTGTTGCTACATACGATATGATAGCTTATGCTATAGAGTTGTATACAAAATTTACTCCAGGTACAGAAGAGTTAATTGCGTTTGATTCTAATCTTTATACTGCTGGAAAGGGCATAAAAATAGACTCTCTTGTTAATAACACATTGAATCCAGAAATATCAGCACTAGATGATACATTTCAATCTGGGTGGGATGTGGATTTAAACGATTATAGAAAAGTAATCGATGTTACCTCGTTTAATGTGGGCACTAATAATGGTGTTAATACATTGTTTACTATTGAGCAATCAATGGCTCAACAAATGCACTTTGCATACAGCTTAGGTAGTAAAGCGTTTGATGTTATATCGTGGCATATTTTAAAAGATTGGTTAAAGACTCGTGAAAAAGTATTTGCACAGCAACCTTACTTTAGATTTGATCCACGTACACAAGTATTGCGTATTACACCTGATCCCAAACTTGCTAATAAAGATAGGTACTGGGCTATGATTAGCTGTAGAATGGAAAGACCTATTAAAGACTTAGTGAAAGAACGTTGGGTAATGGAATATGCAAAAGCACTTGTAAAAATTAACATAGCTAACACGCGTGGCAAATTTCAAAACACGCAGTTATTTGGTAGTGGTACTTTACAGTATGATACATTGATGACTCAAGGTATAACTGAAAAGAAAGATCTTGAAGATCAATTGCTCGGCAGCAAACAGGAAGATCAAGATCCCTGCGGTTTCTTCCTTGGGTAAGTAAATCCTTATTTATCAATAAGTTCTATAGTGTACCCTTTAATATTAGGATGTACTCTTTTACAAAGTGAATATATACTAGGAATACTAATTGCGCAGTTTACCGTTTTCTTACATTCTTTTGAGTAGATTTTTTCTAGGCTAAACCTCTTAAGCGCCAGGCAAAGCGCTTGGTGTTCCACCGGCTGGCTCAGGAGCCGCTCCACCTGGCGCACCACCTGCTGCTCCAGTTGCTCCAGCTTCAGGACCTCCTGCTGGAGGTAATGCACTACCACCGCCACCCGGGCCTGGCCCAAATGCTGGAGGTGTACCACTACCACCGCCTGCCGTACCACCACCACCTGCCCCGCCAGCACCCCCACCAGTTATACCCTGACGCCAGTTAGGTCCAACATTGGTAATTTGAGTTAATTCAAATGCAAATGATGCATCTTTTTTCTGCCACTCTCTATTAACTTTTAAGTCTTCATCTGTCCAGTTCATATACTTTTTTAATGCATATGACTTAGATACAGCTTCAGTTTGAATAATATCACTTAAAGTCTTAAACTTTAATTCATGTATTTGTGCTTCCCGAGCTGCATGAAAATATGTAGGTGGGTTAAATGTAACATTTAAATCATGCTCCTTAAGTTTATATTGTTCCCACAAGCCTTTTAACTTTAAATGATTAACAAATGTGTCTTTTAACGTAGAAGCAAATTGACGTTGGAAACGAATAATAAGAAGAGCAAATTTAAGTTCTTCTCTCAATATCTCAGTACCATCAGCAAATTTAGCTTCAGGGTCTAAACGACTTGTTGGTACACGTAATGCTTTATAAAGTTTCTTAACAAAGTAGTTTAAATCATCTAATTGACCTAAGTTAGCACCACCCTGTAATTGGGTAACATCTGTACCACTACCGTCTGGTCGTTTTGCAAACCAATAACTATCTAACATTGATTGTGGGTCGTAAACGTTTACATTAGTACCTTGATCATTATCGTATGTACGTTTTGACCAGTAGTTCTGCATTAAACGTTTCATGTATGCCTCTGCTTTAGGTGCGGGCATATTACCAACATCAACTTTAAATACTAAACGCTCCGGAGCTCTTACCAAGCGATAAACAACAATACTATCTTCAATAAGAGAAAGTTGTTTGTACGCGCGACGAGCTACCTCTAAATACGGTAAACGAATAGTTTTATGTTCGTTCCAAGTGTGAGAATGAAAATATGTTACTTGATGGTGATCTAAAGGAATTAACTCTTGTTTTGATGTGTATCTATTGTTTGTATCAACATCAACTTTAGGTTTACGCAGCAAAAACCCTTTAATTAACATGTTCTGAATATTATCATAAACAGGATTAATGTGTTCTGTAGGTATTTGTACTACACCTATAATACCTGCATCTTTTTTATTATCATTGATTACGTTTTCAAAGAAAAGTTCAGCATCAATTAAAATAGATCTAATATACTCAAAGCCTTTGTTCTCTAAATTAAAATGATCTATTAAATTGTTAAAATTCTTTTGAAGTTCTTTGACAATAACTTCATCTTTATCTTCAACAACTTTTAAGTTAACATATTTACCTTTTTCATCTTTAACTAAAAATTCATCCGAAATTTCATCTAATGCATGACTGATTTCAGCATATGTAGCCATAATTCTGTAATCGGCTATACGCTTTGGTTTATCTGTATCTACTAAAGCATAAAGGTAGTCATGATATGCTTTGTTAATAACCACACCCTCTAAAGAAGGCACCATTGGGTTATCTTGTGAGGTGGAAACGGCTTGTTTGTATATTCTCTCTTTAGTTGAAGCTCCTATTTTATAAAAGTCTTCAAACTTAGGGTTTAACTCCTTTACATTGTTAATTACTTGAGCATTACCAGTATACGGTAATCTATTTACAAAATTATTAAATGACCTTGTAAAGAAGTTGGGTTGTATATTGTCAGCCATTTGTATATTTACTTACAGTGTAGTTTAATATTATATACTGGAATCACTACGTTCCCATATTAAGAAGTGATTATTAATAAAATCAGCTAATAATGTAAATGTGTATATCCCGTATACATAAGGGGTTTGTTGTGAGTAATTTATATTATACATTCTCATATATTATAGTGCCTATACCAGCGTATCCAGCTTCATTGAATAAAATAACATTTACTACACCATCTACTAAAGGTGCTGGATATGTAACTGTAATTTTATTATCAGATTGTATAAAGTAGTTTAAAGCGGGGGTAACATTATCAAGCGGTGGGTATACTGCTGATAATGAATTAGAACCAGCAAAAGTTGAAACGCTCCGAGTATTTGTAAACATACCAGGCCCACCACTTATATACACTGCATTAGTATAACTTAGCATATTGCCCCATATGTCTACAGTACCCGAAAGACCGACAGTGGTAAGATATTTCGATATATAAGCGGGTTGTGGTCGTGCAGATATAGTAAAAGACTCTGTAAGAGATGGATCTGTTAAATAATCAAGATTATCTAAGGTAGGGGTACCTGATACCGGGTAAAAATTCGTATCAATTTTAAATATTCTGCCTACTGGGTTTGAATCCGCTTTAAATAACCAACCCTTAATGGTAAAAGTGGTATCACAAGTTACCCGTGTTGGTTGAGTTGACTGCTGCTCTGTTGGGTATCCCATCTGTAACTGTCCACCCCAAAGTACCTCTGAACGTATTTCTATTCCAGGCATTCCTTTGCGTGCCCAAGAAATAATAAAATAAGGATCACTATATGGTACAAAATTACTAAGAATTTGATCCATATCAGTTTGAAACCGAGTCAGTATACTAACAGATATTTCTATATTAACCGGTACAGGCTGCAAGTTCTGATCTGCAGTCGAAAAATTTGGACCTGAAATGTTTGGGTTACTATTAAATTGACCGTATAGTTTATTGAACACTCTGGATTGATCTCTGCTTACGCTTGTAATCCAGAATGCTACTACCGGTAATGTAAAGCTTTGAGCCTTATCAACTAAATCAAACAATACTCTTTGTTTAGGTGCATATACATACCTAACAGCAATATTATTACCAACGTTACCATCTTTATCGTATCGCCGTATCACACAACCGTCGAAAGCATTAAGGAATTGTGTTAATAAATCCTTAACCTCCCAATGATATGTATAATTTTGCATTTATATACTTATACAATACGATCTAAGAAGTGTTTAGGTAAGATCTTCTTATTATCGATTATAGTTTTAGCGGATAATCCGTCTAATATATAGGTTACACTTTCGTCTTCAACACTTCTGGTACATCTACCGCAGGCCTGAATTAATGCAACAAACATACGCATTTTGTACCAGCCTGAATCTTCTTCAAACAGTTTTTTAATACGCTTACCACCTAATGACGGATACGGTAGTTTTATAATAATTTGCCACTTGCCTAGCTCGCCTTTTAGATCTAAGCCCATAGTTAATGAGGGACTAACTAAAACAGTATCATCCGGTCTTAGCATATGCTCTTTAATAATGTCTTCATTAGTAGTGCCTTCTTCTCTACACAAGAAGCGCTTACCTTTAAGTTTCTTCTGGATAGCTTGTGTTATAGCGAAAGAATGTGTGTGAACAATACCTTTCTCTCCTTTATGGCTGTCTGCTAATGTGTTAGCGATTTCTACCACTGGGGGTAAGTTCTTTTCCATTAACTTATGGTTTAATGGGTATTTGGTGTGACAATAAATAGGGCTTTTTTTGGGGTCGAACGTAGACTCAATTTCTACGTATTCAAAATCTGTAATACCTAACGTCTTTGCAAATACGTTTTTGTCTACAATAGTGGCACTCATTAAAATTACTGTATCAGCATAATCAAACAAGCAACCACTAAGCTTGTCAATTTTTAAAGGTGTAAAAATAGCTTTTTCAGCATCTTTTTCGATAATGTATTGTGTGTCTTCCCAATGATCAACTGTATTGACAATAGACTCATAAAGATCCTTTCTGAACTGTTGCTGTATAAGCTCTATTTTATTATTATCATAACGAGAGCGGTTAGCTTTAGAATCAATACCTTCTTTTACTGCTGACGCTAAATCAGTTAACCAACCTAATGCTTTATTGGGGTTATCAGTTGTAAGTTTAGTAAAATCGATATCGCTTTGAGTTAACTTACGGTAATCAATTACTGTAGAAAAGTTTTTTACAATTTCATCTTCTAATTCAGAACATTCATCTGCTACGATAATTTGTCTATGCTTTAAATAATCGGGTAAATTAAAGAACGAAGCATAATTTAATACTGTAAACTTTTCTATTAAAGCGCTATTACGCGCTTCATAATAGGGGCACCGGTGCTCTTCCCAGCACTCTTTTCTCATCTTTTGAGCAATAACACAGGGGGCGTAGTCCACTGTAAAGCTTTCGTCTACATCACACTGATAATTAGACTTACCTTTAAATATAGAAGATTCGTTAAATAACTCTTTATATTGATTCTGTAGCGCTTTTGTAGTAGTTAAAGCAAACAAACCGTGTAACGGAAACCTAGCCATTACATCAATATAATCTTCATCATAAGCATGGTAATTAAACACTAGATTTTTATACTCTGGATCACATTCATCTGTAGCATTAGCAAGTGTCTTACTGATAAAAGATTTACCTGATCCAGTAGGGGCCTGCACTATAACAAACTTCTTACCTTTCTTTATAGCTATCTCAATATCTTGTAAACCTTTTAACTGATGTGGTCTCGGGGTATATCCCTTAGGGAAATAGTCTAACAAAGGTTTAATAAGGTCCATTAAGTAATAATAGACCCTATTTAAATTAGTTCAATGATGAAATTGTAAGAATCGAATTAAAAAATTTACACTTTTTAACTTGATTTGTAGCTTTTAAATTTACTAACAGCTCATAGTCTTGCTCAGCCAATGACTCTAAAGTATAATCAAAAACCAACTTATTTTGCTCTTTTTTGATATTAAAAGGGAAGGGTATTTCAAATGTTTCTCTTTTCTTTTCTGTGAGTATAATAAACGATATATAACAACCAGAAGCCTTATAATTAATAAGTTTACCCTTTTTGTATTGTTTATTTTTGAGGGTTAAGACTATATTTTTTTGAAAATAGTTCTTAAGATCGTTATCGAGGGAATTAATCATTTTATTTGTCCATAAACCGTTCTTTTTCGGTTGTAGACAATCTACTTAGACTATCACTGAAGTATTTCCAGAATTCTTCAGGTGGCGTGGTGGGTATAACACTAATAACGTCAGCTGATTCTGCAGGTATTAATCTATAATCTTGCATGAAGATATCCCAAGTTAGTACCAACCCTTTCTGTTGAGGATTGAATTTAAGATGGCCGGAAGCTGGTTTAAAGTTAAGAGCGGTTCTTCCGGCTGAACTATTTAGCAATATTGTATCATTAGTAGCAAGCATTCTTCTCGTGAGAGGTTCTCCAGTAGAAGGCCTTCTACGAACAAACTTAAGTTCAACTGCGTTTTTAGAAAGTAATGCTGCTAATGCTGATTGAGACACTCTCATTTAACATACTTATCATACGTGTCTTCTGGTTCTGCTACCCCAAAAATACGATCTTCGTTAAGAAACACAATATTCTTTAAATTGTTGACATTATTAGCTTTTAAACCAAATGTACTTGGAAATATAACATGTTGACCTGGTTTAACTTTAGCCCTAGGTCCAGCTAACAATACCTTAGCTACACGCCAAGCCTGTTGTACTGCATTCATTGGGATCCAAATGTCACCACGACGGATCATCGTGCCATCATCATTAGTATCAGCAAACTGACAGAAAAGAATATCATCTAGTACAGCTGTGAGTTTCCAACTTTTAAGATTTAAATCACTATTAGCATATTCTTCAAGCCTGACCATACCTTTGGTATTATCTGTGTCTATAGCTTCATTAGCTTCAAGTGCTTTGTTTTGTTCTGCGTGTGTTAAACCACTATTTCTTAATTCTCTTTCAATCTTGTGTTGAATGTTTTTTTTCATTTGGTATTTTTAAATTGAATAACTCTATATATTGATTTACCTCCCGCACTGAAATTTCAAGGTGATTGGCAACGATCTTTATAGATTGTTTATTAGTTGTAGTTGCTTCTGTGTCTTTCTTTTTCTTTATGTAGTTAAGACGCTTAAATTTACACCCCGGAACAACACCATGCAAGTAGTTAAACCACATGGTGTTGTTATCCAATACGGGCCAGACTCTATTGCTTGTTTGATTAACAAGATCAGATACTTGAGGGGAGTACATAGAACACCACCTCTGTATTAAGTAAGGCTGAAACTCTTTTACTTCATCTATTGTAGAAGTATCTGGAGTCTTAGTCTTAAAAAGTATCTTGTTAAGGTAATCAAACATTATAATAATTAGCCCTGTAACCTCGGTGTTGTTTAATAATCCCGCTTTTTTGTAATTTTTTTACGATAGTTCGCACCATAGTTTCTGTTATATTGTATTGTTCTGTAAAATATTCAATTAGTTGTTTAATATTAATACTGGGGTTGTCTTGAAGGTAATTTGTAAAATCATTTTGAAACGAAAAATTAAGCGATACATATCTTCTATCGTTAATACCAAACCAGACATGCTTAATACTGTTTGACTTAATTAGCATTTTTATTCTACTTCTATTTACAGACGCTGAAACATTTCTATTTAAAATGTGTGGTATATCTACCGCCTTAAACCATTTATTAGTACTTAAATATTCTATAATTTTCTTTTTATCTTCATCAAAAATAGTTCGATAAAAAATATTACGACTTTGCTGTATTTTTTGCTTAGTGATAATAGAATGTTCTACTAGTCCTTTCACGCCTTTATTGTGTGGCACCTTACCTTTAAGTTTTATACTTATTTTACGAATGGTGTCAGGGTGTAATTTACCGTTCTTACCCCCATCTCTTATATTACAAAATTCCCTATTTGCAGTAGCGTTAAAGTAAGTAATCCATTCTATTTCAGCGTTATTAAGGTCGTTAATATTATTACACTTTTTTAAAATTATACGTTTCCAGTAACCTCTATACTTTTTAGAATAAAATTTACGTAAAAAAATAGTACCTGAACCAATGTACCCGTCTTCAGTAGATCCTATGTGCTGTCCAATATACTTTTTGTATTTAATTGCCTCAGGGTGTTTGTTTTCCCATAGATATATGAAACCATAGTATTCGTCTGCCATATTAATATTTATAATATGGCAGACGGTATATTTATTAATTTATAAAGATATTTTGCAAGTCGCAATAAAAATATTATCTACCATAGCATAAAACTGATCTATAACTGCATTCTGAAATTGTACGGTTTGTTCTGGTGTTAAATTAGTGCTATATGCAAATGCAGGAGCCTTTTTACCAGCAACTACGTTAACTCCAGTGTGACCGATGGCAATATTATCCTTTGAGTAAGTAATACTAACTGATGCCTTACCCTTTTGTTGTATTACTCCGCCTTGAGTGAATTCAGAGTGTACCATAATATCATCCCCTTTCATCTCAATAGGTTTATTGATAATTTTATGAAGGATATTGGCTATTGTAGTGTTAAAAAGACGCTGAAAACAAACAGCTCCAAAAGGATCCAGGTTTGGTATTTCCCAACAGAAATTAACCATTGAGTCACTATAAATGTAGTCATTTTCTAATGAGTCCTCGAGGTCAATAAGGTTGATAGTAACCTCAACAGGGGCAACAAAACTAACGATATTTCCTATAGGTAAAGTACGGTCCCTAAAATACTTATAAGCAAAACGCTTATGGATAAAATCGCCATCATATATTTTTTGGTCTGTAATAATCATAATAGTATGTTAATATAAATTTTAATATTCTCCACGGTTAAATTTGTTTAAAAACCATTCCTGACCCTCATTCCATTCTTTTGTAAATGATTTAAGACCTGGAGATGCGTGAGTTACGTCAATATTGATAGTACCAAGTTTTAGCTTTGCTTTGTTACAAGCTAAACTAAAATCAATGTCATAAAAGTGAAACTTAGCTGGGCATGTTTCATCAAATCGTACACCAGCTTCAAAAAGCTTTTTAGGGTTAAAAGCTAAGAACAAACCATCAAGTATTAATACTCTTCCGGTTTTACCAAAATGAGTTTTAAATTGTTTATTATCCATTACATGACCAACTGTACCACTATGGGTATCTTTAGAGCACATAATATGCCACAAACAAGGTTGTCTAATTGAAGGGTTACTACCACCAGCTAAACCTACTACATCGTATTTCTCTAATGCTTGTTGTAGTTTTGTTAACCAGTTTTTATCAGTAATAAGAACATCATCGTGAACTAATACTAATGTACAGTCTATATTCTTATAAGACTCAATAAAGGAATTATAAATCTTAGATATAGCAACCTTATTGTTGTAAACACCGTTCGATACTGATACGTTATTTAAGTTTTCACTATTAACAATAGTGAACTTACTTCTGTTTTTAAGGTCTAAATAAGAGGAAGATGTAGAACAAAAACCAATGTAAGTATTCATTAGTCAGTAATAACACTACTACGAGGTAAGTTCTCAAACAGCTGTTTAGTTTTTTCAGCTAATGCAGGATTATCAAAAGGACCACCCTCAAAGAGATAAATGTTGCTAAGCTTAACCTCTGTGTCGTTGAGCTTTTGCGCGAGATCAACCATAAGTTGATTTTGCTTTGGTGTCCATTCAGCACAAATATCTGTAATACTTGAAAACAATAAAGCTTCAACTAGTAATTGTTTTTCTTCTGTAGTTAATTGTATACCCTTCATATATAAGAAGAGTATAGTTGCTTATCTTAACAAATCTACTTTATTTACCAAAAAAATGCATTAATAGTGACGTGATGCTACCTATTAAAGATACCCACACTGCTGTTTTAAACTGCCAATCCATTTTTTTTTCTTCATTGTGTCTGGCTGTACACTTACTAACCGAGTTATGAAGCTCTTCATAATGTACCTCTAATAAATCTCGAGTTTCATTAAACCTACCATCTATTTCTGCACGTAAATGCTCAATATCGCTATTAAGCGTTGCAACTTGCTGCATTAAGCTTGGGTGTCCGTTACCATCCCGTACAATTTTACTAAGAGTTTGTACATCTTCTTTTACATTAACTATATCTCTATTAATATAATCGATTATAGTATTTCTCTCTATAGTTGGTATGTTTTCTTTTTTTCTGGCCACCCAGTTATTTATGTGTTTTTATATAAAAAAATAAGGAGAGTTAGATTTAAACTCTGCAACTGGTACTATAGTTTCATAATCTTGTATAGCGTAAATAATACCTTCATCTAAGGGTAAACTCCTTTCAAACTCAGTAGATGAGAAATCCCCGTTATACATATTAGCAAATAAAGTACTAGCGCTTCTTGCTAAGTAGGTTCTTTTAAATTTTTTATTATACATCCATAACGCAAACGTGCCTTCGAGTTCTTCAAGTGCGGTGCTTATTTTTAAATTTTCTTCGAGCATTCGAGGTATAATACAGCTATCTGTTTTACCTGTAAAATCTTCCTGAGGAAAATATTGTATACACAGCTCTTTAAAATTACTAATAATACCGTTGTGAGCAACTATCCAGTCCCCGTAACTGAATGGGTGATTGTCCTCTGGTATAAATTGAATTGTCTCAACTGTAGGGCCACGAGAATGGTATAAAAAGTATCTCTCATCAGAACCAATTGGTTTCTTGAACTGGCCTAAAACCTTTTGAGTTTCTTTAAGATGGCCGAATTTATCAACAGTCATCACTCCGGAACTATAGAACCCGCGGTCAAGATTACTCTCATACAGCTCAAATGCCTTATTTCTACTAACACTGCCACTTATACCGCAAATAAAAATACCCTGCCTTTCTTATTAATAATACCTGCTATTCCAGTAAGTATGGTCATATGTATTATTATACCTACAAAATAACAAATATCAAGACTGGTCAATTTTATCATGGTTCTCATAAGACACCAGACACTAATGATGGATACTTTGGTTCAGGAATATATTTAAGACGAGCCATCAAAGTACACGGTATTGAAAATTTTAGAAAGGAAATTATAGAGTATTTTCCAACAGAGGAATTAATGCGTTTAAAAGAAAGAGAGTTGTTATTACAGCATAAATTTGATAAAACATACAATTTAAAATATGCGGCCTGTGGTGGTAACACAAGGATTTGTTACAATAATAAACGTAAAAAAGAGTATATTGATAAGCTTATATCTAATCCGCATTCACCAATTGGTAAAAAAGGCAGTAATAACCACATGTTTGGAAAGTCTCGTTCCAAACAGTGGTGTAGTGACCGAAGTGTTAATCAAAAAGCAAAAATGGTAGAACTAAAAGCAGACCCTAAAAAATGGGCAGATTGGAGGTCTAAAGTTGTTCCTCGTTCTATTTTGCAGTGTAAACAGATGGGAATTTTGCGACGCAAACAAGTCAAGTCTACAAATACAAAAACTCACGAAACAAAATTGTTTCCGTCAATTAAAGATGCAGCCAAACATTTTAGTATTAGTCACCAATTAATTGGTCGCGCTATTAAACCAGGATTTAAAATCAAGCGATGTGGTCGTTCAAACGCAATACTTCAATATATCCGGTTTACACTTGTTTAATTACGAATAGTTAAGCTCTGTGCAGTTATACTTGTCCCATGGGATGTTTTTGGAGTATTTGATTGGATCAATTGCTTTATTATCAATAAAGCCTTTAATACGTGCAGCACACGACACACATTCCCCGCAAGCAGGGTCAGTACCTT
>Ga0114951_10003016_pt1 | contig 18024 bp, 21 predicted proteins | sample AM7aDNAmetaG_FD_88677 | JGI IMG/M metagenome (GOLD analysis project Ga0114951, IMG submission 88677) | Freshwater microbial communities from Finland to study Microbial Dark Matter (Phase II) - AM7a DNA metaG | ecosystem: Environmental > Aquatic > Freshwater > Lake | place: Finland: Lake Alinen...
ACCTGCTCACGGACCAGGGGCGTATCATCATTCTGGCGCCGGCACACAGCTTCCTGTTCAGCCCGTTCGATCACCAGATCGGTCATTACCGGCGCTATGACAGAGAGGCGCTCAGGGCTGCCTGTCCTGCAGAGTTAGCCATTGAACGCATGATGTATCTTGACAGCGTGGGAATGCTTGCTTCTCTGGCAAATCGCTTATTGCTGAGCCAGGCAACGCCGACTATTGGGCAGATTTTATTCTGGGATAGAGTGCTGGTTCGTATCTCCATGGTTGTTGATCATCTTGTATTTCATAGTATCGGGAAGAGCATTCTTGCCGTCATGAGAAAGAAGACGAGCCGGTAATTAGACCGACCGGCAAGCAGGGTAAGCCGTAATGCTTTGCAGGAGGAAGGCCTGCGCGTAAAAAATCGCCATGTGCTGCAAACTTCATTTATCATCTCATGCTGCTGACAGATTGAAATTATGCGTCACATGGGATATATAATACAAATTTTTGCCCTGCCCTATTGGTGAAACCATGAAAAACATTGACGGTTATTACGATCAGGATACCCACGACTACATGCGCTGCAGCGACGGGGTGTTCGCCGATTTTATTTTCGCCTCCATGGCGCAGGTTATGGGCGATGATTATAAAAAATGCCGCAACGCTATTGAGCTTGGCGCCGGCATGGGCCGTTTTTCCTTTACCCTGGTCAACCGTTTCAGCGGGGTGTGGCTCATAGAGCCGGCGCGCGCTTTTGCCCAAACCCTGCGCGAGTTGTTTCCGCAGGAACATGTACGGGTTGTCGATACGACGGCCGAGGCTTTTTTTGCATCAACGCCGGTGCCGCCCGATTCTATTTTTTTCTGCTTTCACCTTCTGCACCACCTTTTGCGGCAGCAGCGGAAGGAGCTGTTTTCATTCATACACTCCACCGGCGCTCCGGCCGTTTTTGTTGAACCCAATCCGTGGAACCCACTGCTGCTTTTGCAGATCTTTTTCAATAAAGACATGAGCGTCAAAGAAGAAATAGAGTATTTGAGACTGACCCGGCGAGGGCTTTCCCGTGAGCTGGCTGCCTGCGGCATGCAGGTGATGGCTCATGCGCCGCTGTGCATGCTGCCACCGTTTGCGGCCATGAAAGCGCTGCGCATATCCGGGGGGGCAGAAAAACTTATTCGCCTTGAGCGCCTCCGGCGCCTGCTCCCGTTCATGGGGTCGTATCATTTTTTTTACTGCAGCAGGGCATTAAATACATGAAAGATTCCATGTCCGGAAAGTTTCTTGAAGGCAATTTTTTTATCAGTGCCGTCCAACCAGGGCAGCCCGCAGATCAGCGCAAGCTTGATTCCTTCTGCAGTAGGGAATTTATTGAAAAATCGCTATTACCTGCACATGCCATACACGCAAAGCCCCGCTTGCCGGGGACGCAGGGGCCTTTTATCCGGGGGGCTGCATGCTGCATTTAAAAGCTCAGAGATCCTATCCGCTATTTTTTGCGCAGGCGCTTGTTTTTATGCTGCTGGCGGTTTTTGCCTGCCTGTTCATATACTGCGCTGTGCAGCGGATAGCCTATCCTTTTGAAATCGAGTGGCTTGAAGGCGAGATGATCTGCCATGCCCTGCAGCTGCTGCAGGGGCTGCAGGTCTACGGCCCGCCGTCATCACAGTTTATCGCCGAAATATACCCGCCGGTCTATTACTATGTGACTGCTGCCGTTTTCAAGCTGGCGGGTTCAGTGAGCTTCCCGCTGCTGCGGCTTGTGTCGGTCTTGAGCCTTGCGGGCATTCTTGTTCTTCTGTACCGTATTATACGCAGGGAAGAAGGCTCACGGGCGACGGCGCTGCTGGCCTGCGGTTTTTTTATAAGCTTTTACGAGATTCATGGCCCGTGGTATGACGTCGGCCGGGTTGACATGCTGTTTTTCTTTTTTATCGTGAGCGGGCTGTACGCACTTGCCTATGCACGGAACCGGTACCTGGGCATAGGCGCAGGAGCCGTGCTTCTTGTGCTTGCCTGCTATACCAAGCAGTCAGCAACGTATTATCTGCCGTTTGCTTTTTTGTATGCGCTCATGCAGAACTGGCGGCATGGGCTTATCTTCGGCGCGCTTGCCGCAGCACTTGTCCTGGCCATGTTTTTTGGACTCAATGCAGCAACCGAGGGATGGTTCGCAACCTATGCCCTGTATAACCCGCTGCGGTATACTGAGCTGCTGAACAAGCCCATCGAACAGATTCCCTTTAAAGGGCTGTTTGAATTTCGCGACCGCATCTGGCCTGAAATTCGGTATGAAATCTTTTACAAACTGCCGGTCTTTTTCACCTTCACGACCGGCTACCTGCTGTATCTGGCGCTGACGCTGAAAAAATCGTTGCGCGTGAGCATGTGGGAACTGACAGCATTGCCCGCGCTTATTTCCTATTTCAGCATACGGCCTCATCTGGGCTCTGAAAAAAGTACCTTACGCTCTGGGGTTGTATACTGCTGGGGCTCATGCTGACGAGGCTGGCCAAAGCATATAAGGACGATGCGCGGCAGAGCGTTAAGACGGCCCTGTACCTGCTGCTTGCCGGACAGCTTGCGCTTCAGCTGTACAATCCTCAAAAGCTCGTGCCCGCCCCGGGCAGCGCTGAAAAGGGCCGCGAGATCATCAGCAGTATCAGCAGCATGCCGGGCCAGGTTTTTTTGCCCTTTCATTCCTACTACGGCATCATGGCGGGCAAAGAGAAGATTATGAACGGCGGGGCTTACTGGGCCTGGCAGATTTTGAGCAAAGAGCCCTATCTGCCGACCGATTTAATTGAGAAGATACGGCGGAAATATTTTTCCGCCATCATTGTCGATGACCGGGCCTATATCACCATTAAGGGAACCCGGCTGCCTATTGACACTATGAAAATTTTAATGGACTCGGGCGACGAGCTGGCAGTCGTAATAGGGAAATATTATCAGCCCGGGGGGCGGCTGCAGTATGCAAGCGATGATCAGTTCCTGAATACATCGGGGCTGTACACCCGGCCTGAGCTTATTCTGGTTCCAAAACCGTGAACTGCTGCTAATCGATATATTCCTGTACGATAAAGAGCGGACGGTTCTGCGTTTCCCGGTAGATTCTGTAAACATATTCGCCGAGTATCCCCAGAAAGACAAGCTGCACCGAGCCAAAAAAGAAAATGCTCAGCACCGTTGACGACCAGCCTATGTAGGGAGCAAACCCAAAAGCTCTGGCTGTACAGGTGAAGACGAGTGCGGAAAAGAAGGTGATGACGCCAAGAATGCCTGTATAAAGGCAGACTTTTAAGGGCAGGTCGGTGAAGGAGAAGAATGCATCAAAGGCCAGGCGCACCAGTTGCCCGATACTCATTTTTGCCGTGCCTTCCTGCCGGTCGGGGCGGCGGTATTCAATATGGTCCTGCTTGAAACCAACAAAGAATCGAAGCCCCGGCAGATAACGGTTTTTTTCCTGCAGGGCAAGCAGCGCCTGTGCGACCCGTCTGGAAAAAACCCCAAAATTGCCCGTGTTCTCTATTTCCTGATTGTGCAGCACGCGACGGAATATCTTGTGAAAAAGCTGGATGAGCTGCCGCTTGGGCCATTTTTCCTGCCGCTCAATCCGCTTGCCAAAGACTACATCAAGACCCTCTGCTGTTAGTTTTTCAAACATGGCGGGAAGCAGTTCCGGCGGATCCTGCAGGTCGCCGTCCATCATGGCAATGCAGTCACCGCGGGCGTAGGTGAGCCCGGCAGTATAGGCCGACTGGTGGCCGAAATTGCGCGACAGAACAAGGGCTTTGATCCTGCCGTCACGCGCGTGGCCGGCAAGCAGCATTTCAAGCGTCCGGTCGCTGCTGCCATCGTCAACGCAGATGATCTCATAGTCTTCTGTCGCGCGCTGCAGTGCGGCCGATGACCGTGACAGCAGCTCGTCCACAAGCAATTCTTCGTTGTACAGCGGAATGATAAGCGACAGCATGCGTCGGCCCTCTTAAGAGTTTCGCGAAACGATTTCAGCCAAATGCTCAAGGGCGCGGCCGCGGCTTTCAGTACACGCTGCGCGCACGGATTCGGGCAGGCCCTCCTGCTTCAGCTGTTTATTGAAATGCCAGGCGATTTCCAGCAGCACATAGCCATGATAGAAATAGCCGCAGCGCTCAAGGCCGCGCTGTTTTTTTTGCGAGGCTGCGGCGAGGTAGGCATCCTTAAACTGCTGCTGCAGCCTCCCGTCAAAACCGCACAGTGCGTAGAGCAGGCGGAAATACTCAATCTGAAAGGGCAGGAACTTGAAGGCTTCGGTGTCGATGAGTCGGATTTTACCGTCGGGGCAGAGCAGGATGTTCTTCATGTTCACGTCGCCATGGCAGAGGTTAAAGCCTGTGAGCGGCCTGATGACGGATTTTTTTCGCTCAAACCACGAAAGCATTTCTCCGGCGGATCTGCTGCCCACGGTGCAGCCTGCTTCGGCAAGAGCCTGCACGCGCTCTGAGGTCTTGCGCATGAGGTACGTGCTGAATCCGAACACCTGAATAGATTTTATTTTGCCCCAGAGAAAACTGTGCGCGGCGTGCATGCCGGCAAACAGGGCGGCCGACTGCGCGAGAGTATCCGTGCGAGCCTGCCCAAGCTCATCAAGAGGTGTGCCCTCGACCCGCTCTTCACAGGCGAAGTAGCAGCCCATATGCCGCGCGGTTTTCCATGCTCTGTCGGCAAAAAAAAGCTTCGGGATCGGTATGCCGCGCCGCTCAAGGTAGGCATGCGCATGGATGATGTTTTTGATGCGGAAGCGCTTGGAAATAGCCTTAAGCACATAGCTGCCGCCGTTTTCAAGGTTGAGAAACCAGATGGTATTGCGGCTACCGGGGCTGATGAGCTCAAGGGTGAATTTGCGGCCTTGGGCACCCAGTGCGGGTAGTATCCGTTTCTGTATATAATTGGTTAGCTTTTGGTCTGGCATCTGGTGCTGTGTGTCCATGCCAGGCATGTTAGCAGAACAATGCTCAAACAGGCAAGTCAGTTTTTTGTATGGCGTAGCATGTTGACTTGCCGGATATTTCATACTAATCTTATTATTTTAAAAAAAATAGAATGCTTTTTTAACCCATTTCCAGTCTGAATTAAATGAAAAAAAAATTGCTATGCTGCTGTCAGTCTGTTCTTGATCGTTTGCGGCTTTTGCTGAGCGGCAGATATGCTGTATTGTGGATTGTGCTTTTTACGCTGGCGCTTACTGCACCCTCCCTTCTCAACGGCCTTGCAGGAGATGATTATTTTATCAGGGCGGTTGTTTTGCAGAACACAGAAATCCCCGGAGTGCCTGCGTCGATCTTCGATGCATTTCCCTTTACTAAAGGAGACCCTGCTGTTATCAGGCAGGGGATTGAGGCCGGAATGTATCCATGGTGGACGCATCCTCAGCACCAAATTACTTTTTTGCGCCCCTTTTCTTCGCTGACACACTGGGTTGATTTTAAACTTTTTCCTGAGGCCATCTGGCTGATGCATGTTCACAGCCTCCTGTGGTACGGGCTGCTGGTGTACATTGCAGGGTTGCTGTACCGTCGCTTTCTTTCCACGCACTGGGTTGCCGGTCTTGCAACGCTACTCTATGCCATAGATTATAGTCATTCGGTTGGCGCAGCCAGCCTGTGCAATCGCTATGCCGTTATTGCAGCGGTGTTCGGTTTTTTAACTATACTGGCGCATGACCGGTGGCGGTATAGCGGCTCGAAATTTAGCAGCGTGCTTGCCGCCGGCTGTTTTATCCTCGCCCTGCTGACGGGTGAAGCCGGTGTAGCCGCCGGAGCATACCTGTTTGCCTATGCAGTCTTTCTGGATAAGGGGAAGCCCATGGCCCGTTATGCCGCGCTGCTGCCCTATGTGTTTGTTGGCGTTATCTGGCGGATTATATATTGCGGACTTAATTTTGGATCGCTGCATTCAGGCGTGTATATTGATCCGGCTCAAGACCCTGTTCGATTTGTTGTGGATCTGGTGCAGCGTCTGCCGGTATTGCTGCTGGGGCAGCTTGCGCTGCCCGGCTCTGATGTGTGGGCGGTATTGCCTGATCTGCAGGCGCAGATTTATACAGCACTTGCTTTAGCGGGTATCTTTTTTTGTGCATGGGCTCTATGGCCGCTCATGCGACGGGACCGCACAGTTTGTTTTTTTGCCCTGGGTATGGTCCTGGCGGCCATTCCCTTCTGCGCAACCCTGCCCAGCAATCGTTTTCTTTTTTTTACCGGCCTGGGCTGCATGGGGATGATCGCGAGTTTCCTTGCAGTTGCCCTTGAGCGGCCCGCCTGGTTTATCACCTGGGGAAATTTCCATAAGGCGCTTGCATATACCTGGATAGGTATCCATATTGTGCTTTCTCCACTGCTGCTTATGCCATTAACCCTATCGCCTATTTTTGCACATCACCCATTCGCACGTGCAGCAGAGACTATAATGCTTCCGCATCAATCCTCCTCTTCCGCTCGAATAATTGTGGTCAATGTCCCGGCAGATATAATATTATTCCACATACCGTTCATACGGGCTGCAGCCGGCCAGAACGTCAGCCCCCGCACATTTCTGCTATCGGCAGGACTGATACCGGTAGAGATGCAACGTTTAGATGATCATACGCTGGTGGTTCGGACGCCCGATGGCCTGCTTGCAGGTGTATGGAACCAGTTTTTTCGCGATCCCGGTGAGCCTGTTGTAAAAGGGCGTCCACTGAAATTCTCTGATCTTTCGGTTACCGTCACCGGAGTTACAGATGCGGGTCTGCCGGCAGAAATAAAATATGAATTTATCAGACCGCTGGAAGATCATTTTTTTAGCTGGGTAACCTGGTCGGAACGTGGCTTTATTCCGTTTACACTCCCGCATCCCGGCGAAACCGTTACCTTGCAGCCGCTATCTCCACTTTGGCCGCTGAAGAGTTTATTGTTGAGTGCCCGCAACTGAATAAATTAAGCAAAAGACAGATGAGGCATTTTCTGTTAAGTCCCCTGGCGCCGTACAGGTTATTCAGCTCAGGCGGGCAGGATGACCGTTCGGGCAAACAGCGCTTGCATATCTGCCCGCCGCAGTTGACTCACCATCTGATTTGGTATAATCTTACTACCGTTGGGAAAGGCCCGGTCCTGTGGGAGTGCCGGCTTCGTTACTAACTTTTTTTCGTGAAAGATTTTCCTATGAAACATACAGAAGTAAATTTTGAGCAGTTCCCGCGCCATGTGCGCGAACATCTCGTCCCGACCTATGAAGGAGACGTTGTCTATGAGTGCATCGGCTGCGCCGCGACCTATCACCTGAACCAGTTCCTGTACACCTGCCCCGCATGCAAAAGTCTGCTGCGCCTGCATGACCGGAAGTTTGATGAGCTGAAAAAGATCGACGGCGCGACCTGGCGCGATATTTTCGACTATCGCCTGATGCTGCGCCTTGAGCCGCTCAAGGGCATTTTTCTTTTTAAGGAAATCCTTTTTCCCTCCATTCCCCTGCAGGACATCATTTATCTTGGCGAGGGGCATACGCCTCTGGTTCGCTCCAATGCCGCACTGAGCGGCCTTGTGGGAATGGAATTCTTTGTGAAGAACGACGGCCTGAACCCGTCGGCATCATTTAAAGACCGGGGCATGGCAAGCGCGATCAGCTTTATAAATTATTCCATACGCAAGCGCAATATAAAGGAATTGCTCGGCATCTGCGCCTCAACCGGCGACACCTCCGCAGCAGCGGCCCTGTACCTGAGCTATCTTGATAAAAACATCGTCCGCTCGGTGGTGCTGCTCCCGAAAGGGAAAGTCACCCCCCAGCAGCTTGCCCAACCCCTTGGCAGCGGTGCCACGGTGATCGAAGTGCCGGGCGTATTCGACGACTGCATGCGCATTGTCGAGCAGCTTGCGGAGCGCTATCAGGTCTGCCTGCTCAATTCCAAAAATCCCATTCGCATCATGGGGCAGAAATCCTATGCTTTTGAAGTCGCCCAGCAGCTGGGCTATGATACAAAAGATCTTACCGTTGTGGTGCCGGTCGGCAATGCCGGCAATGTGACCGCCATAATGGAAGGGTTTCTTGACCTGTACCGGCTCTCAATCATAGCGCACCTGCCGCAGATTGTAGCCGTGCAGAGCAGGCATGCAAACCCCGTGGCCGCATGGCGCGCAAGCGGCCGGTATGAGCCCATGACGGTGCAGTCAAGCGTCGCGCAGGCTGCCATGATCGGCGATCCGGTTTCCTTCCCCAAGGTAAAAAAGCTTGTGGAAGAATATTTCAACCAACAGTTTTTTGCCGTAGATCTTTCCGAACAGGAGGTCATCGAGGGCATGCTTGAGGCAAACCGCCGCGGCCATGTGGTCTGCACGCAGGGCGGCGAGTCGATTGCAGGGCTTGCCAAAGCCGTGAAGCTCGGCATTGTTGCAAAAGACCGAACCGTGGTGGTCGACTCAACATCCCATCAGCTCAAGTTTTCAAATTTTCAGCAGATGTATTTTGAAAATTCATTCCCGGCCGAGTATCAGATTACTGCAAAGCCCGAACTGGTCAACAAGCCCGTGCAGCTTGAAGCCTCGGCCGATGCCATTGCCGGCTATCTGAAGCTGAAAGAAAAATAAGACAGGCGCGAGCATCATGCTTGCTTTTTCATCCGATTGCTTAAAGGAGAACCAGAGATGAGTAAGAGTTTTGTGTGCTTTTTCCGTTTTGCCATCATTGCTGCTGCCGCATGCATTGTGCTGTGCTTTTCAGCAGGGCAGGGGCTTTCAGCAGATACAATGGATTTTGACACTGTTGCAAACATGGCCCGCGACCTCGCGCAGGCACCCTTTAAAAGCCGTCAGGAACTTGATCTTCCGAAAATGGAATACGAGCAGTTTCACGACATTTTATTCCGGCCCGACAGGGCTGTCTGGAAAAATGAAAAGCTGCCGTTCCAAATGCAGTTCTTTCCGGTCGGGTGGATTCATAAGAAGGGCGTTACGGTTTATGAAGTCGTTAACGGCCAGGCCCGGCCCATGCCCATCGACACAGAGATGTTCTCGCATGCAAAAGACAAGAATGGCAAACAAATTGAGCTGCCCAATGCCGTTTCCGGCTTCCGGCTGCACGGCCAGCTGCAGCCCGCCGGCAAAATGGACGAGTTCCTGGTGTTTATGGGAGCAAGCTATTTCCGGGCCCTTGCAAGCGGCATGGGCTACGGCATATCAGCCCGCGGCATTTCCCTTAACACCGCCCATCCCGATGGCGAGGAGTTTCCTGATTTTACCACGTTCTGGATTGTGCGGCCCGCGCTCGGCGATCCTTCTATTACACTGTATGCGCTTCTTGACGGACCGAGCTGCACTGGCGCCTATCGCCTCACCGCAACTACAGGCAACGCCACCTCGGTTGTGGTCACGGCCGCCCTGTTCATGCGAAAGGGGGTAAAGCAGCTGGGCATTGCGCCCATGACCTCCATGTTCTGGTTCGGTGAAAACAGCTATCCCAAGCCGCAGGATTACCGGCCTGAAGTGCATGATTCCGACGGGCTGCTTATCGGGGAGCGAAACGGCGACTGGATCTGGCGGCCCCTGCTGCTGAGCCCGGCCATCAGGCACTGCACGTTTCAGACGCCATCGCCGAAGGGGTTCGGCCTGCTGATGCGCGACCGCGATTTCAATAATTACCAGGACCTTGGCGCACATAATGAAACCCGCCCCAGCCTTTGGGTCGAGCCCATCGGGGACTGGGGAGCAGGCCGGGTACATCTGGTGGAGCTGCCTACCCATAATGAATACATGGACAATATCGTTGCCTTTTGGGAGCCTGCTCAGCCGGCTGCGGCAGGCTCACGCTTTGACCTGCAGTACCGGCTCACCTGGTTTCGCGATGATCCGCAGCTGTCGCCCCTGGGCCGCGTGATTGCAACGCGGCGCACCAGTATTGCCTATAAAAAGGAATTTAACATGTATACCAGCTCCTACGAGCCCTACAATATAGATGATGTGCAGGAATTTATCGTCGATTTTTCACCCATTAAGGGCATACCCTGCGACGAGCGCTTCAAGCCAGAGATCAAGCTTGAAAACTCTTCCGCTGCCGAGCTTGTGAAGTCCTTCATCGTTGCCAACCCTGAAACCGGCGGCTGGCGCGTGTTTGCGCATCTGAAGTTAAAGGAGAAGGGGCGCCCCGCAGAGCTGAGCCTGAAGCTGCTCGACAAGGGGAAAGTTGTCACGGAAAAGTGGAATTATTTGCTGCAGCCGTGAGGCTTGCGCGGCTGCGGTCAGGAAGCAGGGGTGGGGCAAAAATGTATTTATGCTTGAGAGGTTTACATTACTCATCAAGGTTTGACACCAATTATCCCAGCCCTTATCGCCTTGACTGCGGCATTAAATAAGATATACTTTACGGCATGGTAGATATAAAAAAACAGATAAGCTACTGGCGCGATAACGCCTTGGAAGATTTAAGTGTGGCTCGGGATCTTGTTCGAGACGCAAAAGTCCGCCATGGCCTTTTTTTTGCCCACCTGGCGATTGAAAAAGCCCTGAAAGCCAGTGTATGCAACACAACCGGCGATATTGCTCCGCGTATTCATAATCTTGTCAGGCTCGCTGAACTAGCGGAAATTGATCTTGACGCTGCTCAAAAGGATGTACTCGCCGAATTTAACGCTTTCAATCTTGAGGGGCGTTATCCCAATCCCCTTGCGCCTCCCGTTTCACAACAGGAAGCAATGGAGTATTTCAGCAAAGCCGAGGAGATACTGGCATGGTTGATCCGTCTGTTGTAAGCACCGTTAAAAAATATTTGCATACGCTTGAAACCCAAGGTGTTAATGCGTGCTATGCAGTTGTTTACGGCTCACAGGTCAAAGGGCTGCAGAATCCCTTGAGCGATATCGACGTTTTGGTCGTTTCCCCTTCATTTGATGATAGCCTGAAACGCGAGCATGTAAACCTTCTCTGGCGCGTCGCCGCCCGAACCGACAGCCGCATCGAACCGATTCCGGTGGGCAGGCGCCAGTATGAGCTGGACGACAGCAGCGCCATTATCGAAATCGCCCGCCGCGAAGGAGAAATAATATCCCCTGCATAAGGACACCACACAGTCCTTAACCACCCGCATAGCGAATGGCTTGATTTCGCCCTGAAGACAATACCCTTATCTTATTGATTGCGAGAAGTCCGTCTCTGGGGATGTGCATGAGCTGTTCCCCGATGTGAACGATGATAAAAGGCCGGGGGTTATTCTTGCAGGCGCTTGCGGCAAGGAGTGCATAGCACAAAAGCAGTTTGCCGAAAAATGCGGGATATGTTGCGAAGCAACAAAGAGAATAGTATCCGCAGGGAAAAATAAGTTTCAGTTTGTGCAATGTGTCAACAACATACCGGAACTGCCCTATTGAGTATTATTTCAGGAGGCCTAGGGCATAGGGCTTGAACAGGCATAGATGAATAAGCCAATATTTCCGGTACCCAATGCCACCCCTAATTTGAACAGTAGGCCATACACAAAGCAGCAGTGGTTTGGAGGTTATTCACAATCGGGCAGGTAATTTTTATTTTCAGTCAAGGCCTTGATATACAGAACTTCGGTGACGAATAATGGTGATATCAATGAGACAAGTTGTGTCGTCGATGGAATAAATTACTCGATAATCACCGATTCAAATTCGCCAGAGAAAATTTTGCCCCATAAGCTTCTTGCACCCGGTTGGTCGTGGATTTTTAGAAAGGGATTCAATTTTCTTTAGTATTCGCAATGCAATTGTTTGGGAAAGATTTTCAAGTTCTTTACGCGCCGAACGAGCAAAGGAGACCGAATAGGTAAGATTACCGCTTGCCATTGCTCATAATCCGGTTCTTTACGGATTCAAGGGATTCTCGATGTTCGTGTTTCCGTTTATTAGTAAGGGCAACATCATAGAAATCTTCCCATAATCCCCCATTTTTTTTTAGATCGATTAATACTGCTGTTTTTTTACCTTGCTCGTCCGTCACATATTGTACGCCCTGCATAGCCATCTCCAATCATGGAATTTATTCAATAATATACAACAAAATCGCTTAATGTCACGCTAATACTGATATTTTCATAACGGCCAGTCAGAAAATATTTTGTATAATTAGTCCACAACGACCCGTAAGTTGACCTCAATCCTTCAAACTAATTCACCGAGAAGGAGAACTAAATCAGTGGCTACTGCCCCGGATTTTCGACCCCCTTTAGACTTCTGTCTGCGTTTAGCGAGATAACAATTCAACTCAATCACCAGCGTCCCCAATGCCCGTATTTAATGCCGCCGAAACGGTAAACTTATGGGAAACCCCGCGCTTTTTTTATTGCTTCATACGCAGCATTAATTTCCTGTAGTTTATTAGTTGCAAATTGCATAAATTCCTGCGGTAGCCCTTTAGAAAAGAGCGTGTCAGGGTGAAAATTTCTGATCAGTTTTTTGTAGCTTTGCTTTATTTCACCATCTGTACTGTCAACGGTGCAATTCAAAACCGCATACTGCTTTTCAAGTAGGGCATCCGCCGAAGTCGGAACAAAAGACTTTTTTATCAGCTCATAATCGTAATCAGAGATATTAAAAATATCTTTCACGATTAAGACCATTTTTTCTTCATTCGGATGGAAATGACTATCCGAAAACGATATGCGCAATAGCATTTCCAGCATAGAGTGCAATAATTCGGGTTCTTCCCTTGCGAAGGAATAGAATTGTGTGGCAAATTCCTCAATGGTGGAAGATGAGTCCTTTGCTTCTATGAAAATTCTTTTAGCAAAGTCCCCAGACTCTTTGCTAAGATTAGAATCGGTGATAAATTGTTCAACGCCCTTTATTTCTTCCTGTGTCACTACACCATCAGCCTTTGCAACTTTAGCCATCATTGAAAAAAATGCTATAAAATATGTCGCCTCGTTTTCATCCGTATTTGTAAGCAGTGTGTTATTGTTTTTGTCAATACAGACATGCCCGAGCGCTGCGCCAGCGACTGCGCCCAATGGACCACCGATCGCAAATCCAATAGCTCCACCCATCATCTTTCCTAGCCAACTCATTTTATTCATTCTCCATAATGCTGAGTATCTGCGGCTTGATGTAAACTTCGGGAAGGGGAATGTAGCCGTGGAAAATTATCCAACCTTTTCCCACAGTTTCCATTTAAGGCAAAATGTGTTTGCTGAAGGATTTTTACTTTTATCAACCAGGCACGGGTATTTCCCGGCAGATGCCTTGATGTAAACCGGTTTATAATTCCTGAACTCTATTTGGCGCTCGCCGCACCAGTATGAGCAAGTCGCGCATTTTTTTTCGGTTATTTTATAAGAGGCAAATGCGGTCATGATAATCCTCAAAATTTGCTCTTCCCTTTAGGAGAAGAGCTTAATTAGTGAGAGTTCAAGACATTAAAATTTTTTTAAATTTGTTATATGCCTCTATTTCCACCGTAGCAATATTCCCGTCAGATTTAATAATATTATCTAAAAACGAAATTAACTCGTTAGCGATTGTTTTGAATTTCAACTCCTTTGAGTTTGCACATATATTTCGGAGAGATTTTCCATAATCATCGTAACTACATTCAATTTTTTTTCTTCCGGATTCAACGCAGTTGTCTATAAAATTTTTATTAAACCCCCAATCGTTGACAAAATACGATTTTATATAATCCTCCTCCTCCTTACTGAAAACTCCATCTACTGTCGCAATTTTAATAGCTGGAACAATAAATACTTCAGATAGTGTGAGTGCCACAATATTTAAAGGGGTGTCTAAAAATTTTGGGATTTTGTGCATGGTTTTTTCTTCTGCTTTTTTGAAAAACTTCTTGATATAAAAAGTAATGATAAAAAAGAAAATGCCCCAAAATATAAACCAACCTATAGGAGGACTGTTTGCGTAAACCTCATGTCCTAGTAACTTAACGGAGGTACTTTGTTGGCTGCTCCAATAGATATAACAAGAAAAAAAAGCACCAATACCAACTGCAATCGAACCAATGAAGTCCTTTGCTTTTTTGATAGTTTTTAATTTTTTATAAGCATCATCTCCCAGCTGAAGCTTATGCTTAAATTTTAAATCATCATCGATTATATTAGCGGTCTCTTTAAATAAATCATCAAGTTCATCAAATATACTATCTCCCATAACTAACCTACTCCTGTAAGATTAGCAAAGCCAAGCGGCTTGCTTTAAAACTTTACTACGTCATTTTGAGGAGGGTTGCAAACATCAACCTCTCCGCAAAATGTCAATTTCAGAATTATAGTTGACTCCTTATGCCGGCACTTTGATATTTTTAATGGCACCGAACATTTCTTCAACCGCCGAGCCAATTTTATCTTTTAGTGCTTTATCTTCCATATCCATCCAAAATCCGATGGCAAGACCCATAGCTGTCGTTAATGGAATAATAAGCCAACCCAATAGCCATCCGATAACGGGGATGCTGCCTATCAATAATCCGATAAGTGCGCCTACGACCAGCCCTGCTGCAGTGTTGGGGTATTTTTTTACAAATAAAATAATAAGCTCTAGGATTTTTTGCCCGATCCCCAATGCAAATTGGCCGACCTTGATAGAAATATCGGCAATTGTTGAAAGCATTGCTTTTGCTTCTGCTGGTAAGTTGAGGTTATCGATTGCATTGAGTATTTTTGATTTGGGGGCAGAGGGCTTATATAAAGTTTCGATTTGTTCGAGTGATAAATCCTCAGTTTCAATTTTGATTACTTCATTTGTTTTTGGATGCAGTAGTTCTATTTGCATGTTCTCTCCTTCAATAGGGTTTAATTATCTTTTGCCTTTAAAGCCCTTAATTAAAATTTAACTTTCAAAAACCATAATACTTCTAACTGTAAAATATTCACATCAACTAATCCCTATTTTTATATCTTCAATAAATCCTTTGTGGCACGTCGGGCACTTCTGGCCCACCATTTCAAACACGCTTTTCACCTCAGTGCTTTTGCATTTCGAACATTTCTGTTCGGCGCGGAGTCGTGGCTGAAGGTTGCATAGCAGTCAAGACAGACATAGGCTGCATAATGGCTTATTCTTTTTTCGTCGATCAGTTCAAGCAGAGATTTATCCTGAATTTCTTTGGGAAGGTTGTGGCCGAGAGGGTCGGGGAGAAGAACTTTATCTTCATTGATGCCGAAAAGTCGTTTTAAAAAGCCGGTCTTCTTCTTCACGTATGGAGCAACGCCCGTGCCCCACAGGAGCTTAAACCCGCAATGGTTGCACTGTATGGTTCTTACGATCGACATGCAGCACCCTTGAATTATATTTTATCTTAAACATAAAGACATGTTGGTTACAATTAAAAAATTTAAAAAAACAGAATAAAAATAGCACTTTTTTAGTATTGATTTTATCTGTTTTTTCACCTCCTCTAATTCAAGCACCTCGGCATCGCTGTCGAACTGCAAAACCCAGGAGGTAAATTCGTGCAAATTGGTGAGCGGTACTTGCAAGGTGAAGCGACCGTTTTTTTGTTATAGGTGACAACGCCCTTACTGGCCAGCCATGCAACATCAACCTGGCTCAAGCTTTCTACGTACTTTTAAATTTTACAGCTAACACTTTTTCTGAGAAATACTGCTCAAGATTTTCCGTAAGTGTTTTTACAACCTGTTCTCGCAAGCTCGCAGGTTCGAGTATCTGTGCATCGCTGCCGAACTGCAAAACCCAGGGGATAAACTCATGCACATTGGTGAGTGGCACTTGCAAGGTGAAGCGACCGTTTTGAAGCGGTGAAAATTTCTGCTTAGGGTGCCCACGCGGGTTGTGATATATTCATGCAGGGTCTCTTTAAAGGCGACAACTACGGTAAAGAGTTTTGCATCCTGCTCTTCAAAAATGCCGAAAGAGCCCTGAGTGAGCTTGCCGGGATCAAATGTGGCGGGGTATCTAAACGTGTCATGCTGGGTAATGGCGTCCTGAATTCTATCAACCGCAAACGTGCGCACTTCTTTTTGTGATTCGGCATAGGCATGCAGGTACAGCGAATCGCGGTGCATAAGAAGCGTGTACGGATGTACGATATGATAACAGAGCTTTCCTTCAACAGCGCCGCTGTGCAGCAGCTGGAGCTTCCTCTGGCCGATCAGCGCATTGATGATCTGCGCCAGAACAGCATTGTTTTTCGTGTAGCTCTTCTTGCCGAAGCCGCTGCACCTAAACTTGCGGTCAAGCAGCGCAAGCTTTCCTTTTTTTGAAGATTCAATTTGCCCAGAGGCCATCTTCCATAAATCACGCATGCCTTCTTCAAGCACTGAGCTGTCAAGGCTCTTCAAAAGCACCAGCGACACATAAACCGAGGTGAGCCGCCGTAGCGAGTTTGTTTCGAGCTGTTCATTGGGTTGCGCCAGAAACCATTTTTCCTGCCCGCTTTCCGTGGCGGTTTGAATAAATGTGAAAGTTTTGTCTTCCGGGCTGAGCTTGTGGCGGAAATATTTATTGAGCGCGCTGCGGTATCTTTTGGCGGTGCGGATTGAGATGCCGATTTCATCACACAAATTTTCAAGCGGCACCGGCGCCCATGACCGGGCAAGCATCAAAATCATATCCGTCATGCGCGTGGCGGATGTATAGGTTGCCTGTCTTCGTTCCATAAAAAAACCTCCTTTTACGGCATATTTATTGAGCCACCTCACCCTAGCCCTCTCCCCCTCAAGAGGCGGAGAGGGTATGTGTCTGCTGCGACACTCGGGTAGAACTATAAAATATAATTGCAGGATAGCACCCCCAAATGCCAACGGTTGTCATCGCAGTCGATTATACTATGAAATAGTAAAATGAAAACCTTTATGGAAAGAGATACCATGATCGAGACAATCGGAGTGGCAGGTTCTATCATCATCTGCGGCAGCGCCATTCCGCAGGTGGTGAAAACCTACAGAACACGGCAGGCTCAGGATTTGAGTATTGCCTACCTTATGACGCTTCTGGTGGGGCTGGCACTGCTGGAAGCATATTGTCTGCATGTGGGGGATTTGATTTTCATCATCGGCAATAGCTGTTCGCTGCTTATGACAGGACTGCTTATTTACTTTTGGTTTGCCTTTAGAAGGAATATCAAATCTTTTTTATAAAACATATAATTGCGGTCGCCTGTCTTTGCTGCAAGCATGCCGACATGTCTGTGCAGTTCGCCGCTGATTGCTTCTTTATGCTCCTGTTTCGGTAATCTTTCGCACAGGCAATCCCCCGATACCGTCAAGGAGTAAATAATTAATAATATGATAACAAAAAAAATATTTAAATATTAATTTTATTTTTTATATCAAATTTTAGTTAATTTAGCGATTGGTCGGATAGAGCCAATTGGGGAAAATTAAAAGAAAATTACTGGTTCTATTCAGCCATAAAAAAAATATGGTCGAAAAATGAAAATTAGCCTTCAAATAAAAGACATATCCAACTAGCTGATTTATATTGTTTTTTTATCGATATTCCTTCAAAAAGCATTAGTTTTTTCTTGTGGCACGTCCATTGCAATACTATTCAGCAAACGAACGCTGAAAGGAACAGAAAAATGACTGCCGCGTATTTTCATGATAGAAATTGGGACAAAAAGAAGATAGAGCGCAAACGCGTTGTTATAACCGGAATCGGTTCAGTGACGCCTATCGGCAATACCCTAGATGCCACCTGGTCAAATCTGATCAAAGGCACTTCGGGCATAGCTCCCATAACAATTTTTGACGCATCAACATTCCCGGTTAAAATCGGCGCAGAGGTCAAGGATTTTGATTTCAACGCTGTAGTGCCTGAAGACCTCAGGCCATTTATTGGCAGGAGCACAAGCTTCTGCATTCAGGCAACACGTGAAGCGCTTCGCAATGCAGGCCTTGATCTTGATCTTATGAACACGGCATCCGTGGGTATAGCTCTGGGGTCAAACGAAGAGACGGCAAGCATGAATATGTTTGGCAAACTTTTTGACGCACGCACTATAAAGGAGCATCTTGAGCGGCAGCAGGACGAAACCAGTCTGCACCGGCCTTTTGCTCATCTTGCGGCCTCAAAACAGTTGGGCCAGATCTGGCCCGTGC
>Ga0114951_10003019_pt1 | contig 18008 bp, 23 predicted proteins | sample AM7aDNAmetaG_FD_88677 | JGI IMG/M metagenome (GOLD analysis project Ga0114951, IMG submission 88677) | Freshwater microbial communities from Finland to study Microbial Dark Matter (Phase II) - AM7a DNA metaG | ecosystem: Environmental > Aquatic > Freshwater > Lake | place: Finland: Lake Alinen...
CCAATCCAAACTCCGTAAATTCCAAGATTAAATATATTTACCAAAATGTAAAAAACAATAACAGGCGCGACTATCTGGCGGAATAATCCAATCCAAATGGCATACATTGGCTTTTTAAGGCCCTGCAAGGCCGACACATTAACAAATAGCAAGCTATACGCCCACGTAATAAAGGCCGCTATTTTAAGGTAATTGGCTCCAATAGATATGATGTTCACGTCATTAGTAAAAATCATCATAAATTGTTTTGAAAAAGAAAAAATAATTATGGCGGCAATTGTATTTATATACAAACTGTATCTGATTGTTTTTTGTAAAACTTCGCGGATTTTTTGGAAATTTTTGGCTCCGTTGAAATATCCTGTTAAAACCAGCGTTGCAATTGTAATTCCCAAAACCGGCAACAGAAAAATCTGCTCAACCCGCGTGGCAATCCCGTAAGCTGCAACCGCGTTTTTGCCGAATTGGCTGATAAAAAAAGTGATAATAAAAACTCCAAGTCCTATTGTAACCATATTCAAACTTGCCGGAAAACCCTGCCGATTTATTTCTGTAAATTCGTATTTTCTCGGAATAAAATTTTTCCAATGCATATGCTTTGCAAAATCTGTCTGCATAATTTTCCAGCCCAAATACAAACATCCAATAAACTGAACCACATTTGTAGAAAAAGCCACTCCGGCTACGCCCATATGAAAACCGAACATAAAAAGCGGATCTAAAATAATATTTAAGAAAAATCCCAAAATTAAAAAGTTTCTGTATGTTTTGGTATTTCCTAAAGAATTTAAAATGGCGCTAAAAACAAATAGGGCAATATAAAAAACAGAGGCATAAAATGTCATATACATAAATTGCAGAGCAATATTTAAATACTCGCCACGCGCCCCCAACAGCGTAAATAAATACGGAGAAATCAATAAACCAACAATGGTAATAACAATTGAAGCTATCGCTCCAAAAGAAATAGCCTGCGCCGCAAAATCTCCGGCTTCTGCGGGTTTTTTGGCTCCCAAAGAATTTGAAATTAAAGAAGCAGCTCCTGTTGAAAGTCCGCTTCCAAAAGCAATTATCAAAAAGAAAACCGGAAAAGACAAAGATAGAGCAGCCAAAGCGGTCGTGGAATACACTCCGCCCCAATAAGTGTCCACCACATTAAACATGGAACTAAAAAACAACCCAACAATTGCCGGAATTGCAATTTGCCCAATAAGTTTTGGTATTTTGTCGTTTTCCAAATCCATCTTCCATTATCGGGCAGCAGTATTAACTTTTAATTAAAATTTATTTAATCGGGCAACCCCCTGCTTTTACATCTCCCAAATTACTCCAAGCTCCGCCGTTGTAAACTTTTTCAAATCCGTTGGCTTTTAAAGTTTTCACTGCATAACCGCTTCTTGTTCCCGAGGCACAAACAACAACAGTTGGCACATCTTTTTGCAACCAATTCGTCGCATTTTCAATTTCATCCAAAGGAATATTCAACGACCCCTCAATATGCCCGTCATCAAATTCCTCTTTTGTACGAACATCAATTATAAGCACCCCATTTTCAATAATTTTTTTTATATCTTCTTCCATAAATTTATTTAATTTTTTGTGGTTTTAAAATATCCGACAATTAATGGGAGTGCAAAGGTTGTAAAATAATAGAAATACACGTCAAGTTTGTAATATCCGTCGGCGGGGTTAAATAACAAAACCAAAAATAAATAATCAAAAACAACTGCCACCACGGTCCAGACAATTGCAACTTTCAAATAATATTTTAAATCTGGCCCGCTGACCTTTTTCAGCAAAACCCAAAGTGTAATTAAAATTCCAATGGGGGACACCACCCAGCCAATTAAATTGGGGGGCACCACCACAAACGCAATAATCCCCAACACCCACCCAATAAACCAAAGCCCCGCACCCCAACCTAATGTATCAATTAAAAGTTTTTTATTCATAAATTTATTTTTTAATTAACCTTGTGAAAAAATTACAAATAAAAAAGTATAAATTAAACCGGGAAGCAAAGTAAGAACCAAAGCAATAATAGGGTAGTCTTTTTCTTCTTTTTTAACAAATGCAATAATTGATAAAATTATAGAAACTATCCATGGCAAAAACATTAAATACTGCATGGATATTATGATCCGCGTAAAATATATTTGTGGCAAACCAAAAGATTGATAAAAATTGAAAATATTATTTCCAAACATAAAAAATAATAGGCAGGCCACTGGAATCAAGGAAACAACTAACGCAGAAATTCCAAATTTATTTTTCATAAATTTATTTTTTTCAGGTTAACCTATGTTAACCTGCTTTTATTTAATTCTTCAATTGCTCTTTCATTTCCAAAGGATCCTTTGATTTCAATTGTCTTATTCTTTTGGATTGCAATCAAACCATAAAATTTTTTGTATACTTCTTCAATATCAAAAGACAAGTCTTCTATGGATTTAATATTCTCATATTCTTTGCAACACACCGGCACCGCAATTAATTTATTATCAACTTCTCCTCGATCAATTTGCTCAATAATTCCAATTGATCGGCAAACAACAACTATCCCAGACAATAGGGGAGTCGGGTTCAAAACAATGACATCTAAATGGTCCCCATCGCCAGCGCGAGTTTCTGGGACCAATCCATAATTATGAGGAAATTTGCAATCTCCCCAAAATACAAAATCTAACTTAATTTCATTGAGCTCTTCATCATATTCATATTTATTATAACTGCCTTCGGGAATTTCAATTAAAACATTAAATGCGTCAATTTTACCAAAAGGAATATTTTTGTATGCCATAAATTTATTTGATTAATTTTGTTGGTTTTTGTTTTGAGGGCTCAAGTCTAATTCTTTTTGTTCTATCAACCCGTAAGTTATAATGCTCAAAAATTTCAGCTAAAATTTTATTGTGTTTTACATGAGGCCTGCCATAAACCCTTCTGCCTCCGTTTGTTGATTGCTGTTTATGCCACACAATTGTTTCCGACAAAGCATAATGCAAAGGATAAACAATTTTATCCAATGCCTTTACTGTTTTAGCTTCAACTGTTTTTGCGTCTTCATATTCCTGCCAATATCCTTCAATTTCTTTTCTTAAATCTTTTGGCAATTGAGAAAACAATTTTTCCGCCGAATTTTTCTCACGTGCCTTTTTCTCTTCTATTTCTTTTTTGTTTGCCGGCCAGCAGTCTCCCGCATAAATTTCTATCAAGTCGTGCACCAAGGCAATCTTTATGGTTTTTTCCAAATCAAATTTTTCTCCCAATTCATCTTTCAACAGCAAAACCATCATGGCCAAATGCCAGCTATGTTCAGCATCGCTTTCTTGCCGTGAACAATCAGAAAGTGTGTTAATCCTTTTTATATGTTTTAACTTTTCAATCTCTTCAATAAAAGCCAAAATTTTCAACAATCTTTTTTCCGTAATTCCGTCCATAAATTTTTTATTTAAATGCAAAAGACATTAACATAATGATTAAAGCATTAAGAACCACCAACGCCAGCACCATTTGCCATTTTGCCGGAAGGGGGTTTATTAAAAAATAAACTGTATAAATTATTGCGACAATTGCCGCCCCGAGAAAATTTCCTTTTATCATAGTTTTATTTTTTAATTATTTTTTATTATTTATAAATATCGTGATTCCCTATATCTAAAAAGATAGCATCCATTTTCTTAAAAATAAAAACAACCCTATATTGACCTTTAACTGTGAAACTCCATTGGTTTTTGAGTTTTCCGTGGAGTTTGTGAGTTTTAAAAGACGGGTCAAACGGATTGCTTTTAAATAAAATAATTTTTGCTTTGGCAATATCTTGAAGATTTTCCTGTAAATCTGAAAATGATTTTCTGAATTGCGGGTGATAATAAATATTAGAAATCCGCATTTTCAAAAATTAAAAATTTAATTTTGGCAATTTTCCTTTTTTTAACAAAATTTTCGCCTCTGTCGTCCAACGCAAAACATCATCAGCTGTTACCTTATGACTTTTTAACAAATTATCGTATTCTTTCTTAGTAATAACAACAAGGTCTCCTTCTTTAGATAATTCTTTTGGAATTGAAATAATTTTTCCCATAAGTTTACGTAGCGTAGCGATATAAGTTTTTTATAATATTAATACGCTTTAACTTTACCAAAAAATCCCTTAAAAATCAATTAATTTTTATTTTTCGCACGCCAATTTATTTCAAAGGAAACAGAATGTTTGCCCGGAATATTCCATTTAGAAAATCTAAGCCAAAACAATTGAAATTTGTTTTCAGCAATTTTCCCAAACCCAAACCTGTTTAAAGTAAGCTCAATATCAATTACCATCCAAATTCACTGTAAAATATTTTTTTATTAATGCAATCCAAAGCCTGCCTAATGTAGGGGATTACATTTTCGGGCAAACTATTTAAATCAAACCAAGATAAATCATCGCATTTGTCCGGCTCTTTATTTTCAATTTTACCACTCCAATTTTCAGCCGTAAAAAATGCATCAATTCTTTCATTAACACCTTCTGTTACGCCTTGCGGATAATCGGCACGAGAATCTCTGTGCATTATGTGAGCCAACTTCAAACCTTCTAACCCTAAATCCACTCCAATTTCTTCCTTGATTTCTCTAACGGCACATTGAGTAAAAGTTTCTCCCTTTTCAACATGACCTGCTGGCAGGCTATAAAATCCATCCATGTAACCGGTATTAAATCGTCTAATCAAAAGAATTTTATCATCTTTCAATAAAACCACATACGACGCAGGGACTTCTTTGTTTCTTTCTTTTGTCATAAATTTATTTTTTTACTTCTAACCGGTCATATCCATAATTCTCAAATTCCTCCCAATATTTTTTTTCGTAATCGTACAATGCTACCCCAAAATATCCGCCATTTTCTTTTCCCATTTTTTTAATTTCAGCTTCAGAATGCTCTTGCCTAAAATCTCTTATCGCTAATTCATTTGCCAAACCATCTTGCATTTCAAAATCAACATAATCTTCAATAACAGGATAAACATCACCATCTATTATCTTTTCTTTTAAATATCTTTTTCCATCAAATTCTCCAACTAAATCTTTGCATCCAAAATCTTCTGCATATTTTAATAAATAATTTTGCAGCTCTTCAGCTTTATCATTTCTTTTTTCATAATCTTCTCCATCTTCAATAGCATCGCTCAAAATCCCCAACGGCCACCCCCCGATTTCAACTAAAATAATTAAATTTTTGTATTGCTCTTTAGTAAGTTCTATTTTCATAATTTTATTTTAGGTTATCACGTGATAACCTGACTAATTTTTATTTATTGTTCTTTTGAGAATATTGATACTAAAAATAAAATGCCGGAAGCTAAGTCAATTAATTGCCATGTATTTTTTGATAAATAAAAGGGGACTATTGGATTAAACAATATTGCCATTATTCCAAAAGTCCAAGCCCAGTTAATTTTTTGTTTTTTGTAATTAGTATAACTCACATATCCTGCAATTATTAAAATAGCCCACCTTAATAGCTGATAATAACTATACGGATTATTTCCAAGCGCGCCAAACAAAATAACCACCGCCAAAATTTTAACCCAATTTTTTTTGATAAAATTACTCATAAGTTTATTTTATATATTAATTTAACTTTACGCCAGCGGGTGAAAAAGTCAAACGGGGGGACAACAAAAAACGGAGTTAGTGTGACTCCGCTCTTTGAGATTGCTTCGTCGCGTCGCTCCTTGCAATGACGACGAAGGGAATCTGGATTCCCGCTTTCGCGGGAATGACGCTTCTATGCATAGGTGCATAGGATCGAAATAAAATTATTTTTAAACTAGGAAAACTACAATAAGCAACGCGACTATATTAAGAACCTTGATCATAGGATTTATTGCTGGGCCTGCTGTATCCTTATATGGATCACCAACTGTGTCACCAGTTACGGCGGCTTGGTGGGCGAAACTGCCTTTGCCTCCGTGAGCTCCGCCTTCAATGTATTTCTTGGCGTTGTCCCAGGCGGCTCCGCCGGTTGTCATGCTTATTCCAACGAATAATCCTGTGACAATGGCTCCAATTAATAATCCGCCCAAAGCTTCAGGGCCAAGAATGAATCCAACTAAAATTGGGGCGGCAACCGGAATTAAAGCCGGTATCATCATTTCTTTAATTGCGGCGGCGGTTACGATATCTACGCATTTTCCGTATTCCGGTTTTGCGGTTCCTTCCATTAAACCTTTTATGTTTTTAAATTGTCTTCTTACTTCTTCAACAACTTTTCCGGCGGTTTTTCCAACAGCTCCCATTAAAAAACTGGCAAACAAGTAGGGGAGTAAACCTCCAATTAATAATCCTGCGATAACTTGCGGATTTGTTAAAGAAAAATTTGCGTAGCCAGAAACGCTGACTTTTTCTGCATAGGCAGAAAACAAAACCAATGCTGCCAAACCTGCGCTGGCAATTGCATAACCTTTTGTAACTGCTTTTGTTGTGTTCCCAACTGCATCCAATGCGTCTGTGATTTCCCTAATATCTTCTGGCATTCCGGACATTTCGGCAATTCCTCCGGCGTTGTCGGTGATTGGGCCATAAGCATCAACTCCAACTACAATTCCAGAAACCGAAAGCATTGCAACAACTGCCATTGCAACTCCATAAATTCCGGCCAGCCAAAAAGAAATAATTGTTCCGGCGGCAATTAGCAAAACGGGGTATGCTGTTGATTGCATTCCCAAACCAATGCCACGGATAATATTGGTGGCGTGTCCTGTTTCACTGGCTTTGGCAATTGATTTTACAGGATTAAAATCTTTTGATGTGTAATATTCTGTTATAACAAACATTCCAACAGTAATTACCAAACCAACCAATGTTGAAAGGTAAAGATTCATTACTGAAATTGCTTGACCTGCCATTAATTTTGAAATGATCGGATAAAAAGCAATTGCACTCAAAACAACTGTGGCGGCAATTCCTTTATACATTGCCCACATAATATTTTTTGATTTGCCCAATTTTACAAAATAGCTTCCAATTATTGAAGTTAAAATTGAAACGCAACCTAAAATTAAAGGCAACAAAACAAATTGCGGACTTCTTGGAAAAAGAAGGGCCCCTAAAATCATTGTGGCAACCATTGAAACAGAATAGGTTTCAAAAATGTCAGCTGCCATTCCTGCGCAATCTCCAACGTTATCTCCAACCTGGTCGGCAATAACTGCTGGATTTCTTGGGTCGTCTTCCGGAATTCCTTTTTCAACTTTTCCAACTAAATCAGCTCCAACATCGGCAGCTTTTGTATAAATTCCTCCGCCAACTCTGGCAAAAACAGAAATTAACGAAGCTCCAAACCCCAAAGCAACCAATCCAGAAAGTCCGGTTAAAAAGTAATATCCAGAAACTGACAAAAGTCCCAAAGAGACAACTGTCAAACCGGTGATTAAACCTCCTTTAAATGAAATATCTAAAGCTTTTGCCAAACCTTTTTTGGCTGACTCTGCAACTCTAGTGTTGGCTTGTGTTGAAACCATCATTCCAATAAAGCCAGAAAGTCCGCTCAAAACTGCTCCAATTAAAAACCCAATGGCAATTTTCCAACCCATAAAAAACAAAAGAATAAATAAAATTATTCCGACAATACTGACTGCTTTGTATTGTCTTTTTAAGAAAGCCATAGCACCTTCTTGAACTGCTGCGGTAATTGCAACCGCCTTACCTCCGGCAACCGGAGCTTTTCTAATTTGCACCGTCAAAAACCAAACAAACGCAATTGTAAAAAGAGAAACGATAATTGGGAAATATATGAGACTCATACTTAATTTTTGTCACTGCGTTATTTTTTCCGCAACAACTATTAATTTAAATTATTTTTTATTAGCTATTATACTTTTTGATAGACTGCCATATATATTAGAACATGTAATAATATATTTTGTTGAATCATCTGTTTGACTACTCTCAAACATAGAACCCATTGTATCAACATTTACTGGCACAAAATAAGGACTTTCTGAATATATACATTTTATAGAATTATCAGAACTCCATGCTATATTAACAGAATCATTTGAAGATATGACAATCGGCGACGTTGCAAAACCATTAACAGTAAATTTTATTTGCGGATTACCGTCACTCTGCACTGTCTGATTTTTATTTAAAGTAGGATCGGTAAAATTTGGCATTATAACAGTAAATATTGGACTTTGTTTTTTTATAATTTGTTTTGGCAAAAAATAAAACTTATGAACAAAAAATCCAGCAATTGCAACAATAACGATAACAATAATTATAGAAATAATTATAGTAAATTTTTTCATTCTATTTTTCTTCGGTTGGGTTTTCTGCAGGCATTTCTTCTGTCTCCGAATTAACTTCGGCGGGGGATTCTTCTTCGGCTTCGCCGTCGGTGCCAGCGTCTTCGCCTTGAATTACTTCTTCTTCAACTGGTTTTTCTTTTTTAGTTTTTTTAGATTTCTTTGGTTTCGAGTCAGTAGACTCGTCCTCCGAAGCCTTGGCGGAGGAGGATTCCTCGGCAGACTCTTCTGGCGTAACCTCAACCGTTTTAATATCAATTTTCCAACCTGTCAATTGTGCAGCCAATCTTACATTTCTGCCGTCTTTTCCAATTGCCAAACTTAATTGGTCTTCTGGCACAAAAACTGTTGCGGTATTTTTTTCTTGTGTTTCAACACTAACAACTTTGGCAGGAGCCAATGCATTTGTAATAAACTTTTCTGGTTTATCTTGCCACTCAATCACATCAATTTTTTCTCCGCCAAGTTCATTAATGACCGCCATAATTCTGGTGCCTCGTTGCCCAACGCAGGCTCCAATTGGGTCAACGCCTTGTTCATTTGAAGCTACTGCAATTTTTGTTCTAAAGCCCGGCTCTCTGGCAATGGCTTTTATCACAACACTTCCTGAAGCAATTTCTGGAACTTCAAGTTCAAACAATTTTGAAATTAATTTTGGATAGGCACGGGAAAGCAAAACAACACTGCCTTTTGGAGTGTCTTCAACTTTCATTATATAAAGCTTTAATCTTTGACTTGGCCTGTAAAATTCTCCTGGAATTTGTTCTTCTCTGTTTAAAAGTCCCAAAGTTTTTCCAATGTCCACAAAAACTGTGTGACCTTCAACCCTTTGCACAATTCCTGAAACAATTTCGCCTTCGCGGCTTCGGTATTCTGAAGAGATGGTTTCTTTTTCGGCTTCACGAATTTTTTGTAAAATAACTTGCTTGGCTGTTTGAGCAGCAATTCTTCCGTAATCTTGTTTTGAAACCAAGGGAATTTCAATTTCTTCGCCAATTTTTATCTTCGGAAAATCTTTTTTGGCGTCGACCAGCATAATATGTTTTTCTTCATTGAAAACATATTTTTTCGGCGCTTCTTCGCCGGCTCTGGCTTCGTCCTGGGGTATTATCTTGTTTTCTTTCATTTCCTCAAGCTCTTCGTCGGTGTAAAGCATATCGTTGTCCACAACTAATTTTACCTGCCAAAACTTAACATCGCCCGAAACCGGGTTGAATTTTGCCTTAATTTTCTGCCCCTTTTCTCCGTAATCTTTTTTGTATGCAGTTGCAATTGCCGCCTCGATTGTTTCAATAACTTTCTCCGGAGAAATCCCTCTCTCCTCTGCAATTTGAGCCAAAGCTCCTTTAAAATTTTTTATATCCATAATATATTTTTTAAAAAAATATGCCCGATTTCCATCGGACATAAAATTCATTACTTGATTATTAAATCAGTTTAACAAATAAAACAGTCCGTGTCAAATTGTTGTTACTTTGTCAACGGGGGGTACAATTGTTTGTCTATTGTTCTTTCAAAACAGGTGCGACCCGTGGCATGATTCCAATTTTGATTGTAGCTTGCCGGAACTCCCGCAACCGGAAAAGTTGTGTTTTTAATGTCTTGCGCATTTGACGGACTGTTAAAATTTGCGCACAGTTCAAAAGACAATTTTGTTATGTCTTTTACAGTAAATTCATAATTTAATTTTGTTTGAGGATCTGTTGGAATTACAAAACCCGAAATAGAATCATTCAAGTCAGAAAGGGAAGCGGGCAAAACTTGTTTTTTTTGCCAGTAATTTACAATCTGCATTTGTATGTTTTGCAAATCTGAAACTTTTTGCTGGTCAAACTGCGATAATCGCACGGAGTTTGGCGTGCCAATTATAAAAAAGGCGGAAATAATTACACCAAAAATAATTATTCCAGAAATCCACGCAAATACTTTAGCAGATTTTGCCGGAGTTTCGCGCCTGACGTCATCCAAATAATATCCAAAAATAATTACCGCCACAAAAAGCACCGATAACGCTTTTAAAATAAATTGTATTGTTGTACCACCCGACAACAAATTATTTATAACCGCCACCAAGTCTCCAATAATTACCAAAGAAGCAATAAATAAAGTTAAATAAATAAGCCATTTTCTAATTTTGGACTCACGCACCGCGGACTCCCTTCTATATATCTTGTTTAAATACCATGAAACAATAATAAAAATTGGAAAGACAATCACCAGCGAAGAAACTGAAAATCTTATCAAGCTGGCTGAGGAATCATAATAATACAAAGCATCTGGAAAAAAGTAATTTATAAATTGCCACAACAATGTTGTAAAACTTATTGCAGACCAATACAATGTAACAATTGCCAACAAATGCAAAAATAAATCCCTCGGCAAATTGCGTTTAAGACCCATATTTGTGTTTTCATTTTCCATAAATTTTTCGTCATTGCGAGGAGCCCGCAGGCGACGTGGCAATCCACCAGAATTTTGGGAGATTGCTTCGTCGCTACTACTCCTCGCAATGACGGGGTTATTTACTTAATTAAATTTAAATAATCTCTTATAGCGTCTAAAGTATATTCATTTATATTTTCGGGGAGATTATCAAGATTAAACCATTTAATCTCTTCATGTTTTTCCGGTTCCATATTTTTTGGTTCACCGTTTATTATTTTTGCGCAGTAATTCAAAGATACCCAGTGCTGGTTGTCGGCTTTCATTATGGAATCGGTAAAACTCAAAAATTTTATTTCTCCAATTACAACTCCCAATTCTTCTTTACATTCTCTTTTTAGAGACTCTTCCACTTTTTCTCCAAACTCAACCCCGCCCCCGGGCTTAGACCAAAAACCGGCTTCATTTCTTGTTTTAGAAGTTCTTTTCAACAAAAGCGTTTCATTTTTATCATTAACAATCAAAGCTCCGCATCCAACGCCAATATAATCAATTCCAATTTTCATATTTTTATTATACACCCATTTTCGTCATTGCGAGGAGTAGCAACGACGAAGCAATCTCTCAAAATTCTGCTGGATTGCCACGTCGCCTGCGGGCTCCTCGCAATGACGGTGTAAGACAATTAATTCTAAAAGTTAACCATTTTTGCATTACCTTCATATTCTTCATCGCCCTCATCTTCATTTTCTTCTGATTCCTCTTCGGGCTCGTCGCTTTCGGATTTTAAAAATCCTCCCGCCTGCAGTTCCCAAAGTTTTTTATAAAGGCTATATTCATTTTTTAATAATTCTTGATGGCTTCCTTGTTCAATAATTTTTCCATCGTCAACAACAATTATTCTGTCCATCTTTTGTATTGTAGACAGGCGGTGGGCAATTACAATTACGGTTTTATCCTTCATTAAATTATTTAAAGCATCTTGAATTAACATTTCTGAATTTGAATCCAAGCTTGAGGTTGCCTCATCTAAAACTAAAATTGGGGCATTTTTTAAAATAGCTCTGGCAATCGCCACGCGCTGTCTTTCTCCGCCGGACAATTTTATTCCACGTTCACCAACAAAGGTGTCCAAACCCTGTGGCAGGTCTTTTATAAACTCATCACAGTGCGCCAGCTTGGCGGCGTTTTCAATTTCTTTTTTTGTTGCTCCACGTTTTCCATAAGAAATATTTTCTGCCAGCGTGCGGTGAAACAAAATTGGGTCTTGTGGCACCATTGAAATATTTTTTCTCAAACTTTCTTGAGATATTCTTGAAATATCCTGCCCGTCAATTAAAATCTCTCCCGAAGTCACAGAATACAATCTTAAAAGCAATCTCACAAAAGTTGTTTTCCCTGCTCCCGACGGCCCAATTAAAGCCACCTTTTCTCCGGACTTAATTATCAAATTTATATCACTTAAAACTTTTCTATCTTTATTAAAACTAAAAGTTAAATCTTTAAATTTAATTTCTCCAGCCCGCACATCAAGTTCTTTTGCTCCGGAAATATCTTTGATCTCATGGGGAAGTTTGATAATTTCCACCATTTCTTTGGCATCGGCATAAGACTGATAGGCATATCTTATCACACGGGTAAATCCCCAAAGCTGGTCTATTAAACTTATAATGTAAAATTCTAAAAGCACAAAAACTCCAACCGTAACCAATCCTTGCTGCCAGTATTTTATGGCGTAATAAAATAAAATAAATTGTATTGCAAAACCCAAAAAAGCTTGTGCCGCTTCCATTATAGAGTCTAAATTCCACGCGAGTTTTGTAACCTTCGCCTGCTCGTTCGTGATGCACTTATAACCCTTAGACTCAAAATTATATCCGTTAAAAAGCTGAACATTGTTTTGATTTCCAATTGTATCGGCCAAATATCCTGTTGTTTTAGAATCAATTTCGGCAACTTTAATATCAAACTTAAGCTTCCAGCGCGAAAAAACAACATTAAACAGCATAAACACTGCCACCCAGATAAAAATAATCAGCGCTATCCATTGGTTTATAAAATAAACCACAACAAGCACCGATGCCACCCTTATTATCAACGGTAAAACATCCCAAATTATTCTGTCACACAGAGTCTCAAAAGCCCTGGCAAAACGGTTTACCCTTTGCACCAAAGAGCCCGCAAAACTGTTGGCAAAAAAACTATACGAATGTTGCATCAAATAATCATAAGATTGCTGTTTTAAATTGGCTATAACGGCCGGCTGAAAATCGTTGTTCGCCCAAGTTGCCACCCTGTATCCGACCCAAACAACAACGTTTAGCGCCAAAATTTCGGTAATTATAAAAATTAGATTATTGGCAATTGCTCCTTTATCGCCCGGAGCAACAATCGCATCAAAAAATTGTTTATAAAAAAGAGGCACAATAATTGTCATGGCGCTCGCAACAACCATTGAAGCAACCATCAAAAAAAGCGCCCACTTTTTCGGTTTCATTCCCGCCCAAAAAGCCCCCAAAACATCTTTCAGTACGACTTTCGGATAAATAATATTTTTTTGTATTTTCTGTTTTTCTGTTTTTTCTTTTGCCATAGATTATTTGCCAATTAGTTTTTTATTCTGCGGATTTTTTAAATAATTATTTTTGGAAACAATTGAGGGTATAGATTGAATTATACGAAAGATTCCTTCTGTGTTAGAGCAAAGCATTTTTTACTTTCCACCTTGTGTTAAAACTTCAAGGGTATGTACAATTTGTATCCACCCTTTATCAAGTTCTACATCCCTCTGCTTCATTCTTTGAATATATTGCTTAGGGTCATTAGAATCAATTTTTCCAAATCTTTTTTAAATTGGTCAAAATTTTTAAATATGATGCTTTTTATACCAAGTGCTTCGGCGGCTTTGGTGTTTCTTTCTTTGTCGTCAATGAATATTGCTTCCTCGGATTTTACGTTTAAATGAATAGCTTCATGCTTTTTATATATTTCCTTATGATTTCTTGTAACAATAGGCCCGTCAAAATCAAAAATTATTGCTTTAATCATAAATTTATATTACTCCGCGTCTTTTTAATTCCCAAAAACATTTGGCGGTGGCATTTATGTCGGCTTCGGCGTTGTGGGAATCGGCGAAGTCTGTGTTGAATAATTTTAAATGAAGCTCGGAAAGTTTTGGCCACTTAAAACCGTCTTTTCCGTTTACGCCGGGAATGGCACAAAAATTTACGCTTTCATCTTTTGTACAAATTTTCTTTTTTACGGCAATAATATTTGAAAAGCCACTTCGCAAAAATTCAGCTCCAATAATTTTTTCGTCAAAGCTCATATTGTGCGCCACCAAAAAATCTGATTGTTCCACCATATTTCTAAATTCGCTTAACGCCATAATTAAAGCCACCCCTTCGCGTTGAGCCCTTTCGTTTGTGATGCCATGAATATTTGAAGTTTCAGCCGGAATAAAAAATCCCTCCGGCCGAATTATATAATTTTTGCTTTCAACTTTTTTTCCGTCTTTATAAAAAATCCAAGCAATTTGCACCAGCCGTGGCCAGTTATTCAAATCGCTAACGGGGGCATTCCAGTTGCGGGGGAGTCCCGTTGTTTCCGTATCAAAAAACAAATAAGTCCCCGCCGAAACTTTATCATCCAATACTTTAGGTTTATAAAACAGTTCCCCCGGAAAAAAATCCATTTATTAAATTTTATTAAATTTTATTAAATTTTATATTTTCAATTTGTTCCAAAAATTCCAAAGTTGATTGCACCGAACCATTATGTGTATTTTTTAATATCAAGTTTTCACCGTATTTTTTAAATAGCGGCATTAAAAATTCGGCACCCCATGAAGGAGAAAAAGTCATCACACCCTCAAAATCAATTTCAACTTTTTCATCATTTTTTATATTTTGTAAAATTGGTTGTATCGCTAAAAACGCTTCTTTGCCTGTTTGTCTAGAAATTAAAGTTGCTCCAATTTTTTTTAATTCAATTACCATTTTATTACAGCCAAACATCCGTGAAAATTATCTTTTGCTTTTGATATTTCCAACTTTGAACTATTGGCATTTAAAATTAATATGGCTTCTCCTGTTTGAAAAAATAAATTTATCTGGTTTTTAGAAATTATGAATTTTACGTACTTTAACCCATTTCCCCTTTCTTCGGGAGCTCTGCCGGAAATAATTTCTGTAAAAGCAACCATCAAAGCTTGCTCATCATTTTCAATCTCGGGCTTTACCCTTTTTAAAGTTTTAAAAATTCCCAAACCCCTATCGGCCAAAATAATTTGTTTTTTATTTAAGTCATACGCAAATAAAATTCCCGGAATATCAGGCCATTGGGCTAAATTGTGATCAAAGGAATTATTTCCGATTTCTCCGATAATTGAAACAACTCGAGAAGCAAAATCTTCTGAAATTTTATTCTGCAACATTAAATTTTCCATTTTTGCAAGTCGCGACTGAAAAATTGCGCTGTTCTGGCAATAAAAATTTTCCGGCAAATCTGTGGCATTTAAAACCCAATCTTTTGCGATTTGCAACAAATCGTTCATAAAATTTTCTATATCTATTTTCCTATAATAACGGTTTCCTCCTTCTTTTTTCCTAATCGAAACCAGCCGACCGCTTTCGTCCCAGCGCCTTAAAGTCATAACAGAAACTCCCAGTAATTCTGCCGCCTCACTTATCGATAATAATTTTTCATTTTCTTCTGTCATATTATATTTATAGCATAAATTTTAAATCTATACAATAGAACAATAAATCTATACATTCTGCGATATCGCCCACGATACAAGTATTATCAAAATCAAAAACAGCAAAATCTGCCTCTCTCTTTTCTGCAATAATTTTTTGATAAATTAACTCCAACGCATTTTGCATTTGGTGGACCCACCGGGAATTGAACCCGGACCTCGTCAATGCGAATGACGCGTAATGCCGTTTTACTATGGGCCCAAGCCAGATTTTACTTTCGTAAAACTGAAATTTTTAATTTTCAATATAAATGAATTTCTAAAATGTCGGGGCGCCGAGATTCGCACTCGGGCCACAGACTCCCGAAGTCTGCATACTACTGCTATACTACGCCCCGTCTTTATTTTCCAGCGAGGCAATTAGTTTTTCGAGGCGTTGCGTACACGAAGTGACGCGTGTCGAGAGAAACTGATTGCCGAGCGCTACTTTACCCAATATTTATCTTTCACAATTTTATTTTCTTGGTTTTGGACTTCCGCTTTTTCTTCTTTACTCCTTTCGGCTAATTCTTTTAAATGATTTTCGGGAAGTTTTGCGAATTTTTTGGCTTCGGTTTCTAAATATTTTTTGTTGTTTTTTTTGGGATCATCCAAAACAACCCCTAAAAGTGCGTCTAAAATTTGGCCAATTTTTGGGCCGGGTTTTTCGGCTAAAATTTCCATTAAATCGGCTCCGTTAATTTTTAACATTTTTACCGAAATTGGATCTTTGGAAACTTTTTCAATCAAATATTTTAGGTGGCGCAATTTATATGGCTCGGCTTTTGGCACGCCACTTCCAATTCTGTCTGCCTGTCTTACCTGCAACAATTCTTCCATGTTCTCCGGCCCGACATTTTTTACCAATCTTCTTACAGAAGCATCTTTGACTTCGTCAACATTGTAATAGAACAAGTGAAACCTCACCAATTTTGTGATTTTTTCAATTTCTTTTTTGGAAAACTTTAAATCGGTTAAAATATGAAAAACCATTCTGGCTCCCACAATTTCGTGATTGTAAAAAGTGGCATCATCGCCTTGTCCCGATTTCGTTCTTGGCTTTCCAATGTCGTGGAGAAGGGAAGCCAGTCGCACATCCAAACCCAGTTTTTTCTTTGCGCAAAATTCCAATGCTTTTATTGCGTGGGTGTAGCAATCATAAATGTGATGCTTGCTTTGAGTCACACCATAATTTTCCAACAATTCGGGAATAATATATTTTAATAAATTTAATTCGCGAAGCAATTCAATTCCCTTAGCCGCGTTATCGGCCATAATTATTTTTACAAACTCATCACGAATTCTTTCTTTTGAAACAGCTTCCAGCCAATTGCTATTTTTTTTAATTGCTTCGGCGGTTTTTTCTTCTATAGCAAAACCAAGCGTTGTTGCAAATCTCACAGCCCTTAACATTCTTAAAGCGTCTTCGCCAAATCTTTCTTCCGCGTTTCCAACAGTTTTAATTATTTTATTTTTCAAATCTTCTTTTCCGCCAAACAAATCGATTATTTCTTTTTTTTCGCTCATAGCCATTGCATTCACGGTAAAATCTCGGCGTGACAAATCGTCCTGAAGTTTTTGGGCATATTTTACATTATCGGGATGGCGCCTGTCTGAATATTTTGTTTCCAATCGGTAAGCCGTAACTTCAATTTCTTGCAAATTTTCAATTTTGCTTCCGGTTAAAACCGAAACCGTCAAAAAATTATTTTCATAAAAGCTGTCTGGAAAAAGTTTTTGAATTTCTTCGGGCTTTGCATTTGTGGTTATGTCCCAGTCTTTGGGCTCCAGCCCTTCGACTCCGCTCTGGGCAAGCAAAAAATCGCGCACGCTTCCGCCAACAACATACGCCTCAAATCCCGCTTCCTCTAATTTTAAAATTATGGTTTTTACCTCTTTTGGTATTGTCATTTTGTATGTGCCCTCGCCAGGATTTGAACCCAGAACGACTGGTTCGAAGCCAGTTATGATATCCAGTTTCACCACGAGGGCATTTGCTAAATTCTACCACAAAATTTGATAAAATCAACTTTACATTTTGCTCTTATTGTTTTTATGGTATAATTTAGTAATTTATTCTTATCTTAATTTTATGAATTCAAAAAAAATATTTTTAGCGGTGACAGTATTTTGTTTGTTATTAATAATTTTTGTCCCGGTTTTGGCAAACGCTTCGATTGTTCCATGCAATGGACCAGATTGCACAATTTGCAGTTTTTTCCAGATGCTAGTAAATATTTATAATTTTATTGTTCAGGATATAGCCACACCATTAGCCATATTAGCATTTACAATTGGGGGAATTTGCATATTGGTATCTGCGGGAAACCCCACTCTAAGCGGGCTTGGAAGAAAAATTCTTTGGTCGGCCGGAATTGGAATTGTTTTGGTCTTTTTATCTTTTCTTATTATTGACTTCGTTCTCCACGCCGTCGGATATTCAAATGCAAACAATTGGTCAAATTTACAGTTAAATTGTGGAACAACAGGAACTGGTGGAACAACAGGAACTGGTGGAACAACAGGAACTGGTGGAACAACAGGAACTGGTGGAACAACAGGAACTGGTGGAACAACAGGAACTGGTGGAACAA
>Ga0114951_10003021_pt1 | contig 18001 bp, 14 predicted proteins | sample AM7aDNAmetaG_FD_88677 | JGI IMG/M metagenome (GOLD analysis project Ga0114951, IMG submission 88677) | Freshwater microbial communities from Finland to study Microbial Dark Matter (Phase II) - AM7a DNA metaG | ecosystem: Environmental > Aquatic > Freshwater > Lake | place: Finland: Lake Alinen...
CATCCTCATCGGCGAATTGCGCGACCTGGACACCATCGCCGCCGCGCTCACCGCCGCCGAGACCGGGCACCTCGTCATCACCACCCTGCACACCAACGACGCCGTGCAGTCCATGGACCGCCTCGTGGACATCTTCCCCCCGCACCAGCAGAACCAGGTCCGCTCGCAATTGGCCCTTTCGCTCCTTGCCGTCGTCGCGCAGCGGCTCATTCCGCGCGCCGACGGGCGCGGGCGCGTCGTCGCCGTCGAAATCCTCAAGAACACCAACGCCTCGGCCCACCTCATCCGCGAAGGGAAAATCCACAACATCTACACCGTGATGGAAACCAGCGCGCGCGACGGGATGGTCACCATGGACAGCGCCCTCAAGCAGCTCTACCTCGCCGGCATGATCTCGCGCGACGAAGCGCGCCGCCGCATGCGCAACCCCGACCAGCTCACCGTCGGCGGCGCCACCGGCGTCGGCGCGCCCAACGGCCCCTCGCGCGAAGCCGTCGCGCGCCGCCCACCGCAGAATGATAAGGCGAACGAACAGTGAGCTTCGACTTTGCGCTGGGACTGCTCTTTATCGCCGGCGGCATCCTGTCCTATATCGCCTGGCGGCACGAACGCGTCGCCGTCGCCTCCTGGTTCCGCTGGGGCGGTCTGGGGCTCTGGGTCTTCCTGCTCATCCTCATCCGCGTCACCATCGACCAGCCGCAGATCTATCACATCATCATGATCGTCGCCGCCGGCCTCTCCTGGATCCCCTTCATCGTCTACTTCGTCACCAACACACTCATCAGCATCGTGCGCAGCGCCCTCTCGCTGGACCAGATTGCCGTCAAGCCCTTCTACAGCCAGGCCGAGGCCGCCCAGGCGCGCGGCAACCTGGAGGAAGCCATGCGCCTCTACCGCGAGGCCGCGCAGGAACACCCCGACGACGCGGAACCCTGCCGCCGCCTCGGCGAACTCCATCTGAAACTCGGGCAGCCCGACCTCGCCATCCGCGCCTTCCGCGAAGCCGAAGAGCGCTCCCCCTCCGCCGAGGTGAAGGCCATCCACGTCTTCTCCGTCGCCGAGACGCTTGTTGACCACAAAGCGGACCTGCCCGCCGCCATCCGGACGCTCGAACGCTACAAAGCCGATTACCCCAACGCCGACGCCATCTCCTACGTCGATCAGCGCCTCAAACTTCTGCGCGAGCGGCAGGAAGGGGGGGCGGCGAAATGATGGCGCAGACATTACGACTGATGGGCGAACGATTTCTGAGTTCTGATTTCTGAGTTGCGAATTCTGATTTGGCCATCATCAACCCCCTGCGTACGGCAAACGCTTTGTAGTGGCAAAGATGCAACTCTGAATTCAGAAATCAGAATTCAGTAATCGTTGTCTTTGTTCGGCAGTGCGGCGGACTATTTTCGCGAAGGAGGCATCCTTGAGCAGTATCCGAGCGGCGGAATTCCTCGCCATAAGCCTTCATCCCGCCATCGACCGCACCATCTCCATCGAGCGCTTCCGTCCCGGCGGCATGATCCGCGGCAAACTGCTCCTCGCGGAGCCCGGCGGCAAGGGGATCAACGTCATCCGGGACCTCTCCCGCCTTGGCCATCGCGTCGCCGCCCTCGGCTTCCTCGGCCGGTGGGAGGCCGAATACTTCCTCGCCGACCTCGACCCGAAGCGCGTCCGGTCGCACTTCGTCATCGTGGACTCTCCCACGCGGCAGAACATCACCCTCGTCGAGACCGCCACCGGCGGCGACACGCACATCGTTTCAGGCAAACTGACCGTGCGCCGGGGCGACCTCGCCGAACTTCTGCGCCGCGTCAGGCGTCACGCCTTGCCAGACCAATGCGCCCTCCTCAGCGGCAGCCTGCCGGAAGGAATGACCGAGCGCGACTACCGGCGTCTCCTCGAACTCTGCCGCGCGCGCGGCATGCGCCTCTGCCTGGACACCAGCGGCCCCATGCTGCGCTGCGCGCTCGACATGCGCCCCTGGGCGCTCAAACCGAACCGGAGCGAACTGGAGGAACTCGTCGGCCGCCCGCTCACCTCCCGGGGGAAGATCCTCGCCGCCGCGCGCGGACTGCTCGACCGCTGCCCGAACCTCCTCATCAGCCTGGGGGGGGAGGGGGCGCTCCTCGTGACGGCGGGGGGGGCGTGGCACGCGCAGGAGAAGCCCGCCGCGCCGGTCCTGCACACCGTGGGCTCCGGCGACGCCCTCTTTAGCGGCTTCCTCAGCGCCCTTGCGCGCGGCAAAGACCCCGCCGGCGCATTGCGCTTCGCCGTCGCCTGCGGCTCCGCCTGCGTCCGCAGCCGGTTCGCCTCCCTCCAATCCGCCGTCGCGCCGCGCGAACTCCTCAAACGCATCATCGTCCATCCGCTGTGACGTTCCATGTGCCATCCCCGCCCCCGGCTGTGCAATTAGCGCGCCATCCGCGCCCGCACTCCGCGCCGCGTCGCCAGCCCTTGTAGGGGCGCAGCATGCTGCGCCCTCGGGCCGCGCGCAACCAAGCCGTCGCGCTGCCCCATGTGGCACAGCCGCCCTCGGCTGTGCAATAGCGCGCATCCCTCTGGCAGAACCCGCCGCGTCGCCATCCCTTGTAGGGGCGCAGCATGCTGCGCCCTCGGGCCGCGCGCAACCCAGCCGCAAACCTCCGAACTATTTTATAGACGTTGGCCCCCGCAGAACGTATAATGCCCCCCGGAAGCTGGCGTGCTTCTGAGGAGGTGGCAATGTCAGACGGGCAGGCGGATCCTTTTGCAGTCGCCGTAATCGAACTGGGCTTTCTCTCGCTGGAGCAACTCGACCAGCACCGGAGCGCGTTCAAGGCTCAGGCCGCGACGCAGCCCGGTCTCACCTTTCCCAAATTTCTTCTCGTCCACGGCCATCTCAGCCGCGAGCAGCTTGAGCGCGTCCAGTCCGCCCTGCGCGGCGGGGCCGTCGCCGACGATCCCGGCAAGGCGATGGAGAAACTCTATCACGAAATGATGGAGCCGCTCTCGAAGACCAGCCTGAAGCACGGCATCTACCAGCGCGTGCGTGCGATCGACCAGCGGCTTCTTGCCGGCAAGCAATTGACCCTCCTCTGGTCGCAATTCACCTATGCCGTGAACAGGGCCGTCAAGCAGAAGCCGCTTCGCGACGCCGCCGTCCGCGACCTGTTCGGAGTCGCCGCGAAAATCGTCCAGGAATACCCCAACGCGCTTCCGCTCCTCGACCAGCCCCGTTGCGGCAAAGCCGCCCTGCGCGCCTGCAAGGAATTCACCTCCTGGGACGAACTGGTCGCCCAGCCGCTCGACGCCCGCCAGAAACTCCTGAAGAGCTGCACCGACGGCGAAAAGCTCCTGAAGGAATTTCAGGAATTCCTCATGGAAGTCCGCCGCGACATCGTCTCCACGAACAGGCTGCGATACGCCTTCGAGTACTATGCCGAATTCAACTGGCGGCGCGCGCTGCCCGCAGTGATCGCCGCCCTCATTCTCTTCGCCGGCGTATGGATCGGCTTCTCCTCCTATCTTGGAAAAGCCGCCCCCATGGGCTTCGGCGCTCAGGGCTCATTGAAATTGAAGAACGTGACCGTCATGACGCCCGCGGCGAAAGCCCGGCTCTCCTCCGCCCAGTCCGCCGCCCCGGCGGCCGTAGTGACTTTCTCCCTGCGCGGAACCTTCGGCGGCACCAGCGACCTTGTGATCACCCCGGAAGGGTTCCACTGGGAGCACAAGCGGTGGGCGAAACCCGGCGGCGGCGCGCCCATCATGGTCGATAGCACGCCATGGACGCCGGTGTGGAGCGGGAACACCTCGGCCCCATACGTTCGCCAGCCGCCCGTCCTGCCCAGCGACGATGCCATCGTTGCCCTGGCTTTCGGGCGCGGCTCGGCGGAGCTGATCGAGGCCAACGACCAGAAACTCGTAATCCGTCTGTCCGACAGCGGCTTCGGGGCCGACTCATACCTTCTCAACATCAGCGTAGTCCAGCCGCCGCCCAAACCCGCCGCCCCCGCGACCGACAAACAGGCAAGTCCCGGACAGCCTGTTGAACCCGCCGCCCCCGCGACCGGCAAACAGGCGACTCCCGGAAAACCCGTTGAACCCGCTGCGCCTGCGACCGGCAAACAGGCGGCTCCCGCGAAGTGACCGACAACCCAGCCGTTGCGCTGCTGTCCCATGTGGCACAGCCGCCCTCGGCTGTGCAATTAGCGCGCCATCCCTCTGGCAGAACCCGCCGCGTCGCGAGCCGTCGTAGGGGCGCAGCATGCTGCGCCCTCGACCCGCGCGCAACCCCGCCGTTGCGCTACGCCATGTGGCACAGCCGCCCGCGGCTGTGCATGAACGCTTCCTGCGTCGCCGCAATCCAACTCACCGCGCCAGCTCAGCGCTGTCGCCCCCCGTCCACCGCGCGATTACCAGTTGCTTCTCTCCCTGGAAAGAGCCCATTCCCATCCCGCCCCCCATCCCCGGCGGACCGCCCATGGGGCGTCCTCCGCCCATTCCCTGCGGGCCTCCCGGAGGAGGCGGGCGGTTCGTTCCCGGCGCGCCGCCCCTGTCGGGGGGTTGCGGTGGCGCGCCCGCGTCGGGCGTCCGCGCCCCGCCCCCCGGCCGGCGCGCATTGCCCGCGCCGGGCATCCCGCGCATCCCGAACATCCCTCGCCTCCCCATCAGATTCGACTGCGGAGGCGGGTCGGGCAGATCCACACGGGCGACGATCTCAAAACTCTGCTGGTTGAAATACGCTCCCGCCATGTTCTCGAGCTGCGTCTCAGACCCGACGAACCAGATATCCTTATCCCCCGCCCAGGACTGAATATCCTCCGCCACCGCCTGCTCCAACTCCCGCCCGGACAGCCCTTCGTACCGGGCCGTTCGCTCCCGCAACCGGTTGGCCTGCGTCGGACGCGGCGTATCGTCATCCGCCGCCTGCTGGAATCCGCCGCGCGCTCCCCCGCGCGCCCCCGGCGTCATATCGGTCAACCGCCAGGCGCGAATGAAATCCAGATGCTGCAGCAGGTTTTGGCTCGACATGATGACCGACCCCGCCGGCACGTTTGCGCGCAGAGCGGTCGTCGTGCGCGCCAGAATCTGCTGCTGATATGCCAGCATCCGGCAATTCTGGAGGCTCGTCGGGACGGCCCAGAGCGCGTAGACGAACAGGATCACCGAAACGGCCGTCAGCCGCGGCGCGCGTCCCATCCGCTCCGTCAGCAGCCGCAGCGTCCAGATCGCCGTCACGGCGAACAGCGGGAAAAGCGGCAGCAGGAAGCGCAGCCCCTCTCCCGTCCCGCCCATCCCATCCCAGTAATACGCCATATAGAGCAGAATCGTCGGCGCCGTCAGCAGCGCCATCAGCACGCCGAACGGGCGGACCAGCCCCGCTTGCGGCGCGTCCGGGTTCTTCTCCTGCTCGCGCGGGGGAAGCGTAATCATCAGCGCAATGCCCAGCAGCGCCAGCGGAAGCAGCGCCCCCATCCCCTCGCTCAGGAGACTCTGCACGTATTGGAACCAATGCTGCTGGAAATAATCCCAGCCGAAACCCGTCTGCTCGTGCGTCAGAGCGTACGCCGTCCGCCAGAACGCGCCGAACGTCAATTGATTTCGGATCATCAGGGGGATTGTCGGCAGCAGCGCGCCGGCGACGGCGACCAGGCCGTGCAGCCAGATGCGTTGCCGGACGCGCCAGTGCCAGAGCAGGAAGACCGCCACGCCGAGCCCGAAAAGCGCCTCCGGGTAGCGCACCGCCGGAATGCAGCCCAGAAGCAGCCCCGCCCCGAACGCTTCGATAAGGCGACCATGCTTCGCCCAGCACACCAGCAGGTACACGCCCCAGACCAGCAGCGCCGCAACGGACATGTGCGAGATGGAACTGAGTGCATGCGAGTTGAAAATGGGATTGATCCCCAGAGACGCGGCGGCCAGAATGCCCCATCCCGGGCCCGCAATGAATCGCATCAGCAGGAAAACCCCCAGCAGCGTCAGAACCGCCAGGATCGGATTCAGAAGCACGCTGGCCTCCGGTCCGAACAGCCGGGTAATTAACGCAATCACCAGCGGCAAGCCGGGGGAATAGCGGCTGACATACAGACCCGAATCGGTCACCAGCCAGTGCATGCCGATGTACTGCGTCGGCGACTCCGGGCGGAACGTCGCCCGGCCCGTCTCGGCGATCAGCGTCCCCTGGGCCCAGTAACCGTTCGCGTCAGGGTGGCTGATGGCAGGCGCGTAGAAATGCGCCAGGAAGATGGCATAGCCCGCCAGAAGCGCGACCATGCACGCGGTTGTCAGCCAACCGATGGGCCGCCGCGTCGAATTCGGGAGTTGTTCCTGCCCCGCAGTGGCTTCAATTTCACTCATCTTCGTCAGTATCTCCATAAAGGACGGACTCCGCCCCAGGCGTGCCGCCGAATGGCTTTCGGGCGTCGCAACACATATATAGTTGCCGCAAACAGCGGATTTCTTCCGCGGGGGGGCGATTTCCATATAATGAACGGCGCATAATTGCCCTGACGAGCCGTAGGGGCAAGGCATGCCTTGCCCCTGCAAGTCCCGCAAGCCAATCGTAGGAGAGCGCCCCAATCTTTCGTTGACATCCTCCTATTCGTATGCCACCATTAGCGTAGGGTGAGGAGGAGGGAGAGATGAACAGGCGGGTATGGCTTTGCAGTGCCCTTGGCGCGCTGCTGATTCTTCAGGCCATCGCCACGGAGGCCGGCGCGCAGATGCGCCTCACCAGGAGCCGCCCCTACGTGATGGGGTACCGCGTGGAAGGGAACTTCGTCATCCCCGTGATGGGGACGCTTGAGAACGGCGTCTTCATGGATACGAACAGCTCCGGTCAGTCCTATCCGCAAGCCGAATCACCTCCCATGTACTATCCGCCGAACAGCAAAGACGTGGACAACTTCCTCGCCAGCCCCGAGACAGCCGCCTGGGTGGCCGAAAGCAAGAAGGGGGAGCCGGCGGCAGCGCCGTCCGTGCCTCCGGCCGCTCCGGTCGTCACCGGGCAAGTCCGCCTCACCGGCATCCTCAAACTCGCCGAGGACGGCCGCCTCTGCCTCCTGGTCGGCGCCGGAACGGAGGCGAAGCTGTACGACCTCTCCGCCAACGAGCATTTCAAAGAAACCCTGCCCACCCTGGGCAAACAGGAATTCCGCGGCCACTTCACCGGCATCGTCGCCCGCGCCGACCCCTATCCCACATTCTACGTCCAATCCGGCTGGGTCGAGCCGCTCTGAGGGCGAACGAACTCAACTTTCAACATTCAACGTTCAACGTCCAACGTTCAAGTAAAGTTCACAGTGTGACATGAGGGCGAGTGTGAACCGAAACACAGCAAAGCAGAGACTTAAGGTCGTTGGGCTAGGACTCATCATACTGGCCGTATTGACGGGCATGTTCGCTCCAGCCTTCGGGCCTCCTTCACACACGGGCATGGCACCCCGTGAACGTGAACTCCACCGAGTTGCGGCTGACCGCCATACCAAGTTCACCATCGGAGCCTGCTCTCTCCTCTTGGTTGCTGGGGTGGCTCTCCTCGCAACAGGGTTTGTCTTGGGCGCAAGACAAGACTCGTGACTCAGCGTCCCGCGTCTGCGGCACGGTTGTCACTCGCCTCGCGGTTGTTGCCGTTATTCGAACGTTGGACGTTGAACGTTGAATGTTGAACGTTGAATCCGTCCTTCAGCCTTGACTCCTCTCCCCATACCGGGTATATCCTCCCTATTCGCTTTCACTCAATAACACGTCAGGAGGATTGTATGCTGCACAAGGCCACGCGTCTGGAAAAAATTCCTCCGTACCTGTTCATGGAACTGCGCAACAAAATCAACAAAGCCCGGGCGGCCGGCATCGACGTCATCAGCCTCGCCATCGGCGACCCCGTCGAGCCCACCCCGAAGCCGATCATCGACGAGCTCTGCCGCGCCGCGCAGGACCCGGAGAACCATCGCTACCCCACCGACGAGGAGAAGGGGATGGCGCTGCTGCGCAAAGAGGTCTGCCGCTGGTACGCCTCGCGCTACAACGCCGAGCTCGACCCGGAAGGGGAGTGCCTCATCCTCATCGGCTCCAAGGAAGGCTGCCACCACTTCGCACTCGGCATGATCAACCCCGGCGACCTCGTCCTTGTCACCGACCCCGGCTACCCCGGCTATAAGCCCAGCATCTGGTTTGCCGGCGGCGAGCCGTACCCCGTGCCGATGGCCGCCGAGAACAACTTCCTTCCCGACCTGCGCAAAATCCCGTCGGAGATCGCCCGCAAGGCCAAGGCCTTCTACCTGAATTATCCGAACAACCCCACCGGCGCGGTCGCCACGCGCCCTTTCCTTAAGGAACTGGTGGAGTTCGCCAAGGAGTACGACATCGCCGTGGCGTATGACAACCCGTACGTCGATATCGTCTTCGACGGCGCGGAGCCGCTCAGCCTCATGAGCATCCCCGGCGCGAAGGACGTGGCCGTCGAGTTCAACAGCTTCTCCAAGCCCTTCAACATGACCGGCTGGCGTCTGGGCATGGCGCTGGGCAACCGCACGATCATCGCCGCCATGTCGCAGGTGAAATCCAACACCGACAGCGGCGTCTTCAACGCCATCCAGTACGCCGGCATTCGCGCGCTGCGCGAGTGCGAGCCGCACCTCGAAAAAATGCTCCAGATCTACGCCCGCCGCCGCAAGCGGGTCGTCGACACCCTCAACGCCTGCGGCTGGAAGAACTACCGCGCTCCGAAGGGCACCTTCTACCTCTGGGTTCCCACCCTGGGGGGCAAGAGTTCCGCGGAGTTCGTTGCAGAGCTCCTGGAGAAAGCGCAGGTGGTCGTGGCTCCCGGCAGCGCGTATGGGAAATTCGGCGAGGGGTATTTCCGCATCTCCCTCACCGTCCCGGACGACCGGCTCGATGCGGCGATGGAGCGGATCAGGAATGCCTTCGCCTGAGGTGCGTCCGGCGTCAGGCCGTTTCTTCTCCCGCATCGGCGGCGCGGTGCTGGACCTGGTCTACCCGCAGGACTGCATCGCCTGTCGGCGCGGCGTGCCCGTGGACCCGCTCGGCCTGTGCCCGGATTGCCGCGCCGGCCTGCCGCGCATCGGCGAATGGCGCTGTCCGCGCTGCGGCGATGAACTCGGCCCGTATGCCGCGGGCCGTCCCGCCTGCCCCAGTTGCAGCCGCCGGAGCGGCCTGATGTTCCGCTCTGCCGTCGCCGTCTGCCGCTACGAAGGAGCCGCCCGCGAAATTGTCCATCGCCTGAAGTTCGGCGGGGACCTGCGCGCCGTCCGCCTCATGAAAGAGGGGATCGTGCAGAGAGTGCAGAGCGAGCCCTGGGCGGGGGAGATCGACCTGGTCGTTCCCGTCCCGCTCCACTGGACCCGCCGCATCGGCCGCCGCTTCAATCAATCCGAGCTGCTCGCGCGCAGCATCGCCCACTCGCTGGGGTGCGACTATCGTCCCTCGCTGCTTCGACGCCTCCGGCGCACCCGCGCGCAATCCTTTCTGCGCGGCATTGCGCGCGAAGAGAACATGCGCGGCGCTTTCGGCGTCCCACGCCCTGCGCTGGCGAACGGCAGGGCGGTCCTCCTCGTCGACGACGTCATGACCACCTGCGCCACAGCCTCCGAGTGCGCGCGCGCACTCCTGGCCGCCGAAGCGCGGCGCGTCTACGTCGCCGTCTTCGCCAGGTGAGCTTCCACCCCTCGCCCGTAGCGATAGATGGTCCCGCGGCTCACCCCGAGCAACTGCGCCGCGTGGCTCACATTCCCCTGCGCGCGCTCAAGCGCCCAGCGCACCATCGCGCGGCGCGTATCTCTCAGCGTGTGAATCTGCCCTTCCGAGAGATGCGCAATGACCCTGACAATTTCCTCCTGCACCTTTTTCTTCCCTGACTCCCAAGCCCACTATGCCGCGTTCGCCGGGTCCGTCCGGACGAGCGGCTACTTGTCCAAATAACGCAAAGTGTGTGCCGCGAGACGTGGCTGTTCCACGCCTCTGCGTCGCACATCGGCCCGCTCCGGCGCAGTATTTGTAACAGGCGGCGCAACAGCATGTTATGACTCGTCAAATTGCGGGCCATCCAGCTCTCGCGCTTCTGCCGCTCCATTAGCCCATTGCATCCGCCCCGTTTTGGAGCGATGCACTGTAGCATCTTCGTCATCTCCCGCGATTTCGCAATCTCCATCCTGCTCAATAAAATGTATATGCCGGAATGCAATTTGGACTTGACTACTTCTGGGCAAGCCGTTATGCTGCTCACATCTACAGCAGACGTTCCCGTTCGCGTAGCCGTTCCTCGTTCGCACTCATTGGCTGCGTTCCAGGGGGCAGTCGACGTGCAGTGCGCCGTATCGTCTCTGCTCATCTCGGGTGTACGTCAGCAGTTACCTCCGTGGACACCGTAAGGAGAGAACGCGATGCAAGGTGAGACCATGAAGCAGGATGCGGATGCGCGCGGGCCGGATCGTGTGGGGGCCCTGAAGGCCAGAGTGGACTCCCTGGCCAAGCTGACCCAGGACCTCGAAGATGCTCGCGCCTCTGCCAAGAGGACGCGCTTCGGGGTGGTGATCGGAATTCTCCTGGTTCTGCTGATCTTCGGTCTGTCTTTCTTCAAGATGTACAAGGACTTCGATAAGAAGGACTTCGTCGCACAGGTCCAGACCAAGTTGATGGAGCCGGATCGGCAGACCATCGACCTGTTCCAGACCTCCGTTCGCGAAGTGCTCCCCGTGTACATGGCCGAAGCGCAGAAGCAGTTCGGCGAAGTCTGGCCGGACTTGCAGAAGCAGTTGCAGAAGGAAGGCGAAACTTACCTCAAGAACATCGGCGACAAGGTCGAAGAGCACGTCAAGGCCAAGGTGGACGCGATGGCCATGAAGCAGCAGGAAAAGCTCCTCGCCGAGTTCCCCACCCTCAAGGATGAGAAAACCCGCGCCATCATCATGGAGAACCTCGAAAAGGCGCTCCAGGGCGCCGTGGTCGATGTCCTCGAGGAGCGCGTGACCAAGGCGGAAGCCCGCATCTGGGATGTGTACGACGAAATGATCAAGTTCCTGCCCCCCGAGAACCAGGGCGACTTCCAGGCCCGCATGGCCAAGGCATGGGACGAGTTCATGATGGTGAAGATGGTTACCCCGGACATGATGAAGTAGTCTCCCGAACGGACCAACGACCTACTGAACAGGAGGAATTAAACCAATGGCTGATGCAACCGAAAGCCGCCTGCAGGAGATCGAGCGCTCCGCTGGGGAGCTCGAGAACCAACTGCGGGGGCAGATCGCCCGCGTTGAGAAAACCAAGCGCAACACGCTCGTCACTGGCATCATCGTCATCATTATCATATTCGGCTATCTGACCTTCCTCACCGTCATGCTCAAGCCGTACGCCAACGCCACCTTCGTCGCCGACCAGGTCAAGCTCAAGGCGAACGAATACGCGCAGGTGCAGGTCCCCGAGATCGCCAAGTCGCTCAAGGAGAACGCGCCGGACGTCATCAAGAAGCTGCGGGAAGAAGTCATCAAGGGCGTCCCCATGCTTCGCGAGCGCGCCGAAGAGCAGACCTTGGTCCTCATGGACAACTTCACCAGCAAGATGGAAACCACCGTCGACGGCATCGTGACCGAGATGATCAAGCAGCATAAGGGCGAGTTGCAGCCCCTCATCGAGGCCGCCTCCGTCAAGGGCAACGACGCCGAGATCGAGAAGGCCTTCCAGAAGTCCCTCGAAGAGCTCATCGGGCCCGAGATGGACAAGTATTTCGCGACGTTCAATCAGGACATGGACGCCGTTCAGCGGATGCTCGCGTACTACGGCCAGCCGGACAGCAAGCTCACCAGCGCCGAACTGGCTAACAAGTACCTGATCATCGCCGTCCTCGGCTTCCTCAACGAGGCCGTCAACACGCCGATGGTTGCCCCGGCGCCCCCCGCGGCGAAGGCAATGTAACGGAACGAACGTCCTCATGAAGCGCACCACGCGGCCCGCCTGTTGAAGGCGGGCCGCGTTTTTTTCATATCCGTCTGAGCCGTCCGTTTCTTAGAAGCTGTTTTGCTCTGTTGAAACCACGCCGTCGGCGCTGCCTTTGACAGGGTTGGGACACAGAACTTTCCGAAGGAAAGTATTGTGTCCCGATCGCTCCGCCGTCGGTCCGGCCTGTTGAAATCACCCTGCGAACCCCCGCAGGGGGTGGTGGATAGTAGCCCACGGCGAGCGAAGCGAGTCGTGGGGGACCAAGCTGCTTTTCGGGCGTCAAGAGCCCCCGAAGGGGGCGACGGAACCTTGGCGGGAGTCTCCGTCGCCCCCTTCGGGGGCTCGGGGGGGTGGGTACGACTTTGACCCCACGACTCGCTTCGCTCGCCGTGGGCTAAAGTCCGGCGGCCGCTGCGCGGCCTGACGAATGGAACAGTGTGATTTCAACAGATCAAAACAGCTTCCAGTGGGGCCGAAAGTGACCGACCGCATCCTCATTGCCGACGACCACCCTCAGACTGTCGCGGCCTGCCGCGCCGCCCTGGCCCAGACCGGAGCGGAACTGCTCGCCGCCGCCGACCTGCCCTCCGCTGCCGCCCTCCTGCGCGGCGGACTGCGCGTCGCCATCCTCGACGCCGCGCTGCCCGGAGGTCTCGTGCAATCCTTCTGCCTGCGCGCGCGCAGCGACGGCGTTCCCATCCTTCTCCTCGCGCCGCCCCGTTTTCCCGCCGAAGCCCTCGACTCCCTGCGCCCCCTCGTCGACGCCATCCTCTTCAAGCCCTTCGACATCGAGGAATTCAAACAGCGAGTGGCCGCGTTGACCGTCCCGCGGGCGGCGCAGGAACCGGAGCAGACCGGAGCCGGACCGGGCGGGCCGCGCGTTGGCGAAGCCGCCCCCGGCGGCCCACAGGACTTGAGCGGCATGCTCATAGCCGGCTGCCTTCTCCAGCGACTCCTCGGACGCGGCGCAAGCGGCTCCGTCTGGCTCGCCCGCCACGAACTGCTCGACCTTCAGGTCGCCGTGAAACTCCTCCCCGCCGACCTGCTCCAATGGGGTCCCCAGGACCGGCAGCGCTTCATCCGCGGCGCGCGCGCCGCCGCACAGATCCAGCACCCCGGCGTCGTCCAGATACTCAACGCCGGCGAAGAGCAGGGACGCCTCTTTCTCGTGCAGCGTTACGTGGAAGGGGAGAACCTGCGGACGCGCATCGAGCGCATGGGACGCCTGCCCGAGCGCGAAGCGCTGGACATTCTCTCGCAGATCGCCGCGGGACTCGGCGCCGCGCATCGCCTCGGCCTCGTCCATCGCGACGTCAAACCCGCCAACATCCTGCTCGACGCCGCCGGCCGCGCCATGCTCACCGACTTCGGCCTTGCGCGCGCCATCGGCGCGCCGGACATCTCCAGCGTCAGCGCCATCATCGGCACCCCGCTGTACATCTCCCCCGAGCAGGCCGCCGGCCGCGCCGTGGACGGCCGCTCCGACCTCTACTCCCTCGGCGCAAGCATCTACCACGCCCTCACCGGCCGCGCCCCCATCCAGGGCGACACCCTCCTTGCGATCCTGCAGGGCGTCGAGCGCACGAAACCGCCCGCCCCGCACGAAGTGGTTGCCGGAATTTCCCCCGCCGCCTCAGCCCTTGTAATGCGCCTGCTGGAGAAGTACCCTGCCCGCAGGTTTTCCAGCGCCGAGGAATTGGAGCAAGCCGCGCACAAGGCGGCAAGGCGGGATGGTTAATGAGCGGCGCGTAAGCAGCTTGAGACGCAAGTGGGGGCAAGGCATGCCTTGCCCCTACAAAGACATTAGCCAGGGATCATTGACCGCCGCCCATTGCCTCGTGAAGCCCTTCCCTCAACCGGCTTTCGGCGTTCGGCTCGCTTCGCCCCGCAACTGCTTCAGGGTCAGCCCCTCGGCCCACAGGAACGCAAAGCCTGCCACGATCACCGGCGGAATGCTCGCCGCCCAGGCGAGCCATGCGTAGCTCACCACCGCGCCGGCCGGCCCCAGCGCCAGGATCGCCGCGGCCATCTTGACTCCCCCCTGGTAAATCCCGATGTATCCCGGCGTCGGCACCGCACCCAGCGCCAGCGCCGTAATGGCGAACATGAGCATCGCCGCCGGGAAACCCAGATGGAGCGCCGGGAAGCAGAACCCGATGAACAGGAAGAACAGCACCTGGAGCATCCAGTGCGCAATCGAAAGCGCGATCAGCACCGCCACCTGGCGCGGACTGCGGATGGCGTCCAGCCCCTTCAGGAACGACTTCAGGAAATTCGCCACGTGCCCCTGCGCCTTCGCCGGCAGCCAGGAGACGCTCTTGAGGACCAGCCGCGTCGTCATCTCCGGGCGGACCCGCAGGAACACCAGGAACAGCACCAGCAGCACGAACGCCGCCGCCACCGCCAGCCCGGTCACTTGCAGCAGCGCCAGTTGAGCCGACCCCGCGCTGGAGATATCGCGGCGCAGCCAGAGCAGCGACGTCGCCAGGAACAGCAGCACCACGCACATGTCGAACAGCCGTTCCAGCGCGATGCTCGCCAGCCCCGCCGGCATGCGCACCTCCGTCTTGAGCGACAGCACCAGCGGGCGCACGATCTCCCCGATCCGCGAGAAGATGCAGTTGATCATGAAGCCGATCATGATGGCGGAAAGCAGGGGCCGCCCCGGCGCCGGATTGTCGCGCCCGAGAATCAGCCGCCAGCGCAGCGCCTTGACCGGGAACACCACCATCTGCATCAGGATCCCCAGCGGCAGCCAGCCCCATCGCGCCGAGCGGAAGGCGTCCGCCACCCCCGCGTAGTCCACCTTGCTGAACACCCATCCCAGCAGGAGCAGAATGACGGCGGTCATCGCCAGCAGCAGGAGAATTCCATGTCCTCGTTTCATCGGCCCTCTTTCTGCGATTCCAACTCCATCTGCTCCAGCAGCCGTTCCAGAAGCTCCATCGGGAGCCCCACCACGTTGCTCAGGCTCCCCTCGATTCGCTCCACGAACCGGTCGCCGCTCTCCTGGATCGCGTACGCTCCGGCCTTCCCCATCGCCTCGCCGCTGTCCACGTACTCCTCAATCTCGCGGCGTTCCATCCCGCGCATGTGGACGCGCGTGCGCTCGCAGGCGGAGAGCCGCCGTCGGGTGCGCGCGTCGATCAGGCACAGCCCCGTGATCACCGTGTGCGCGCGGCGGCTCAGACATTCCAGAATGCGGATGGCATCCGCGCGGTCGGACGGTTTGCCGATGAGGTCGGAGCCGGAGGTGACGATCGTATCGGCCCCGATCACAATGCCGTTGGTGAGGCGGGAGGCGACCGCCTCCGCCTTGCGGCAGGCCAGGAGTTCCGCGGCCTCCGCGGGGGAGAGCCCTTCCGGCACAGACTCCTCCGCATCGGAGGGGACCACCCGGAACGTCCGCCCGGTCGCCGCCAGAAGCTCGCGCCGCCGGGGGGAGGCGGACGCCAGAATCAGTTCATCCACGCCGCTCTCCGGTGGTCTCTTCAAATCCCCTGACATGACGAGCGAGGCGACTTCAGCGTCATTGCGAGGAGCCCAGCGACGAAGCAATCTTTCGGAAGCGATCACGCCGACAGGAACGCATAACGCATTGGCTCACCCGGCGTCATGAAATGGCTTCGTCCTCTTCCCGCCCAAAGCAAAGTCGAACGGCGGGAAGGCTCTCAGAGCGTCCGGGCCTCACTTCGCCTTGGCCCCAAGCTCCAGCAGCCACGTCTCGCGTTCGCTCTGGGAAATGTCAGCCACCGACAGCGCTCGCATCGCCAGAACGGACACCTGCGCGTCCGCGTCCGCGGAGAGCTTGCGGACCAGGGAGCGCTGCTCCGGGTCGAGCTTCGGCGCATAGACCAGCGTATTCAGGAACGCGGCCCCCGCCGCGCGGCGGACCTCCACCGGCTCCTTTGCGCTCGCGAAGATCCCGAACATCGCATCGCGCGGCTCCGCGCTCGGCATCGTCGCGATCACCTGCATCGCCAGAATGCGTATCTCCTGCGGATAGCCGACGCAAAGCCGCATGACCGTCCCGGCCAGTTCCGTCGTCGGGTACCTGGAGGCGCGCGGCACGCGGCTGAGCGTCATCAGCGTCTTCTTCACCATCTCCGTATCCTGCAGGATATCCTCGGTTGGCGGCGCTTTGGACGCGGCCACTGCGGCGAAGGACATCTTCCTCAACTCCTCTGCGGCCGGCGGGATCGCCAGCACGCCCACGGGGAGCCCTGTCGCCCCCTTGCGCAGGTTCGCAACGTCACCCGGCGGCGCGAGCAGAATCGCCGGCGGCGCATTCTCCCCGAGCTCGTTGTGCAGCAGCTTCGTAATCGCCAGCCCGCTCGCCCCCTTCAGGCGCGTATCCAGAATCAGCAGGCTCACCGGCGGGGTCATTGCGCGGATGCGCTCCATCAGCTCGAGCTGGTCGCGGCGGCATTCCGGCGCCATCGTCCAGGAAGTGATTTGGCCTGCCAGCGACTTGTAGAGCGTGTCGTTGTCCGTCAGCACCAGCACGTGCGGGCGGACCGTCGCCCCCAGCGCGCCTACCACCGTGCCCACGACTTCGTTCGGCGCGCCCGCCTCGCCGGTGGGATACAGGAACATCAGCGTCTCCGCCGCGTTCGTCCGCACCACCTTGTCCGGGTAGGAAAGCGCCTGCACCAGGGTATTCTGCCCGGTGGGAGGACGCGGGTCACCGATCGCCCGGAGCGAGCCGATGCAATCCTGCGCCAGCGGCGTCGTGCCGTCCTTGAGCGCGCGGCCCAGCACCCCGTATAGATTGGCAACGCCCAGCGATTCGTTGATCCGGCGCAGCGGCTCGATGGCCGTCAGGCGCGCCGCGTCCTTCGCCGCCTGCGCTTCTTCGATCTCCATGTAGTTGTTGCATACGTACAGTTCAAGCAACTCCGGCTGCTGGTGGGGGAGCTTCATCCCTTGGAGCAGCAGCGCTTCCGCGCGCAGTCGGGGGTACACGTACGCCGGGATATTCTCGAACGTCAGGGACTCCGCGTACAGCTTCCCTTGCGCGTTCCACTTCCAGTTCACGCGCTGCCAGAGCGGGACGATCTCGATCAGCGCCACGTCGTTGTAGTAGTAGCGCGTCGCCAGCTCCAGACAGGCCTGGGCGGCGGTCATTTCGGGCGCGGGCTGCTTCGCCTTCGCCGGCGCGGTGGGAGCGGGGCGGATCATATTCAGCGCGTCGGTCGCGGCCTGCCGCAGGAACTCCGGCGCCTTCGGATTCTGCATCGTCGCCATCAGCGCGGGGATCGAGCGCGCATCCGGAGTCTCCCCCAGCATACGCGCAAGGCGAACGGCCGCCTCAGGCTTCGCGTTCTCGAACGCCACCAGCAGCGGCGGAATGGCCGCCGCGCCCATCTCGCGGATGATCCTCAGCGCCGCCACGCGGCGGCTCGTCAGCGAAAACGGATCATCGCTCATCGCCTGGTCCAGCAAGAAGGGCACAGCGAACGGCCCGATGGCGATCAGCCGCCGGACCGCCGTCTCGCGCAGGATGTACTCCTCGCTCCCGGTCTGGTCCACCAATGCCTTGATCGTCGCCGGGTCGCGCTGGAGCTTGGAGGACTCCTCGGCCGCCTTGCGCAGGATCATCGTCGCCGCGTCGCGGACCTTCGGGTCGCTCAGCATCTTCACGAGGATGCCCATCCCCGCCTCTTCGCGCAGCAGCAGCGCCTCGTGCGAGGAGGGGTTCGCCTTGATCACTTCATCCAGCAGCTTGGCCGACTGCTCGTAATTCCCCTGGGAATAGAGCTTCACGGCGCTGGTGAACTTCTTCATCAACTCCAGCGGGTCGGCCTTCTTCTCCTGGGCCTGAAGCGCGGGGGCGATGAGGGCGGCGGTCAGCAGGACGGCGGGCAAGAGGATGGCAAAGCGTGATCGGTTGAGCGGCATGCGTGGACTCCTCCAACGTGTTGCGGCGGTCCGTCACCCGGTCATTCGCCGCGGGTCAAATCATCGTACGTTTCTCTCTTGCGGATCACTCGCGCGCGTCCGCCGGACACCAGCACCTCCGCCGCGCGCGGACGCGAGTTGTAGCTGGAACTCATCGACATCCCGTACGCTCCGG
>Ga0114951_10003024_pt1 | contig 17994 bp, 20 predicted proteins | sample AM7aDNAmetaG_FD_88677 | JGI IMG/M metagenome (GOLD analysis project Ga0114951, IMG submission 88677) | Freshwater microbial communities from Finland to study Microbial Dark Matter (Phase II) - AM7a DNA metaG | ecosystem: Environmental > Aquatic > Freshwater > Lake | place: Finland: Lake Alinen...
CGTGGGCCGACCTCATCGTCGAACAATTCGCGGCCTTCCCCAACGTCAAACACGACGACATGGTTGACGCCATGAGCCAAGGAATATCGAAATTGTTCGCCGACAAAAAACAATTCAATTTCGAACCCGTCTCAATGATGGGTGAAAATCAATGGAACATCTGACCCTTGACGTGTTCATCATACCGGGATAATATCGCATCAGGGGGTGCTGATATGTCGCCACGGAAACCGGGTCAGTTGAAATCAAAAGGCAAAACGATTGCCCACATCTCGCGCGATGGCCAAGCCATCATCATGTGCCGCATCCGTTTCGAGTTCATCGATTTGAAACGCCTTTGGGCATGGCAAGGGCGCGTTTTGAATTTGATGGAACACAAGAAATTGGTGCAGGTGAAAAAATGAGATCATGGGACCAACGGCTACACGACGAAGGTCTTGTGCGCGAAGGTCCACATGCTGGAATCGGTATGCACCGCATGTGCGAACTTGATCTTTTGTCGGCCATCGTCAACGGCAAAAGAATGGATGGTTTCGTGGTTGTCGGGTGCGGCAACGGTGCAGAATTCCAAAACATCAGTATCATGGTCGAGTGTCTCGGCATCGACCGATTCCCTGATGTGGTTATCCCGAACGCCGAATATTGGGACCGTGACCTGATCGTGGATGGCGTGTTCAGCCATGACGTGTTCCAAGAATTGTTGTTGTGGCGTTCCAAAATCCAAGGTCCGGTTTTGTTTTATACGGACAACGGCAACAAAGTCCTTGAGATAAAGGCGATGACGGGTTTGTGTTTGCCCGGTGACATCATCGGAACGCACGACCTCGGCACCGAAGTGCCGATCGACATCGACAAGTTTTTGACAGACAATGGGTTCCAATATCTCGCCGTTTTTGATCCGTACATCGACAAATACTTGTGCCATCAGGGTTTTTGGTTGAAACAATAAAGGGGTGTGAAATGAAATTTTTGCTGGTGATTTTGGCCGCGATGTTGTTCATGGGATGCACGGAACAACCATGCTCGAAAATGAAACCGTATTCGGACAAGGCAGCAGTCGGGTTTGCCTCTGCCCTCGGGTGCAAGAACGTGGGAACCATGCAAGACGATTTTATCAATTATCTGTCGTCGCACGGCCAATGTACGAAAGATCTCATGGCTGGCCCCATTGCGATGATTGTTTGCCCGATTTTGGTCCCGATGGTTGTCAACATGGGACTGTCAACACTTCCGAAATCGTGGGATTGTCATGGCAACACGGCCATCAATACCGCGTTGAGCGTGGCATGCAACGCCATCCCGTTCTGATCCAATTTTCTCCAAGTGTGTGAGGGATTCACTACTGCGCCCCGATTTCTTTTGAGGTTGGGGCCTTTTTTCTTGTGCGTCAAATAATACTGCGATAATATCGGCGGCGGTGGAGGTGATTATGTTTTTGATTGGATGCGTGGCCGGGATTAGTTTCACGGCGGCGGCGGTCGCGGTGTTCGTGTGGTGGATCAATTGGACGTGGAGGAATTCGCGGTGAAGTCAATCGTTCAAATCGAACTGACCAACCATTGCAACCGGTCGTGTTCGTATTGCGGCCAAATGAAAATGACTCGGCGACGTGGCTTCATGTCTGTCGTGACGTTTGAACGCTGCGTCGATGTCCTCTTGAAGCTCGGGCAGAAATCTGTGGGGCTCAACCACTACGGTGAATCCCTGATGAACAACAATCTCGTTCCGTGGATCGAACGGATGAACGAGGCTGGCATCGTCCCTTGGCTCTACACCAACGGCGATTTGTTTGATGATGACATGATCCAATCATTGGCCAGTGTTCGCCTTGGACATCTCACGGTGTCGGGCCACATGCCAAAACCACAACGCCAAAACATCGTCTCCCGATGCGTCGATGCCGGGATCAATGCGATATGCCAAATTGATTTGAACGATGACAACACGCTTGATTTGGCCGGTCAAATGCGGGACGAGGACAACATCAGCGAAATCCTTCCGTTGTTGCGACCCCAAGACAGTTGTGGGTTTCTCAAAAACGAGAAAGCGGTCGTGTTGTGGGATGGTCGCCTTGTGCCGTGTTGTTTCGATTTCGATGCGGTCATGCCGTTCGGGAACATCAACGACGCTTTCGCCCTTGAATGTATGCCTTCCGTGGGGAAATTATGCGCGACATGCACCGGCCACCCGTCGAATATCGAGTTGAAATAATGAAAATAACTTTCTGGATTTTCGGAAATGCCGCATTGGTTTTGTGTGGCGCGTGTTTGGCCCGTAGTCAATGGGTGGCATCGGCGTTGTGTTTGGCCGTCACAATCGCGTCTGATATTGGCCTCGCGGATATGCAATGAGAACACCCGAACAAGTGCGACGGGATCAAAACGCCGACACGTTGGCCAAATTCAAACGCGGCGAATCGTTGTCCTTGGTCGATTCCACCGCGACATGGTGGCCACCACGTCCAATCATCAAAAAAGACCAAGAAGGGATGGCGAAACTGTATGGAACACAAGTGCCTGATATGCGGCGGGAAACTGACACGAAACGACACAACACCATACTGGCATTGCGAAACGTGCGGGATGATGTTGCAGACGACACCCCCACCCAAACGGTTTGAAGGACCGGCCGAGGGTCGCGGCGATTCGATGTCAGACGGCGACAAGGCCGCGAACATGCATCTCGCCGGGGAATTGGTCAAATTGCTCAACCCGCTCACAAACCGTCCTCGCGTTTTGGATGTCGGGGCAAAATACCCCTACCTGATGCATTGCATCAACAAAATCCACCCAAAAGCGTCCACCCTCGCCATCGACGGCATCGATGAAGTGACCGAATTCGGTGCGGCGCTGGGTGTGGACGTTCGTCAATTGAACATTGAAACGGAATGGGATCGATGCCAATTGCGCGGGAAATTCGACCTCATCACGTTGGTGCATTGCATCGAACATTTTTACAACCCGGTCGAAATCATGTCGTACCTTCGAGATTTGTTGTACAACGATGGGCAGATATTCATCCGGTGTCCGTTGTCCGACGTGTCCGGGTTCGAGCGGCACATGTCCGAACATCACTACACGATTCACCCGTCGTTTTTTTGTTCGTCGGCCATCCATGAACTCGCCGACAAACTGAACATGGTCGTGACGTGCGAAACCCCTTTTGATGGTTGCGGCCAAGGAGATTTTGTGTTGTCGAAAAAAACGGTGTTGGGTGAAATCATCGGCGTTGGCATGATCGTGAAAAACGAAGAACGCGACCTGCCAGAAGCACTCGAAAGTATTGAAAGATTCGCTGACAAAATCCTGATCGTGGATACAGGCTCAACGGATGCGACTGAATCGGTAGTGCGTGCTTTCGCCAAAAAGCACCGCCGCCCGTTCGTCCAAACCGCCGACGACATCCCGGCGTTTGGGGTGGCTTTCGTGACTTATACGGGTGCATCGGAATTGGTCGAAGGCGATTGGTCGTTGTTGAATTTCGCCAAAGCGCGGAATCACTTCGTTGAAGCCCTCGACAGTCAATGTGATTGGCTGATGTGGGTCGATGCCGACGACATCGTGGGGACACCGGAACGGGTCCGAGATTTGATTGCGAAGCCTTTCGATGCTTTCAATTTTTCGATGGTTGACCGGTTCGACGCACCAACAACGCGATTCAATCACATGAGATTGTGGAGGACAGGTTTAGGCGTGAAATTCGCGGGGGCATGCCACGAATACCCGTGTCTGCCCGACAACACGCGAGCGACCCATTCCGGCATCGACATCATGCACCGTTGGGACATCCAAACCACGGGCGAGGTATCGACCACCCGCAATTTGAGGATCCTCGAGCGGGAATACAACGACGGTCAACGCGATTCCCGAACCCTTTTCTATTTGGCCAATTCCTTCCGCGACTGCCAACGCTTCATCGAAGCCGCGAAAATCTACGAAGAGTATTTTGACATCGGCGGCGGGTGGCATGACGAAAAAATATATGCGTTGGTTTATTGGTCGCGGTGCCTCCGGTGGCAGGGGCGAAACCGCGAAGCCACTCAAATCGCGTTCCGTGGCCTCGCATTGGATGACCGTTTCTCGGAATTGTGGATGGAATTGGCCTATTCTTACATCGAATTGGGTTCAGAAAAAGTCGTGGCCGCATGTATGGCGGCAATCCAACCCCCGGCACAGACCGCCCTGTTCATTGAATTGAACAAATACCAAGACCAACCGTGGCGCGTGTTGTCGTTGTGGTATGAAAAAAACGGCCAAATCGAATCGGCGGCGAACGCAACCCGGCAGATTCTTAAATATGTTCCCGACGACGTGGACATGAAAAATCAATTGGAGCGTTTTACAGACGCTCAAAAAAATGAAATCCACATTAATCGACCGGGGGCGGTTGGGGACATCCTTTGTGTGTTGCAAACCATTCCCTCGTTGAAGCGAAAACAGCCAGGGTCCAGCGTAGTATTGCATTGCCACCCCATGTACCACGACCTCGCCCGATGTTCGCCGGACATCGACCGGGTGGAAAGTCATGAAATTCTACCTGCGGGAACAATCAACTTGATCGGCTACCCTATCGCGGCGGGATGGCCCAACGTCAAAATGACGAAACATTTGTCAGCGTATTTTGCCGACGAACTTGGGATCGACCCGTCTGCCGCCCAAATGGTCCCGTTGAAAATGAACCTTCCGCCAAACCCGGCCATCGGTCGCCGGTATGTCACGATTCACACGACTGCCGGGTGGTCGCCCTACAAGGAATGGCCGATCGATCGATGGCAAGCCATTGCCGACCATCTGACCATCAATCACGAACTTCGCGTCATCCAAATCGGTGGCCCAAATGACCAGCGATTGGAGGGGGTTGAGCATCGTTTAGACCAATCGTTCCCTGAAAGTCTTGCCATTCTCAAGGGCGCTTCGTTGCATTTGGGCATCGATTCGTGGACGAACCACGCCACCCAAGTCTATCCCGTCACCCCGGCAATCATTCTTTTCGGGTCAACCCACCCCGACGAATTTGGATATTTGGGCAATCGGAACGTATGCCGCCGCCTTGATTGCCAGCCATGTCATCGGGAATATCCGGCCATGACCCGCGCACCGTTGGCCCCATGTCCGTATGACAAAGACGGCACTTGGACGAACGCGCATCACAAATGTATGACCGACATTGATGTGGAATTGGTGGCGGCAATGATCGACCGGAAGCTGGACGAAATTCTGTAGGTAGCATCCTGACGAAGAAATCGGATATGATGCCCGTTGGGGGTGATTATGTCTCGACGGTTCATAACATTGGTAACTGGTGCCACACGGCAATTTTTTGTTGACCTTTGCTACCCGGATTCAAAAGAACCAATGGATCTGACTACGGCCTCGCAGATCATCGTTTCGATGCTGGCGGCATCGGGCGGTGCTCCTGTTACGGTTGACATGACCAATGGCGTGTCCATCATCGGTTCTGCAGGCGCGGGACGGATTGCCGTTGACATTACGGCTGAAAAGTCTGCCTTGTTGCTTGTGAATCCATCGCCGACGACCATGCAAGATCTTCAGGTTGAGGTGATTGATAGCAACAGCGAGATAACGATCATCATCCTGCCGCAGGCGCTTAACGTCGTGGCTCCGGACTTCCCAATCGTTTGAGGTCAAAAACATGACCAATGTCAGAGATCGCGATTTGATCGGCGGGGACAGTGACGACTGTCCTGCGTTGACCAATTGCCAAGACGATTACTGCCCGAATAATGCTACGACCTGTTCAGACATTGACCAGCTCGGACCTCGCGGCTTGCCGGGGAATACCGGACTAACAGGCATGACGGGAATGACCGGACTTTCTGGCGAGTCGGGCAACACAGGCCCAACAGGCAGTCAAGGGGTTCAAGGAAACTCTGGAAATACCGGACCAACAGGCGTCCAAGGATCGTCGGGGAATACTGGTCCTACGGGTCTTCTCGGACCCACGGGAGCCACCTCAGGTTATGTCGGGCCAACTGGACCGTATGGCATGACGGGGCCAACGGGGATCGGTCAGACGGGGCCTACAGGATCCGTCGCGGCCACAGGGTCAACGGGCAATACCGGAGGAAAAGGCGATACAGGCAATACGGGATCTGTTGGACCGTCAGGTTCTACGGGCCAAGACGGGAAGACGGGAACCACGGGTGCAGCGTCTACCGTCGCCGGGAATACAGGTTCGACGGGTGCGGCGTCTTCCGTTCCCGGACCTCAAGGGAATACGGGAGCAACGGGCGCGAGTCTCGCGGGAGCAACGGGCGTGACGGGTAATACCGGGGCCTCGTCTTCGGTCGTTGGACCAACGGGTCCCACTGGACCTATCGGGCAGACGGGCGCAGGAGTCGCGGGATCTACTGGACCGACAGGTGTTGGGACAAAGGGCGACACGGGCAATACGGGCGCGACAGGACCAACGTCCACGGTCGCAGGGAACACGGGTGTCACGGGAAGCACAGGAGCTGCTGGTCAGACGGGCGTTGGTTCGGCGGGTGTTACTGGTCCGACAGGCGCAGACTCAACCATCGCGGGTAATACGGGCAAAACGGGATTGACGGGCGCGACAGGGAACACGGGATCAACTGGCGTTGGCGTTCAAGGGAATACTGGCGTGACGGGTCAGACGGGAGCCGCGTCAACCGTTGCTGGCAATACGGGAGTCACGGGTGCCACGGGATCGTCCGTTACCGGGTCCACAGGCCCAGCGGGCACTTCCGGCAATACTGGCCCAACGGGATCATCGATCACCGGACAAACGGGGCCTACGGGGGCTGATGGAACGTCTGGCAATACGGGGCCGACAGGGTCGTCTATCACGGGAATGTCAGGAAACACGGGGCCAACGGGCGAGGCTGGGCAAACGGGTCAAACTGGCAAAACGGGAATGACCGGGCTTACAGGCAATTCAGGAAACACAGGCCCCACGGCGGCCACGGGAAACACGGGATTGACGGGCAACACCGGACCTACTGGCGCACAGGGGAATTCTGGAAACACCGGGTTGACGGGACAATCGGGGAATACGGGACCGACCGGAGCTGGTGTCGCGGGCAATACGGGGAACACGGGTTTATCTGGCAACACGGGGCAAACAGGTCCAACGGGATCTGGCGTTGCTGGTAATACGGGGATGACAGGTCAAACTGGAGCTGGTGTCGCCGGAAACACTGGCATGACGGGTCAATCTGGCAATACCGGACCAACAGGCGCGGGCGTGGCAGGTAATACGGGATTGACCGGGGCCACGGGCGCGGGAGCCAACGGGAATACTGGCGCAACGGGTATGACAGGCCAGACGGGTGTAGGCGCAACGGGGCCTCAAGGATTGACGGGGACATCTGGAAACACTGGACCCACGGGAACGGGAGCCGCTGGTGCGACAGGTGCTCAAGGGAATACGGGCCTTACCGGGCAATCTGGCAACACGGGAGCCAACGGAGCCGCCTCTACAGTCGCGGGGAATACTGGGAACACGGGTCCAACCGGATCGCAGGGTAACACAGGATTGACGGGCGTGGGCGTTACTGGTCCCACGGGTGCGATCGGCCAAACGGGTGTTGGAACAACCGGGCCAACTGGTGCGGCGGGTCAAACGGGAATCCAAGGAACCAGCGGAAACACGGGTCCAACTGGAAGCGCAGGAAGTACGGGCATCCAAGGAACCTCCGGGAATACGGGGACCACGGGAGCGCAGGGGACATCGGGAAATACGGGTCCAACCGGGCCTCAAGGCAACACGGGATTGACCGGGAACACTGGGGCAGGGGTAGCCGGAAACACGGGCATGACCGGCCAAACGGGTGTTGGTTCTACAGGCCCTCAAGGCAATACTGGCTTGACAGGCAACACGGGTTCTGGAGTCGCAGGACCAACGGGTCAAACTGGAGCGCAAGGTACCTCGGGGAACACCGGGCCAACGGGTTCCTCGGTGACGGGTGCCACGGGTTCACAAGGTATGACGGGCCTCACCGGGGCGTCCGGGAGCACGGGAGCCACAGGAGCGACTGCGACAGCCGGAAGCATGGGCATGACACTCACTTCTGGAGCGACCGGAAGCGTTCTTTATGTCGGCCCGACTTCGACCCTCGCGCAAGACAACGCCAACTTCTTTTGGGACGCGGCCAACCACAGACTCGGCATCGGGACCACAACCCCGGCGGCGCCGTTGTCGGTTGGATCGACTTCACAATTCAATGTCGGATCAACAGGCATCGTGACGGTTGGAACGACTGTATACGGAAGCGCGGCGGCCGCTGGTAATCTCGTTTTGTCTTCGACCTCTCACGGCACGAAAGGCCGCGTTTACCTCGGTGCTATCGCCTCCTATGCGACCTTCATGGATGAAGCAACTGGCAACATGGGTGTTTTGCTTCCATTCTCACCTACAGCGCAACTTCACCTTGGCGGCGGCGGTTCAGCTCCCGGATCTGCCTGTCTTAAAATGACAAGTAACGCTCTTTTATCAACCCCAGAAGCTGGTGCTTGGGAATTCAAAAACGATGATTTGTTCTTTACGATATCGACGGGAGCAGCGAGAAAACTACTCACATTCGTTGACTCAATTTCACTAAAAACAAAGCGTATTCCTTTCGGTGGAACCGCTGGATTGATGGATGATGGAAACCTTCAATATAATCAAACAACAAAGGCTCTTGATGCTAGGCGCGTGGCTGTTGGTCAATTTATTGAATCATCTTCATACGGCAATCAAATTAGCTCAGGAGAAAGAAGTTCTCTTGGTTATGTAACAGTTACAGCAAGCTCGGGATTGATGACCGGAACACCCGGAAACATGGTTGATGGCATTACTTCGACGGTACAGACTGAGTATTTTAATGGTGGCGCTGTCGGACCAACAACCTACATGAGGTTCGATTTTGGCTCAGGTTCATCTCAAATTGTGACCGAAGCCAAGTGGTATCAACAAGGATCACAAACCCATGGTGTCTGGCAATGGCAGGGAAGCAATGATGCAACGACGTGGACAAACATCGGAGCCGCGTTCACTTGGGGCGGGGCAATTATCTCAACCCAAACGACACTTTCAGCCAATACCACGGGATATAGGTACTACCAGCTGTTAGGCGTCAGTGGTACGACTTCAGGGGCACCATACATCTATGAAATAGAATTCAAATCTCAAAACGCTCTACCTCCTGCAATGTTTCCAAATTCTTATTTTTCAGCCTTTGATGTCATTCCTAGCTACATCGAAACCGTAATTAAAAACGGATCAAATGGTGTAACAGCTTCCGCCGATGTTATGGCATCCAATGATTTTGGCACTGAAACCACCTACTTCATTGATATGGGAATAAACTCATCCGGGTGGAGTGACGAGACATGGACAGTCTGCGGAGCAAATGACGGCTACCTGTATACAACCGGCCTTCTTGCTATCGGCACCAACACGGTCGGGAAAGACGTTGTTCTGTTCACGGGCGGAACACTCGCCGCCAACGCCCGACTGCGGGTTGACGGTACCACGGGGAATGTCGGCATAGGGACTGTCAGCGCGGCGGCAAGCTCAACTTTGGACGTGTTGGGAACGGCGCGGTTCGGCGACCATGCCACCAACTACACCGATTTTGAAACCGATGGAACGCTTCACATGACTGGCGCGGCGACCGTTTGGAATGACGTATTTATGTCGGGGCTGGCAACTCGCGCTGGCTCATCGGCTCCGACGGTCACAGCATTCTCTGGCGGTGTCTATGGCCAGCGGTTTGACGATGGCGCAACGGCGATGGAGGTTCACGGATCGCTGGAGATGCAACATGACTACAAAGAGGGGACCGCGCTGTCAGTTCATGTTCACTGGAGTCCCACCACGACCAACACGGGAAACATTCGATGGGGTCTTGAATACTCTATTGTGAACATAGGTTCTGCCTTCCCGACCACCAGCACGATCTACATAACACAGGCGGGTGCGGGGGTTGTGAACCAACACCAATTAGTGGCCTTTGCCGACATTAGCGGGACGGGCCGGAAGATCGGGGACGTGATCGCCTTCCGTTTGTTCCGGGACGCCAACAACGCGGCCGACACGTTCACCGGGAACGCTTTCATGCACCAAATCGGTATTCACTACGAATGCGATACCATCGGTTCGAGATTGATTACAACGAAATAGGGAAGGGGAAAAATATGGCCTCGGTAAAAATAGAGATCCAAATTTTTGGTGACGTTGTCGACTCGGCCACGGCCAACATGAGCGATGAGGCTCTGTCTTTTGCTATCGAAGCCGTCTGTGACGCTTGCGGGTATGAACACTTCGTTATGAACCCAAAGTATGATCCAAAGGAAACGCTGGACGATGGGCCGATGCTGAACCCCAACTACGATCCAAACCCCATGATGGTAAACCCCGTGTCAAAAGCCAGATACATGAGCTGGATGATGCGAAAATGGGTTGAAGACAACGTACGGCGTTACGCTCGGAAGCAAGCAGAACTAGCGGCATCGGCCGCTATTGATGCAATGCTCGGAAGTGTTATTGTTGACAACTGAACCATCATCCAACGAGGTATAAAATGACGGCCAAATACAACCCTGCAAGCGGCGGTTTCGATGGATACCAAGGCTCTCATGTGGGGACAATCGTAGGCGGAGCAACTGGTCACACGGGGCCTACTGGTCCTTCAGGCGGTCCTTCAGGATCGACCGGAGCAATTGGCGTCACGGGCCCGACCGGACCTATCGGTTCTACGGGTGTCGGCGCAGTTGGCCAAACAGGTGTCGGCCTTCCTGGCGAAAAAGGCGACCTCGGACTAACGGGATCGACCGGAGCCAAAGGAGAAACAGGATACGGCGCGCGCGGCTTCACGGGCGCAGATGGAAACACTGGTTCGACCGGACCCACGGGTGCAGCTTCGACCGTCCGCGGTATGACAGGACTCACCGGGGCTTCTGGTCCCGCAGGAAATACGGGTTTGACAGGCGTTGGCGTGACAGGCCTCACGGGGGCGGCGTCAACCGTTGCTGGTCAAACCGGGACGACAGGATCAAAGGGTGATGCTGGAGATTTTGGACCTACCGGGGCGACTGGCCAAGCAGGACCGACAGGATATGGTTTACAAGGCATGACAGGCCATGCCGGGGTGACAGGCGCGACAGGTGTTGGAGTCGCGGGCATAACCGGACCAACGGGGGCTCAGGGTTATACGGGCCATGGCGGTGACACAGGGGCTACGGGAGCAGGTGAAACTGGACCTACTGGTGAGATCGGTCCTACAGGCAGCCAAGGAAATACGGGTAACTCGGGAAATACCGGAGCTACGGGCGCAGGATCAACCGGCCTGACAGGCGAGCGCGGCGTGGCGGGTCTGACGGGCGAGACCGGAAACACGGGGTCTACGGGACCTGCAGGCGCGACTTCGGGTTATGTCGGACCCACAGGAGCACAAGGAAAAATTGGCAACACGGGTCTCACGGGCATGACGGGACTCACGGGTCTATCCGGAAACACGGGCCCCACGGGGGCTGATTCGTTAGTGGCCGGGAACACTGGGACATCGGGAAATACCGGGCCAACGGGTGCTCAAGGCAACACGGGGTTGACTGGAACATCGGGAAATACTGGTCCTACTGGTGCTCAAGGAACATCGGGAAATACCGGTCCAACGGGCGCTAAAGGCAACACGGGGTTGACTGGAACATCGGGAAATACTGGTCCTACTGGTGCTCAAGGAACATCGGGAAATACTGGCCCGACCGGAGCAACGGCGGCTATTGGCAATACCGGGATGACCGGGTTGACCGGAACGTCTGGAAACACCGGCCCCACAGGTGCGGTGGACAACAGCAACGTAGCCATCACTGGCGGGTCGATTCTAGGAGTCCTCGCGGTTTTGAACGGGCAGACGGGGACGACCTACACCATTCAAGCATCGGACGATTGCAAGGTGTTGGTGATGTCGAACGCTTCGCCTATCACCGTGACGTTGCCGAACAACCTCTCTGCTGGTTTCCAATGCGCGGTTATTCAAGGCGCGACAGGTCAAGTCGGAATGACTGCGGCCTCTGGCGGAACACTTGTGAACCGAGCCACGCAGAGCAAAACATACGCGAAGAACGCCGCCGTGAACCTGTTGGTGTTGTCCAACAGCGGAACAAACGCGGCATGGTTACTCATGGGCGACACGGGGGCCTGATATGAGCCATTGTTTGCCAATCGTCCAAGGGTCACTGAAAAAGCCTGAACCGGTGATGGTTCTGACTATGAAAGGACTTCATACTGGAACTCTGTTGAGCTATCCGAGTATATCGCCACCGACTTCAGAAATTTGGTGTGAATTGACGTCCATGTTGCCGGACGGAACTCCAGTTAAGCTGGAGACTACCGGAGTACTTCCTTCGCCTCTAAACACGACGACGGTTTACAACGTCTATACCATTTATTGGGATGGTGAAGGTCTTTACAATATCAAATTGAAACTATCAGGAGTTGACGTTGTTCTGACTACTGCCGGATCTGGAGACATCATACTGCGTGATCAAACAAGTTGGGTTCAATCGTTTCTTCCCACATTTTCGGGTGGAACGTATGACTACTATGTAAATTGGGGCGACGGATCTGCCGAGGCTCACGTCACAACGTATAATGGCGCAGGATCAATCCACACCTATACTGACGAAACGCCTAGAACGGTTACGATACGCGGCACCATCACCGGGTGGAATTATAATAGTGTAGGAACACAAGATCAGCGCGATTGCCTTCTTAGTATTGAATGTTGGGGGCCATGGAAGCCGGGGAATCTGGGTGGTTGGTTCGGCGGTTGTCGGAACATGGTTGTCAACGCAACCGACAAGCCGGACCTGACTGGCGTCACTAATTTTGGGTATATTTTTCAAGGATGCAAGGAAATAACATCAGTCCCAAATATGAATTTATGGGATATGTCTAATGCAACTGTTATGACGTCTGCGTTCCAAGGCTGCACAAATTTCAATCAAGACCTGAGTGGTTGGAACACGGCCAATGTAACCATGTTCAACAACATGTTCATTGATGCTAAGGTATTCAACGGGAATATCGGCGGCTGGAACGTAGCAAAAGGGACCGACTTCAGCGATATGTTCTGGGGCGCATCGGCGTTCAACTCGAATATCAGCGGGTGGAACGTCGGACTTGCAACGGCCATGTATTATATGTTCTCGGATGCAATAGCGTTCAACCAAGATTTGTCGTCATGGAACATCGTCAACGTCACCTCAATGGGCCATATGTTCTCTGGAGCGGTATCCTACACAAAAACCAACTACGATCTGTTGTTGGTTGGGTGGGGGGCGAAGGCCGTTAAGTCGGGCGTGTTATTTGACATGAACTCCACGACAAAATACACAGCCGCCTCAGCCGCAGCGACAGCCCGTGCCCATCTTATTTCAGCACATACTTGGACGATAACGGACGGGGGAACATGATGATCCCAATAGCTGACCAGCCAACCATCGCGGCACTCATAATCTATGGGTTGTGGGAGTCGGTCAAAATCCTACTCGGCAAAAAGCTCTCGGGGTGCCCCCGGACGTGTTTCGAGAGGCAGCGGGACGAGGAACCCTCGGTTATGACGACCGAGGAACACCACGCCTTCATTGAACACGACTACCGGAGCAAGATCACTTCGGATATGGTCGAAAAGATTCACGAGCGCGTCATTGAACTTGGAGGCCGAAATGATTAGGTTTCTCACTAATGAGAAAGTGGTGGCCGTTTGTTTCTGGCTGACGGCCTTGGGCGTAATCCTCGGGATCAGTTGCGGGAGGTGAATAATTTCGCTTCCTGCCAACGGCGTTTGTACAACCCGTCACTAGGTTGTCCATCGACCAGCCTGAACGTCAAAAACTCGGCCGCCGCACCGTTCCTATCCCCGGCGTTCAGCTTCGATAGGAGTTTTGATTTTGCCAGCCGTGACCGGCCGATGTTGAACACCAAACTGACCAGCGCATCGAACTCGTTTTGATTCAATGGCACCTTGGACAAATCGCCGACCGCCCGTTCTGCCCACGCCACGTCTTTGGCAAACCACACAAATGCTTGGTTCTGGTCGATTGTTTGGGCGGGTGTCACGTCGGGTCCGGTGTGTCCCCAGCCGTTTGTCCAAACCCCTTTTTCGTCTTGGTATGACAACAATCGCAACGACTCGAAACTTTGGATCAGTTTGACCCCATTCGGAGACAGGATCATTTTCGACCCCTATTTGCTTTTGATGGTTTCGACGGCCTGTTTTATGGCATCGACTCGCGCATCGCGTTTGTCGTCGTTTTTGAGGTAGGAACCGAGCAGACCCAAATGTTCCGTCTGCCCGGTTTTGATTTGATCCAAAACGAAGTCCAGAACCTTTTCAACCACAATCGGTCCAAGGAATTTGACCATGTAGATGATGATTCTGAACCACATGTTTACACCTGAGTTTTGATGGCCGGTTTGGGCCACGCCTGAATCAGTTCGTTGATGGCAACGCCGATCTCAGCCAATTTATTGAAGACTTTGACCAGATCGTCATTCGTGACGCCGTGAATCTCGTTGCTGATGTCGGTCACGCCGACAAGGGCATCTTTCCACGCGACCACGACCGGGCCGACCTTGAAAATGTCGGTGAATCCGAGGGAACCATCGGCCACGGCTTCCTTGAGCGTTTTGATCGAAACTTCGACCGCATCCAATACATCCATTGTTTCTTTGATGGCCATAGTGCTATCCTTTCGATTGGTGGTTCGTTCTCTACCCGTGGTCATTCTGTCATCCCAAGCGTTCAGGGGCAAACTATTTGTGGGGGTCATGATGCTGGTCTTGTGTGTTTACACTCGCGTGACCTTGGGAATCAAAGAAAATCATACCATTCAAGATTCCATCATGCTGATGGTCCGAACGCTTGACGACATCATGCCAGCCTTCAATTCCTATGTGGCTGAAAAGAAACATCGAAACGCCGCCCTTGTGACATACCTTCCCCAACCGAATCGGTGAGGTTTCCAGTGATTGAAAAAGTTACAAAGAATGATGATGTCCCCGCTTCCCCGATGGAAGACGGGCAACAAATCGTTGATATGCGCGAAGTCGGCGCAACCGGCCTACGTCGGTTCTCCGGTTTTGTGTATGACGAATTCCTCCCGGAACTCATCGGGTGGAAAGGCGTCGCCATTTACAAAGAAATGGCGCACAACGATGCCGTGATTTCGTCCATTTTGTTCGCCATCAAAATGTTATGCCGCCGCGTCAAATGGTTCGTGGACCCGGCTTCGACCGAAAAACTTGACGAGGAAGCGGCCGAATTCCTTGAGTCCTGCATGAACGACATGAGCATGACGTGGAACGATGTCATCAATGAAATTCTAACGATGTTAGAATACGGTTATTCTGTCCATGAAATCGTTTATAAACGACGGTGCGGCGACGTGTTCAACGCCGGGATGCGGTCGAAATATTCCGATGGTCGAATCGGGTGGCGCAAGTTGTCCATCCGGTCACAAGACACCATCTATCGATGGCAATTCGATGACCACGGGGGCATCCAAGGGGTGGAACAATTGGCCCCACCGCACTACTACCACACGACGATTCCCGTTGAAAAAATGTTGCTGTTTCGGACCACCGTGGAACGGAACAACCCCGAAGGCTTGTCCATTCTTCGAGGGTGCTACCGCTCATGGTTCATGAAGCGAAGCATCGAGAACATCGAAGGCATCGGCGTGGAGCGCGACCTTGCTGGTTTGCCAATGGCGTTTGTTCCGCCTGAATTGTTGTCGTCGGGCGCGTCCGTTCCCCAAAAGAATTTGCTCGCGGCCATCAAAAATTTGACGGTGAACGTGCGCCGGAACGAACAAGAAGGAATGGTGTTCCCACTCGAATACGATGAAAATGGGAAATCACTCTACGAATTCAAGCTGTTGTCTACGGGCGGGTCGCGGCAATTCGACACGAACGCCATCATCCAGCGATATGACCAACGGATTGCAATGACGGCGTTGGCCGATTTCATGTTGATGGGTCAACAAAACGTCGGTTCGTTCGCGTTGGCGACCAGTAAAACAAACCTGTTCAGCACCGCCATCGGGTCGTTCTTGGACATGATTGCAGACGTGTTCAACCGGTTCGCCATCCCGCGTCTTTTCGCGTTGAACGATTTCCAATTGTCAGATTATCCACAAATCAAACACGGCGACATCGGCGCGGTCGATCTGGACGCACTCGGAAACTACGTTGTTCGGTTGTCCCAAGCCGGTATGCCGTTATTCCCAAACCCGGAAATCGAAAAACATTTCTTGGACGTTGCCGGGATACCTTCAGGCGCAATCGACTCTCAATCGGAAGAACACGTCCCGGTTGAGATACCATCATCGACCGATGGGAATCAGGTTGAGATTCCATCCTCGCCTGTCCAAACGCCAACGGATGGCGCACCGATTGACCGGTCGCCCGTGGATGACACCCAAACCCTCAGCCCGATTGTGACGAACTCATGATCCGTTTTTACACAGTCCGAAAGGCATCGAAACCGAAACCGCGACGAACGCCTCGGCGGCAGATGCTTTTACAACGACAAATGGAACAGGCCATCACGATCAGCCTGTCGAAAGGAATTCAGTCGTTCAAACGGACTGTCAGCAAATCGGCCATGATGGACGCATGGGCCAAGGGCGATTATTCCGGCGTCAGGAAAATGTTTGAATGGCAAAAATTGCCGGACCACCTCCAAGAATCGTATGACAAACTGGAAGGCGCGGCGACCGAATCGGCTCGAATATCGTTCGATGGTATTCCCGCCCCCGTGCGCGGTGCGCGTTTTGACATGACCAACCCGGTCATTGCGGAACACGTCAAAAACGCTGGTCATGAAATCACCAACAACATCACAAAAGACGGCCAAGCAATCATTTCCAAACAGATCGAGAATTGGATGAACCGCCCGACAACGACGAACCGGGTGGCTGAAAGCCTCATTGGCAGCGTTGGATTGTTGGAGCAGCACTATGATGCGGTGGACAAATACCGGGACCGCATGACCAAGGGCGGTGTCCCGGAAGCGCAGGCCGAACGCATGGCGAACGCCTACGCGCAACGGCTGATGACATCCCGCCTGAAGACCATCGCCCGAACCGAAACCGCCAAAGCGATGGCGGTCGGTCGCCGTGCCGTTTGGGAGAACACGCTGAAAGGCGGTTTGATCGACCGGGGCGAAGTGTTCAGAACGTGGGTCCACTACGATGAATGCGACTGTGCAATATGCCAAGAATTGGACGGCCAAGAAGTTGGTTTCGATGAATCGTTTGTGGATAGCGACGGCGAAGAATACGACGATTCACCCGCCCACCCGAACTGTGGATGCGCCGTTCTCACGGATGTTCGATTAGGAAAGGATTGACATGAAAAAGGTTAAGAAAAAAACACCCGCCGCACCGGTTGAGAACAAAATGAAAAAGGGCTGGGGAGGCGATTTCGCGCCGGAACCCAAACCGGTCCCGGTCCTCAATCCAAACGCCAAGAAAAAACTCCTGTCCAACATGGGACCGGATGTGAACAACCTCGAAGCGTTGATCCTCAAGGAAGCGTTGGAGCCGACGTGGAAAGAAACGGGTGCCGTTGTGGTCGCCAAAGGTGGCCCCGGTTCCGGCGTTGGATATGACAACACCGCCCCTTTCAAATTGCCACAATCTCCATTCGTCAGCGTTGGCACCCGTGGCGCGTTGTTGGAAAATATGGATTTCACCAACCAAGAAATTCCGGTCGATAAGATCACCCACGTCGGGCAGTCCAAATATGTCCCCAATAAATTGACCCGCGTCATGAGGGGATACGATACGGTCAAGGCAAACCCAATCTCGGTCCTTAAAGTCAAAGATGAATACCACGTTGTGGACGGTCACCATCGTTTCCTCGCGGCCAAGATCAACGGCGAAAGCGTCATCAAAGCCAAGGTGTATGAAAAAGCAGCGCGCACGTTCGACGACTACGAGGAACCGGAGGACGTGGAAA
>Ga0114951_10003025_pt1 | contig 17991 bp, 14 predicted proteins | sample AM7aDNAmetaG_FD_88677 | JGI IMG/M metagenome (GOLD analysis project Ga0114951, IMG submission 88677) | Freshwater microbial communities from Finland to study Microbial Dark Matter (Phase II) - AM7a DNA metaG | ecosystem: Environmental > Aquatic > Freshwater > Lake | place: Finland: Lake Alinen...
AACAGCTGACTTTTTGTGTTTTAGGTGGTACAGTTTGCCGCGGAATAGGTGGACCAGTTTAGTGCGGAATGGGTGGACCACTTTGTCGCGGATTTAGTGGTATAGTTTGCGCGGATTCTCCACTTATACACCTACTTCAATTAAAGAATTAAGTGCAGCAAATCCGTTAGAAGGTTTCCCATTATTGCAGCCTCCGGTAGCCAATAATATGGGTTCTGCCAATATGAGCTATCCTATAACTATTCCTCCCGGCAGACATAGTTTACAACCACAGATAAATCTATCATACAACAGTCAGGGTGGCAATGGCTGGATGGGATTGGGTTGGGATATATCTTTCCCGTCAATATCCGTAGAAACACGCTGGGGCGTGCCATTATACAGCGCTACCCAAGAAACAGAATCTTATTTGATAAATGGAGAACAGCTTTTACCTTTAACATACAGACAGGAGTTTGTATCTCGTGTCACGAACAAACAGTTTTATCCAAGAGTGGAAGGCGATTTTAACAGGATAATAAGAAAAGGAAGCAGCCCTACTAATTACTGGTGGGAAGTTACCGACAAAAATGGCATTAAATATTACTATGGCAAGCTATTTGGTTCTGACGCTTTGGATGTTAACAGCGTGCTCAGAGACAATAATGGGAACATAGCCCACTGGGCATTAACTGAAGTAAAAGATTTGAATGGCAACAATGTGCGCTATTATTATAATACTGTAAATGATGTTGGTGTTGGAAGTGTGATGGGCAGACAACTTTATGTTGACACAATAAAATATACAGGGATTAGTAATACCGCAGGGAAATATATTATTGTTTTTAATTTAGAAGATAAAGTCAATAAATACAAAAGAAAAGATGTTTCGATTAGTGCCAGATATGGCTTTAAACAGGTTACTGCCGATTTGTTGAAAAATATAGATGTTTATTATGATACCACTTTGTTAAAGCGTTATTACTTCGGTTATAGTAATTCAGGAGGTGTTACTTATAAAACCTTACTTAGTTGTTTTGGAGAAATGAATTTGCGTACAAAAGGAGGAGGAATTGACACAACTTGGAATTTTAATAAATGGAAAGTAAGTGATATTTGTGGCAAAATTGATGATAGAAAAATTGAATTACAATCCTTCACATATTATTCTGAAAGTGGTTTTGGGACTGCTGTAGCAATTTCGCCCACATCAAACAACGTTACAGGGTTTAACTATACAACCCTTAATAATGGTGTTACAGCACTTGGTGGCTCAGCGTCAAGTGGAAGGTCCGGTGGAGCTGCACTTACTTTAGGGGTTGGGTGGAATTTGGGATATAAATCTTTAAGCATCGGGGGTAATATAAACTGGTCAACGGATGATAGTTACGGTTTATTGACTATTATTGATATTGATGGAGATGGTTTACCCGATAAAGTTTTCAAAAATTATATTACAAATGATTTGAAATATAGAAAGCAAATATACAACTCAGTTACTAATACCTATCAATTTAATGACACATTGAAACCTATTACAGGTGTCACAGATTTTTTAAAAACTAAAAGCCATTCACGTTCTTTAGGCGGAGAATTATCTTTAGGTGTAGGTACTGTGGGTGTAAATGCCGGCTTGGAAAGTTGCAAGAGTTCATCTGTTACAAGTATTTATTTTGCTGATGTAAATAGTGATGGGTTGCCTGATATTATTAAAGATGGGGTGGTTTATTTCAATAAAAAAAATGGCAGTTTCTCAGCTCCAATAAACGATACTGTTTATTTTGGCAGTGATCTATGTCAATATATTGTTCATTCGGGAAGTGTTAATAGTACTGTTTTTACACAAACTACTGGCGACCCATATTTTTCATCGTGGGATGTTAATGTCTATCACGATGCCGTTAGAATGTGGTACGCCCTCTATAGCGGTACAATCAAAATAGAAGCACCCATACAATTGGTTCAGGATGTATCTTCTGCTCGCTTATCATCAACTAATGCTAATGGTGTAAAGTATTTCATTCAGTATAAAGGTACAAATATAAAATTTGATTCTATTGCAGCAAACGACTACACTATAAAAAATCCTGTAATTACACAATTTGCTGTAACAAAAGGTGATAGAATTTATTTTCGATTAAATTCGAAGAATGACAGATCTTTTGACAATGTAAACTGGAATCCCAAAATAAAATATGTAACTCAGGACACTGTCCGTATAGATGCTGATAATAAACGTATTTATAAATATAAAGCATCAGAGGATTTTCTATTAAGTGCTCCTCAGATTTACACCATGCCTTTTAATGGCAGAGTGCGTTTTAAAGGTTATTATACAATGCCTGCTATGAGTGACAATGTCATATTGAAACTTGTAAAAAACGGAACGACAACAGTTTTAACACGAAGTTATACCAACGCTATTGCTGTAAATGCTCAAAGTATTGACACTACTTTCAGTGTTAGTAGTGGAGATAATTTAACTGTAAATGTAATTACATCATCAAATGTACAATGGTCGGCTATTAGCTTCTACCCTGTTTTATATTTTGATACTATTTATAGCACTCCGACTATCCCATCTAAAGATATATTAGGTAATAGAACCGTTGAATTTCACCCTGTTATACAATACACTACTTTTCCTAATCCATTATTACCTTCATATCCTTATGCACTTTCCGGTAGTATTACTGTTTCACCATCATTGCAATTTAGTAGTAGTGTGTCTGGGGCTATAACGCTTACAGTTAAAAGAAACAATGGGCTGATATCTAAATATAGCTTAACAATTGTAAATGGAGTAATGTCGCAACCAATCCCAGTGATTACTGTTCCAGGAAGTCAGACAGTATATTTTGATTACTTTACAGATAATTTTATATTAGCTTCAGCAATAACTACTTGCGGTGTTTCTACACTAGGAAGACCGCCTGTATTTTATCAGGCAGGTTTACACACTGTTTATTTAAGCAGTTTAACCCTTAACCGCTTTGGTAATTTATACCGTGGGTGGGGACAATTTGTTTACAATAATAAAAATATTCTGCCTAATAATGCTATGATTGAAGATTCTTTAGTATTAAGTCCTGCTTATAGTGATACCAATCATATTACAGTTACATTACCTTTCGATACAACAAGCCAGTATGTAAATACGCTTTTTACGACCTATTCCTCTCATAATCCTTTAAATAACAAATTTATTTACATGCAACCGGATGCTAAAGACACTTGTTGGAAAGGTTTTGGTAATTTAACCATAGTTAAATCTGCTATTGTCAGTAATACTACAGCAGATTATGATACTGTATTATCAAACAACCCTATCCCTTATATCAGTGGGCAAGCAACCGCCAAAGCTGTAAATAAAATTAGTATGTCAAATACAGATTCATGGTTTGCAAGCCTCGGGGTTACCTTCGGTTCATGGACTCCAAGTGCGGGCTATTCACATTCAACTGGGCAAAATTATTTAGTGTCAGATTTTATGGATATGAATGGTGATGGATATCCTGATATTGTAGGCTCAAATTATATTCAATATACGAAACCACAAGGGGGGTTGTTTACCAATCCTAATAATAACATTAATCTTGACAAAATTTTCAAATCATCGTTTAGTTCTCATGGAGCTACTTTTGGCACTACATATATGAAGGAAAAACAAGTTCCTTCCTTTAACCCCAAAACCGGGAAAAACAAAACGGAAGGCTCTGGTAGTATCAGTGCCAGTATTGGAACAACTGGGGATAATTCTGAATTTACTTTAGCAGATATTAATGGGGATGGTTTACCGGACAAGATTTTTAACGATGGACGTGTTAATTTGAATTTAGGGTATAGCTTTGCACCAACCGAATACTGGATTTTTAATGTTATTCAGACAGGTATAAGTAATAATATTGGTACAAGCGCAGGAGGAAATTCTCACTCATTTTCTTTTCTTAATTCAAGTATTAATGGTGGTTTAGGTGCTTCTTTTTCGTACAGTTATTCTAATCACTTATTGATGGACGTTAATGGAGATGGTTTAGCAGACATTGTTTATGATAGTGCTGGAACTGTATATGCCAAATTAAATTCAGGGACAGGGTTTGCTTTACCAATTGCTTGGGCAACCATTCCAAACGATACTTTAAGTAAAAGCACTTCATATTCCGAAAATATTAATGCGGCTATTACCTTTGGTACCGTTTTAGGTGTCTTGCCTATAAAAATTCTTGTTAATCCCAAAGGCGGACTTAATAGAAGTATAAACAAAGAGTCCATTAAATTTATTGATCTTAATAATGACGGTTACCCGGATTATACTGTTTCTTCAGGAGAAACCAACCTTATGGTAAATTATTCTAAAATCGGACGTACCAATTTGTTGAAAACTGCTGGAAATTATGCACAAGGGAAAATATTGTTAGATTACAAACTATCTTCTCAAAACAATTTCGATAACCCAAACCGCAATTGGTTGCTGAGTTCTGTTAAAGTATTTGACGGGCATACTGGTGATGGCATTGATAGCATGTATACTACAATAGAGTACGATAGTGCTTACTACTCCCGCTACGATAGGCAACAATTGGGTTATAAGGTTGTAAAGACACATAATTACGATACAGGTAATAACAATGTCCTTTACAGAAATACGACTGAAAAATTCCTCAATAAGAGTTTCCCGTTTAAAGGTTTAAAATACTATGATTTAATCACCAATGCAAGCGGTAATAAGTATATAGAAAACACCTATACCTATTGTTTGAAAAATATCGCTTCAGGTAATGATACTACATGTCAATTAGGTATTTGTACTAATTCGGACGGCACCGGTTATCCCGCTTTAAATGAAGTCAATACATATTTTTATGAAGGGGCAGCTAATTTCACAAAGCATACACGCAAGCGTTACGAATATGGACCCAAAGGCAATGTAAAGAAATATTATGATGATGGAGAAGTCAGTAACAACTATACCGATGATGATTTTTACGCTAATATAACCTACCACCCCGATAATAACAATCTAAATCTGGTTGGGATTCCTGCAAGTATTACGATTAAAAATAATGCTAACGCTATACTTCAAGAAAGACAAACTTCTATTGATTACAATACCGGTAAAGTTTTAGAAATGAGGTTATATTATGACCTCACCAATTTCATTACTTACAATATGGAATATGACACTCATGGCAACATGACAAAAATTATTTACCCGCCTAACCTTAACAACCAACGAAATAAGGTGAGCTATCAATATGATAATGTGGTATATACCTATCCAATTTCTGTTAGAGATACATTAAATTATACTTCTTATACTACTTACGATTACAGATGGGGCAAACCAACACAAACTACAGATATTGGAGGTAACATTACAAATTACGCTTACGATAAAAGAGGACGTCTGAAAACCCTTACTGCACCTTACGAAATTGCAAATACTAATCCCTACACTATTAAATACAAATACTGGGTTGATGATATGTTGGGATATATTCAAGCAAATCACACTTATTGGGCACGCACTTCTCATTACGATCCCGAACATCCTACCGATAGTATTGCAACTGTTTTGTTTGCCGATGGACTGGGACGTACCTTGCAAACAAAAAAAGATGCCACTGTTGGAGGCAGTGATGTTATGGTCGTTTCAGGTGCTGTACAATATGATGCTTTCGGGCGGGAAGTAAAAAAATACTACCCTATAACTGAGACTTTAGGACACGATTCAGTATTTAACAGTAATTTAGATGCAGTTGCCCCTACTTTAATGCGTTATGATGTTTTGAACCGACAGGCCAAAGTTATTATGCCCGCTGCAGACAGTATGTATTACAGCTATGGATTTGGTTCTGATAAATTCCAACATACACAGTTTGAAACAACTATTACCGATTTTAAAGGGAATGTTACCAAAACCTATACAGATGTGAAAGACTTAAAAACTTCTGTTAAAGCACCTTATACTACTTGGACAGGTTTTGTATTTAATCCCCTTGGCACTCTTTTAAGCTCTGTTGACCCTGAAAATAATACTACGACTTACACTTACGACTTATTAGGTCGCTTAACACAAAGGGCTCATCCCGATGCAGGAAATACTTATTTTACTTATGATGCAGCAGGTAACATAATCCAAAAACGAACACAAACACTTTACAATAACAACCATAGAATAGACTACAACTACAATTTTAAACAACTTACGGCTGTTATATATCCCGAAAACCCCGAACAAAATGTTAATTATCAGTATGGCACTTCTGGCATTGGCAATAATGCAGGTAAGTTGATACTTCAGGAAGATGCTACAGGGTTACAACAATTTTACTATGGCAAATTGGGTGAACTTACAGAAAATAAACGTACATTTGTTATACCTAATGCCGGAATGATGACATTTGCAATGTTTTTTCAATATGATACATGGAACCGCACCAAACAAATTACTTATGCCGATGGTGAGGTGGTTACCTATACCTATGACCATGGAGGGCAGTTAATTACAATGTCTGGTGTCAAGAGTAGTCATAATTACTCGTATGTACAAGATATGCAATACGATAAATTTGGCAGTTGCACATCAAAACAATACAGTAACAACATAAAAACAACCTATGCTTACGATCCTGTACGCCGCCGCTTGCAAACATTGTTAGGTAAAGTTGTGAATACAGGTGACACTATTCAATATGTTAACTATACCTATGATGCCGCTGACAATATCACACAAATAAACAAGTCCGCAACCAGAGATGTAGATGGACACAAGTATAATGTCAGTTGTGATTATGGATACGACAACCTCTACAGATTAGTGTCTTCAGATGGTAGTATAAATAATAACCAGTATAATTATGAAAATTCGCTAACCTATTCCCCATCAGGCAATATACTGACAAAAAATGTGAGTGCTCTAACATTAACAACACAGGGTTCTCAATATGTGAGCTATTCCAATACATATGGATACTCAGGCAGTCAGCCACATGCTGTAAGTACAATAAATAACGGCAATCAGGATTTTTCATGGGATGCCAATGGTAATATGATTAATTGGGACAATACGAACATAAGCCGGTATATGCTTTGGGACGAAGAAAACCGTCTAAAAACAGTGTTTGACAAGGATCAGTCGTTGAGTAGCTATATGTACGATGCCGGTGGTGAACGGTCTCTTAAACTACAAGGCGACTACCAATCTATGCTCATTAACGGACAGTATTGGTACAACTTTTATGATATAAGTAATTATTCTTTATATACAAACCCTTACATGGTTTTGACCCCTAAAGATTACACTAAACATTATTACATTGAAGGAGATAGAGTGCTGAGCAAGATTGGTGGAGGCATGGCTCATAATCCTGTGGGTATTAACGACAACGTGTATGGATTTAATATTCTGAATATAAATAATTACAACAGTAAGAATAGTAACAATGTAACGATGATAAACCGTGACTTTGAGACACTTGGAATTGATGATGACATTATTATTGATCCCGATATCAGTTATTGGCTTGGCGGTGCACAAAGCAAGGACGAATACGAAGAACAAATTTATTTTTACCACAAAGACAACCTTGGCAGCAGTACCCAGATTTCTGATATTGGCGCTAACATCGTACATCATTTAGAGTATATGCCTTACGGAGAAAACTTCTATGAAATGCGGGATACATGGGAAACTCCCTATAAGTTTAACGGCAAAGAAAAAGACGAGGAAACGGGATTGTACTATTATGGATCCCGTTACTACAGTCCTGAGTTGAGTATTTGGATGAGTGTGGATGCGTTGAGTGATAAGTATCCGGGGCTTTCGCCTTTTATGTATTGTGCGGGGAATCCGGTTATTTTGGTGGATCCAGATGGTAAAAGGTTAGATAAGTATTTTGATTCCGAAGGGAATTTATTATTAGATACAAAAAAAGGAAACTCTGAATATGTTGTTAAAACGTATCAATCAAAAAGTGAACTAACCCAATCAATAACTAATATAAATGACTGTGCAGATGTTGATAATATAACAAAACCTGAATATGATAAGACAGTTCAAAGTCTTGAAGATGTAGCTAATGGAAAAGCTAAGATTGAATCAGTAAACAGGAACAATTTAGTTGAGTTACCCAGTAAAGAAATAAGGGATAACTTTAAACAATGGTGCAATGACGATAGAACTGGAGGGACAAAATCACAGAATAACATGGAATATTTTGCTACAATTAATGGTAACTCTTACTTATCGAATACGGGCTTTTCTGAAGTGCAAGATCCAAGTAAAGGAGGAATAATTTTTAATATTAATAGCCGAAAACCTTACATTCACTCGCATCCCAGTGGAACAAATGGAACGTTTTTTTATTTGCAATTTCCTACAAAAGCTATTGACCAACAAAATTCTAATACAAATATCAACATTATGGTGCCTATGGGAAGTGGTCCTGGTTCAAATTACTATTATTTATTTAACAATAAAGGTGTACAAGCAATTTTTCCAAGAAATAAATTCTAACTTTAATAAATGGGTAATGAAACTTTAATAAATAGAAATATAAGTTATTCAATCGTTTAAATTACATTAAAAATTATTTATTACGTATGAAAACAAAATATTTAATATTGGTATTAATATTATTTTTAAAATCGTATATTTTTTCGCAAACTGTTATTAGAGAATCGGTTAGCTTTATTAACGCAAATTATAAAAATAAAATCTATTTCCCTGGAGGCAAGGATACATCTAGTTTGCAGAAACTTTGCTTTTATTATTCTTTTGTTTCTATGAGATATATTAATAAGTTTTATGACATGGACACGGTTTATAATATTTATTTTGTTTTTAATAACGATACATCTAAAACATCATATTATTTAAAGTATAGTGATTTTAGTGTTATGGTTTATCAATCAATTCCAAACATTAATAAAAAAAATATTAATAATGAAATTTATAGACCTGGTATTCTAATATTAATTCCAAGTCAAGTTAAAGAATTTAATAACAAGACGTTTATAAAGCTCTTGGATTATGCAATAAATAATATTTATAAATTGCGATATAAGGCAGAAGAATTATATTATAGTAAAAAGCACTGGGATGAAGATATCACATATTTTTCAAAAGCGACAGTAGTTAAAATTATAAACTCAGACCTTTCTTCCCCAAAAAACAATTATATTGAGAAAATTTTTAAAAGAATTCCACCAGAGAAATATTTAAAACATTATTATGAAAAAGATTATATGAATGCTTTTCCTCCTAAAGATACAATACCGTTATATTAAGTATGCGAATCAAGGGTTGAAATATGAACGAAAATGAATTAAATAAATTGCTGAATTTCAGCAAAATAAATAAGAAATAATTAGGTTAATAGACTGATAATCAGTATCTTAGATGCATAAACCAAAACGCATTTTAAGACATGATTAATCAGGCTAAAGCACTAAAATTAGTAAAAATTTATTTATATATCTGTAAAAGATTTGAAGAAGATTTAAAATATAGTTGTGAAAGATTCAGTTACAATAATATACAAGACCTAACAGATCAAGAAATAATGACCATTTATTTATTTGTCATAAGTGAAGAACAGAAGTTTAAGGTAAAACAAATTCATAGGTTTTCTAATGAATACTTACGGTCATGGTTTCCAAATATCAAGTCCTATTCAGCATTTTCTAATAGACTAAATAGATTATCAGAGACTTTTAGATTATTGATAGCTCCGTTACTTTCTCAATATCAGCCAGAAGATTGCATTTTAACGCAAAGTCTATTAGATTCAATGCCCATTGTAACATGCTCTGGGAAACGTTCAGGAAAAGTAGCATCTGAAATTACCGATAAGACCTATTGTTCAACGAAAAACATGTGGTATTATGGATTAAAGTTGCATGTACTAGGATTTCGTCGCAAAGAGCATTTACCTTTTCCAGAGCAAATTATTGTAACTCCAGCCTCAGTTTGTGATTTGAATGTATTCAAAGAATCATGGAGCAATTTTGATAACAGATGTTTTTTTGGAGATAAAATCTACTACGACAAGGATTTTTTCTTCAAACTTGACAAAGAGATAAACTCAACAATGTTAACTCCGGTTAAAGGTGTTAAAGGCTTTACTGACTGGGATAAACAAAATGACAGAACTATAAAATCAACTTAAAACAAACAATTATGACAGACCAAGAAAAAATTATTCGTCATGATACTTTGGAAACATTAAGACAAAGAATTGGTGGCTGTTTCGGGACAGCAGACGGAATTTTTGCTGGACACCCATGTAACGAAAAAAGAGCAAAAGAATTACGCAAACTTGCTTTCGACACAAAAGTTACACTTGCTGAAATTAGAGAATTAGCATTGGCTTATTTACACAACAGAGGGTACTTAGGCAATCACATCAAAGAACAAATTGCCGATGTGACAAAATTTTTCGCAAAAAAACTTTCTTAAACTATGGGACTTTTAGACGAAGGCAAAAAAGTGTTAGGACAAGCACTAGAGAAATTACCTCATTTTGTAATATTCTTGGGGCTGGTTGCCGTTGGGTTTTCATTCACGACTTTTGACAAAGAATTTCATTTTCCGACACCAACACCCAATTGGATATTATTCTTTTTTGGCATAGGTTTCATTGCCAGTGGACTTGTTTTGCATTTCATTACTTCAGAGAAAAAAAGTAAAAAACTACAGGACAAAACAACTCTTATATTCAATTCTATTACTCTGACAATAAAAATTGCCAATTTACAAGACGAAGAAAATCTAACTAACGATTGTGCATTTGTTCTCCCTGCAAACACTACTTTCGTTGACGACTGTGTTACTGACAACAAATCTGCCTTAGGTTCTTTTTTTAACAAACATCATTCTGAAAAAATCCCGACATTCAATGAAAAGTTAAAGGTGTTTGAATCAATGACGTTAGCGTATCTGACAAATTTTGCATATAATAACTCTAATGTGGTATTAATCCATTTCACTTTATTTTTAATCCAATAGATTTTAATATTAAACCAACCAAATTGGATTTTAAATAATTATTCTGAATACTATGACATAATGAGCCTTGGTTATTAAATGCATTAACATATTTTAGTTAAATTAAAACAATCTGGTTGCAATTATATCCGAAAAACGACGCATTTTGCGACCAAATTACATATAAAAAACGATGGACATAACTCATGTAAGCCCTCGTAGATGATGGAAAAAAAGTCCTGAAAAAGTTGAAAAAAAGCAAATCGAAAAAGAAATAAAGGTAGAATAATAGTGATGTGAAATGTAAATACCATTTTCCCGACGTCAGGAAAATGGTTTCATTTGGCTCGGATGCAGATATTGATGATGTGGGGCTTACCCGTTATACCTGTTATCTTGTGGCACAAAATGGCATCACTTTTAAAAGTAATTATTTCTAAAGTTCAAGCAATTTATATATTACTACGACATTTGTTTAAAATAATTGGGGGCTTTAAATAGCCCCCAATTATTTATTTAGTGGATAATGCTGCTATTCCGAAACAGATAAGCATAAATGCAAAAGCGAAAGTAATAAGTTTTGCATTTTCTCCTCTGGCACGAATACAGATATTACCCTTGCAAACGTTTATTTCATCGTCTGCTTTTTCAATTGAGTATATTTTTCTCATAGAAAACTATTTTTTTATTTATCAATCTCCGCCACTCTCAGCCGGGCAGTTCAGGCAACAACGAAATAAAAACCGCTGTTATTTTTCCTTTCTGACACCTTTAAAAGGATATCCATCTGATTTCACATCAATGAATTTCCCTGTATCCATATCTCTCTTAACATATCGTTCAATCTTCGGATTATAGGTCTGACTCCTTCTTTTTACTGCACCATTCCTGTGGCCATCGCCAATTTTACCATTTTTTGCCATTTTAAACCTCCTTTCTATTTTATTTTACATGTCCAATTAGGATAATCATCACCTTTATGTCTATTATTTTCCCATTGCAATGGTTGTAGATTGAAAGGATCATCAAGACCTCCTTTTGCTACAGGTTTTATATGGTCAATTTCCCATCCATTTTTAGAATTAGTATTACCATATTCACTTTTTTTTATAAACGCACCACATCTGTCCTTCCGCCATATTGCGGAGTCATAACCAGTCACGATGCTTCCTTTTTGCCAGACAGCGTCTATAACGCTTCCGCTAAAGTTTTCATTAAGTATTGTAGAATTAAATTTATTCATTTTTAAAAATTAATTTTTACTAAATATTTTGTAATTATTAAAAAAAAACTATTTTTGCCAAATAGAAAAGCCATAATAAGGGTGAATTAGCCCTCGCAGTAGAAACGCATTTATGGTCAAATTTATAAATGCCTTGTTGACGCAAGGCATTTTTTTGTATATATAAGCGTTATATTTTTATCATAATTCTCCTTTGTTATTTAATTTTGAAAATCATTACTATTCTACGTCCTATCCTTCTTTATTAACAGGTATTCCTTGATTGTATTACATGGCAGCTTACTTCCTTTAGATTTCACATCATAAATAAACAAATCACATGTTGCTTCATCAAAAATATCAGCATTAAAGGCTTCTACTAAAAAGTCCATAGTCGTCAAGTATTCAATATTATATGTTGTGCAATACTCTTTAATATCTTTTAAATTGCTACTTGCAAGGACATTGTCGTTAAATCTGGCTACTGCCATACATGCACTTTCTCCATTACCAAATTTTCTTCTAAGCATTGCATACTCCTTTTTTATTTGATTGTTTGAAGGAAATTGCATGATAGTAGCTATTCCAAAATTTAGAAAGTTATCAATAATTTCTTTTGTATTGCTATGGTTACTGAGTTCTTGGATTACTACATCAAGGATATGTAGCCTTTTAGGAAATATCTTTTTTAGGGTCAGTAAATGTCCTGCTTTATTAAAATGGATGATAACATCAGCATCTAATAAGATTATTTTTTCATGCTTCCCCATTCCCTAATTCCTCCCTTAATAAGTCAATGCCTATATCCCCCATTAAATTTAAGTAATGAGACTCAGATATTTTTTCTTTATCAAACAGACATTTAGCAATTATCCCATAATCGCCAATTATTTCCGTTTCTTTCTTTCCTTCATATAGTTTAGTATCATAACCATGCTCTGCTGCGCTTCTTTTTACAGATTTGCCAAAAGGTTCCCAACCTGTACTGCTTAATAAGTTCAAATCTTTTAATCTATAGAGTAAAGCATTTCTGGAGCACTGGTAAAAATGTTCAATTTTTAAAATAGTTTCTATGCTTATTTTGTCCTTTGATAATTGTTCATCCGGTATCAGCTCCAGTACACCATCTTCCGGTAATAATAAATTAGCCGCAAAAACATCGGCATAATATTCATCTGCACTATTTTTTTTCTGAAATAACCCAGTTTTGCAGGTTATGGAACTAAAATTTTCCTGAACATATAAATGATAAAATTCATGGCTTATCGTGAAATGCTGCTTCCCTTTTGATTGTGCAGAATTAATCATAATGAACCGATATTGATCATCCACTTTTAATGCCATTCCTGAAAGGTTATCTGATAAAGGACGGAAAAAAGTAAGAACTTTCAATTTTAACAACAAACTTTTAAATTGAATAGGTTCGGTTGAGCTTAATCCGTTATTATCCCTGAATAATGCTGCCTGCTTCTTAAGAAATAATTTCATCCTATGCTTTGTTTAATTCTTTAAGTTTAAAATAATTTCTTACAATTCTTCCAAAATGGGCAATACTTTCAAAATCTTCATGACTAAAATCACTTGCCCTGAAAGCAAAAGCAATATTTGTCTTAAAGATTTTAGGATTATCTTCCATTAAATCAGCCATATCAACTCTGAAAAAATCAGCTAACTTTTCGAGCAGTAACATGGGAATTTCTCTGCTCCCTGTTTCATAATAACTTATCATTTCTCTTTTTACACCAACCATTTCTGCTAATTCTTGCTGATTTATTCCCATTTTTTCCCTTAAACTGCTTAAATTTTTACCAATTATCATATTACTGTTTTCCATAATTTTAGTTTTTTTAGGTTATTACCTTTGCAAAACTGTTACAAAGATACAATATTTTTTTAATAAAACCAAATTTTGTAACAAATATTTTTTAAAAAATGCATATTACAAAACTCAAGATTGACTTTATTATATTTACCTTTCTACTCCAATCGAATTTTCCTTTCTCAAACACCTAGTTTCTTTTAATTCACTTATTCTCTCATCAGCTTTTGCAGGCTTTTCAGAATAATCATTAATTGGAATTAATTCTTTTTCCTCATTTTTTACATTCAAAATATAATCAGTAGCCTTTTGAGCCTGAGCACTGGCATGGACAATAAATCTCTTGTCATTCTTTAACCTTTCAAGCCAGCCTTTAATATAGGCTGCGTTATTTCCCAATTGTTCTATCGGAATACCTGCATAAGATTTAAGATAAGACGCTCCCATTTCTGCAGTTAATTCTTCAACTGCGTAGTTTTCAGAACGAAAACCATTGCTTTTTATAAGTTCATTTCTATTGAGCCTTTCATTATGTCCAGTACTATGAACTAGTTCATGAAAAAGTGTACCGTAATAATGTTCACTGCTCATAAACGTTTCCATTTTAGGCATATTCACATAATCATGTATTTTATTGTAATACGCACTATGCTCTTTATGCCTTATATCAGGTCGATTAGGCATTTCATTTATAATTCTTTCACAAGTCTCTATTGGGCTATTATTTCTTTCAACAACAGGAGGTAGTTTTTCTTTGGGAATACCCTCGCATTGAGCAATATTAAAAACTGTGTAATAACGAAGCAAAGGAACTCTTTCGGTTTCTTTTGTTTCTTTATTTTCCTTCTCGATCCATTTCCAAAAAATGACTTCCTGTGCCTTTTCTCCTTTCTTTACATAACCTCCCAAATCCTTCACCTGTTTGAAAGTGAGAAAGGAGTTTTGCTGATAATTTAAAGTATTCAATAACCAGACATTGATTCCCCTATAGTTTTTTCCAGTTATTAAATTTTTGGGCAAGCCAGCATCAGTCCATGGTTTTTGCCAAGGAACAACACCTTTTTCAAGATGCTCAATGATGCGATTGGTTACGATTGTATAAACGTCTGTATGTTTGGTTTTTTCATTCATAAATGATAAAAGTTAATGTTATCTTCTGCGACTGATAATTTTCTCTTTTGTTTTCTCATTTGTTTTTTTTCGCAACTCACTTAGTTCCTTTGATTGGTTTAATGTTTTCTCTAACTCCTGCAATCTCTCTTCTGTAAAGCCCAACGTTCTTAGCCTGAACTTTCGTTCATTTAAAACAACGCCTGAAATTCTACCACCTCGAACATAAGTTGACAGTCCACAATCTTTTAACATCCCGAAGAAATCTTCTTTTGAATTTGCTTTTTTGTAGCAGGTTTTAAGCATCCCAATCACCTGCTCCTTGTCCGTAGCCCTCCCCGTCCTTTGCTGATATTGGTATTCGTTCTCGAAAAGGAGGGCATATTCTTTTTTTTGTTTTCCGTGGTTTACGATGGATTTACTGAGTTCGGGGTATTTATCTAACTGGTATTGCTGAATTTTTTGTTTCAATTCCTGCAAATCTTTTTTTGCCAGACGCATTGTTTTTCCTGTGCGGTATTCAATGCCGGAAGTGCAGATGTGAACATGGTAATGCTCTTTATCAAAATGAGGAACGGCAACATACATTCCATTAGGGTTACGCTTTTGAATGTACGCTCTCGCCATGTCTTCCAACTTACCTAACGAAATATCTTTTGCATCATCCCTATGCCACGAAAGAATTTCATGGGTAAGAATAACACTATTGACTCGTTTGTGTTGCCTATATTCCTCATTAGCCCTGAACTGTTTATCCCATTCTTCAATACTGTCCCCTTTCAGATTATATGTAATGGCAAAACTTTTCCCTTCTTTATCAAACAAGCGGTCTTTGTCATTTACCATATAGTCCAGCAATTTTAGAAATGATGGTTTTTTATGTGATTTAATTTTAATAATCATTTTATTAAGAAGAAAGGATGTTAAGCAGTTGACCTTTAATCTCCGGCTTTTTATTTATCTCACGAACAATTAATTCTTCTATTGTTGATGGGTGTTTAAACGCATCGCTTATCTCAATTTCTAATTTTTCAATTCGTTTTTCAATATCTTTAAATTTCTGTTCTTTGCCCCAAAAGTATTTTTCTTTTTGATGGACAATGAGTTGTATTTCATTAATGCATTGGGAAAGCAATTGTTCTAATCTGGCTACTAATAATCGGTCAGGAACTATATAGGTTTTACTGATATAGGCAAGAGTTGCCATGCGAAGAAATGAGGGAATTGATGTTTTATGCGCTTTGGCTGCAGATAAAATTCTTGAATATTCCCCATTGTCTTTGGAAAGACTAATACCAAATTCAGGTTTAGAAGCTCTTTGCTTTCTTTTAAAGTTTAATAGGTACTGTTTACGATATGCTTTCTTAACAGCTTTAATTTCCTCCTCTGTCCCCTTTTCGAGAACACCGGAGGCATCAAGATATGCCCACATTCCGCTATTTTTAGCATTTTTAGGCATTTTTTTGTTCAGATGAAGGTATTATAAGGGGTAAAATTGGAATATCGCCGGACAAAGCCTTGTTTTCTATTTCAGGGATAGGAATGTTTGAATATCCCCTGAATTTCATTCTTTTGTAGTAGGGTTTCAGTTTTGCTACAACTGGAGCGTGGTGTCCGCATACTAAAAGAGCCCTGTCGGTTTCCATCATGCGTATTTCGTCATTGGTCATCAGGCTCCTGACAACTTTATGCCCTTCTTTATCCTTAAATTCAAATTTACCAAGCGTTTTTTCAAGCTCCGTAGCAGTTTCCAATGACTGTCCCGTAAAGTAGAGTTTGGCAAAACAGTTTGCCCTGATGGCATCGGCTTCATATTTACCAAAAATATGTACCAACTGATTAAAGTCCTGCAGGAGTAACATTATCCCGCTTTTATGCTTACGCACATTGGCAACGGCAAGTGGTAGTGTTGGCAGGTTGAGACAAGATGCCTCATCAATCAAAAAGAAAATGTCCTGCTCTTCTTTAGCTGGAAATCGGCTCATGATAAATGTAAAAAATTGTTCAAAGAATATGGAGGTCAGTACACTATAATATTTCTGATCGGAGACAGAGTTCTGAATAAACAAAGCGACAGGTTTTTCCCGAAAATCCATCAGGTTTAAATTGTCATCAGATGTTACTTTTGCTACAGCTTCATCGGAAAAAATCTGTAAGGCTGCTTTGCAGGTTGCTGTTATTCCAGAAATGACTTTATCGTCATATGCTAAAAAACTTTTGTACTCAGAAAAAAGAATATCATCTGCGTATTTAGAGAAAAGACGATCTACGGCTTCGGGATTACCTCCCAAATTATTTAGCAGTTGCCTGACATTAAATAAATTCTGGTATTGTTCGTCTTGCTTTTTTAGAATAGTAATTGACATTGCCATTAGATTAACAGCCTGGGTATTCCAAAATGGGTCTTTACTGTTTCCTCCAAGCGTATTTTGCACCAGCATTGAGGCAATTTTCTGAATATCGGATGAGTTTTTTGCCCGGGCTAAGGGATTATAACCACAAGAAACGTCAGGGTTGGCAAAGTGCAACACTTTTACTTCATATCCTATTGAATTTAGATATCCGGCGCTTTTAGTATAGAGTTCCCCTGATGGGTCGTGGACAATAAAAGAGGATTTCATCGTAAATAGAGAAGGAATAAGCACGATAGAAGTTTTACCTGTTCCTGTTCCTCCAATTACTAAAGCATTTTGATACGAATCTTTAAGGGTAAGATTCTTTCTTCCTGTAAGGCAAAATCCGAGATTGCTTGATGAAACCACTGACCACTGCCAGGCAAATTCTGCTGAATATTCCTTCTTCTTCTTATTGAAGATTTCTCCTAAAATTTCAATAATAAATTCAAGGATGCCCTCCACTATGCTGAAAAAT
>Ga0114951_10003026_pt1 | contig 17984 bp, 11 predicted proteins | sample AM7aDNAmetaG_FD_88677 | JGI IMG/M metagenome (GOLD analysis project Ga0114951, IMG submission 88677) | Freshwater microbial communities from Finland to study Microbial Dark Matter (Phase II) - AM7a DNA metaG | ecosystem: Environmental > Aquatic > Freshwater > Lake | place: Finland: Lake Alinen...
GAAATCGACACGCCCCATGGCCGCACGGCCCTGGGAATCCTCATCTTCCAGGATCTGCTGGCCATTCCCATGATGCTTGCCGTTCCGCTTCTGGCAGGCTCTGCCGGCCTGGAGCCGCAGGTGGTCATTGCCTTTGTGCTCAAGGCTGCGGCCTTTCTCATTGCCGTAATCGTGTCGGCCAGGTGGATACTGCCCGGCGTGCTGCACCAGATAGGGCGCACCCGCGATCCCGACCTGTTTCTGATCTCCGTCATCCTGCTCGGCTTCGGCATTGCGTATGCAAGTTACAGCGTCGGCCTGTCGCTGGCCCTGGGCGCCTTTCTTGCCGGACTCATTCTCTCCGAATCTCAATACGGCCAGCGTGCCCTTGGCAATATACTTCCCCTGCGGGACCTGTTTCTGGGCTTTTTCTTTGTTTCCATCGGCATGATGCTGTCGCCTGCGACAATCATCGCAAGCCCCGGCCTCGTTTTTGGAGGCACGGTGCTGCTGCTTGCGCTGAAATTTGTCATCGTTGCCTTCACGGCCCTGCTGCTTGGGCTCCCGCTGCGCTCGGCGCTGATCTGCGGCTGGGCCCTGGCGCAGGTAGGCGAATTCAGCTTTGTCATTGCAATCGCAGGCCTCAAGGCAGAACTTTTTCTGCAGGAGCATTTTCAAATATTTCTCGGCATTTCAATTTTTTCCATGATAGCCACCCCGCTGCTTATTATGCTTGCCCCCCGCTTTGCTGAAATTTTTTTAAAGCTCCCGCTGCCCCGCCGTATTAAATTCGGGACTTATGCTGATGAGCCCAAGCCCCAGCTCCATGATCACCTTGTGATAATCGGCTTTGGGCTCAATGGGCGCCACATGGCCGATGCGGCTGCTGCTGCGCATATACCCCATGTTATCATCGACGCAAATCCCGACACTGCACGTCTGGAGCGCGCAGCGGGAAGGCTCATTTACTATGGGGATGCAGCGTGCGAGCCGATCCTTGTGCATGCAGGAATACCTGATGCCCGTATTGCCGTTGTTGCCATATCAGACCCGGTCGGAACAAACCGCATTGTCGAGCAGATACGGCTTTTGAACCCTGCCATACATATTATAGCGAGAGTCCGGTACATGGTGCAGGCGGAAAGGCTCTTAGCGCTGGGCGCCAATGAAATCATCCCGGAAGAATACGAATCTTCAATTGAGCTTTTCACACGGGTCCTGCACAAATACCTGGTCCCCAAAGATACAGTTGAAGAAATGGTGGCCCGGATACGGGCCGACGGCTACCAGATGCTGCGCTCACCAAACCCTTTACAAACAGGGCTTCAGGACCTTGCATCAACGCTTTCAGGCATGGAAATCCGCAGCATGCGCGTACAGCACAATTCCAAGGCTGTAGAGCGCAGCCTGGCCGAGCTCAACCTGCGCAAGGAATACGGCATTACCGTTCTTGCAATCAGGGGCAAAGGCCATAATGTAAGCCTGCCCGACGGTGATGAACGGTTCCGGGAAGACGATATGGTAGTGCTGCTGGGGCTGCCGGAGCTTCTCCTGTTTGCTGACAATATTTTTAGCCCCCATTAATTCTTATCTCCATGTTGCAGCCAACGGCATCACCGGTTCCCCCTTACCCCTGCACAGCCGACCGCATACTGCCTGAGAACATTTCATCGTGGCTAATCACACCATTTTTCTATAAAAAACATGCTTCCCCGGAAAAATGATTTTTTAAAAATTACGCACAAAAAGATTGACTATATACAGAAAAAAACAATAAACTTACAATGCTTGAAAAAAAGATGATTTTATCTGAGGCGCGTTAAAGCGGGGGGCTTTTCCTGGCTATAAAAAAAGCATGCTCATATAAACCATCGCGCCCCGCCATGCTCAGCCGGAATTTAAGGCAAACATTATCCATACGGCGACAGTTTTTGCAGATATACTTGGACACGAGCACCAGAGAAGCAGCACCGCAATTTCAAGCAGGGGGAGCTATTACATGAAACTTTCTTCACTTCCTTTCTTTCGTAAAAAAGATCCGAAAGCCGAGTTTGAAAAGAAAATGGCAAAATGCCGCAGAGAGGCGGAAGAAAACCCGAGCGACTATCGCCTGATGACAAAAATTGCCGAGCTGTACCTTGAAAACGGTGATACGGGCTGCGCCATACAGGAATATTTAAAAGTTGCTAAAGCCTATCAGGGCCTTCGCAAAAACAGTATTGTTGTGGGGATATACCGGCATATCCTGACACTTGACCCGTCACAGGTCGAAGTCTACCCACTGCTCGTCGAAGAGTTGATGAAGGACCTGCTCATGGGAGACGCTGTTGAGGCGATGGTTAAACTTGCCACATATTACTATGATCACGACATGCATTTTGAAGCTGCCCAGGCGATAAAAAAAATAAAAACAATAGATCCTGACAACAAATTTTATAATTCCAAAGTCGAAAAGTTCTTCACGGAGCGCAAGCTTGATCCCCTTGCCATCGAGCAGATAGGGCCCAAGACCAAATGGGCTCTTATTGCAGAAACACGAACAAAACCCGACGAAGAACCTGATGAACTGCCCGAAGGAGGATTTTTCAACCTTGAACAGGTGCTTGACGAATCAACCATTTCCGGATTCATCTCATCAATGCCTGATGATAAAGCCGGTAATCCATCGACCGATAATGTTGCCCCCAACCATGTTTTCGATGAGCTGAAAAAATTTATCGCTGACGACAGCAATCAGAACAGCCCAGAATTTCATTACAATCTGGCTCTGGCCTACCTGCGCCACAACGATCTTGAAAAAGCGCATGATGAATTCCTCACAGCACTCTACGGCATACCAGACAAACTTGATTGCTACAATCAGCTTATACACTGCTGCATGGAACTGCGCTGGCTTGATGTGGCAAAAGACTATATCAACAAGGCTCAAAAGCTTCCCAAATTGGCACAACGCGACAACATGAACCTGGACTATCTGATGGGGCTTATGAGCAAGGACACGGGCGACAGAAAAAAAGCCCTGAAATTATTCAAAAAAATTTACAATACAGACAAAAACTTCAAGTCCGTTGCCCGTGAAATCAGAGAGCTTGAGCAGGCAGACTGACTGAAATAGAGCCATGACCGGCTACCTGCGGGCACATAGCCGACGGCTGTCCCAGTGCCTCCATTCCGCCCGTCATACCGGGACATCTCTCCTGCCGATACAAATGGGCACTAACTGCTCGGATCCCATTCTCTGCGAGTGACAAAAAGGAAGTGCAAATAAATATTGCTTTACTGTAGATATGCGCTACAATGAGATTATAAAGTTTTATCAGTCGGCTGCTTATCTAACGGACTGCAAAAAAAGCGTAAACCCTTCATCGATTGCCATCTCGATTTTGCCCGCAAGCATGATCACGCGTACCGGCGGAAGTTTTTATGCCGGACACATGCAATCCCCGGATTTTTCGCACCATACATCCGGGGCTTAATAAACAGCCTATGAATGTTCCGCCATATGACCTGTGATTTGTCCGCTGCGCATCTTCGAGTTGCGCAGCGGTACGCATCCGCAGCACAAAACATGGCGGCATGAACATCAAAATACGTAAAGCGCCCCGCAATGTTCCGGCTGAAATTTCGGACATCCCGGCCATAATGACAGCAGTTAAAGGAGTAAAAGTATAATGAACACCACAGTTACCGGCGTGTTAAAGCTCGGTAGAAAAGGGGGCGGTGTGCTTCGCGACCCCTCATTCTCTTTCCGAAAACAGCCACATGAAATCGAAGTGCCCTCTGGCATCATTCGAGAGCATCGTCTCGTTGAAGGCGCTACGGTCACCGGCCCGACGCACCAGGGCCGCCAGGGGCGTTTTCTGGCATCAGTGGAAATGATATGCGGCGCTGCGCCGGAAACCTTTCTTCACCGGCGACCCTACACAGCCCTGACAGCCATCGATCCGTGCGAGCGGTTTCATCTGGCCGTTTCGGGCGACCCGGGCATGCGCATTGTCGATTTAATAGCGCCTATCGGCAAAGGTACGCGGGGCATGATTGTTTCCCCGCCAAAAGCCGGCAAAACCATGCTTCTTGAGCAGATAGCAAATGCCATACACGCAGGGGAGCCCGAGACCAGAATTATAGTGCTTCTCATAGATGAACGGCCTGAAGAGGTCACCTACTTCCGCCGCGCCGTGCAGGCAGAGGTTCTGGCCAGCAGCAACGATCAGAGCGTGCAGGAACACGTTGAGCTGGTTGAATTGACACTGGCCCACATCCGCACCGAAATCGAATGCGGCCATGACGTTGTGGTGCTTGTCGACAGCCTCACGCGCATGGGCAGAGCCTTCAACCAGCGGGGAGCCGGCGTCGGCAGAACTCTGTCCGGCGGGCTTGATGCCGGCGCCCTTGAGCTTCCGCGCCGCTTCTTCGGCCTTGCGCGCAACATTGAAGACGGCGGCTCCGTAACCATCATCGCCACAGCCCTTGTGGATACCGGGTCCCGCATGGATCAATTGATTTTTGAAGAATTCAAGGGTACAGGCAACAGCGAAATTGTCCTTGATCGGTCTCTTGCGGAAGCCCATATCTTTCCGGCCATCAATATTCGGGCCAGCGGCACACGCAAGGAAGAGCGCCTCTACAGCCCGCAGGAAAACCAGTGTCTTACGCGCCTGCGACGGATGCTTGCAGATAAAAAACCGAAGGAAGCCATGGAAGCGCTTCTGCAACTCATCACTAAATATCCGGATAATGAAAAACTGCTGATGAGCCTTGCCCCTGACCGCTGAAAAAAGTTCGGGGTCATGAGTTCGGAAAATAAAAATCAGAGGGTTTCCGAGTTAGAAGCTTTTGCTAATCATCTAAGCTTCCAATCCTCTATTTATTTAAATATGTTACTAAAAGCTGCTGCGATAAAAACAAGGAGTCTGTATGTCCGTCGAACCAGAAATACAAACAAGTTTTCAAGATTTCAACCTCAGCAAACCGGTGATGAAAGCCGTTATTGATGCGGGCTATGAAACGCCCACACCGATTCAGTCGATGGTTATTCCCCATGTGCTGGCAGGCCGCGATGTCATGGGACAGGCCCAGACCGGCACGGGCAAGACCGCTGCCTTTGCCCTGCCCCTGCTGTCGCGCATCGATTTGTCCAGAATGGAGCCGCAGGTGCTGGTGCTGACCCCCACCCGGGAGCTGACGATTCAGGTTGCCGAGGCCTTTCAGACCTATGCAGCCCATATGAAGGGCTTCCACGTTCTGCCCGTATATGGCGGGCAGGGCTATGAACTGCAGCTGCGGCCGCTCAAACGCGGCGTACATGTTGTTGTCGGAACGCCGGGCCGCGTGATGGACCATATTCGCCGCGATACCCTGAACCTGAAGGGCCTGACCTGTCTTGTCCTTGATGAGGCCGATGAAATGCTTCGCATGGGCTTTATCGACGATGTTGAGTGGATCATGGAGCATACACCGCCCAAGCGGCAGGTAGCCCTGTTTTCTGCCACCATTCCTGCTGCCATTCGCCGCATTGCGCAGAAGCATCTCAATGACCCGCTGCAGATAACCACAAAAGTGCGCACCACGACCGCCGACACAATCCGCCACCGCTACTGGATGGTCAGCGGCATCCATAAACTCGATGCCCTGACGCGCATACTTGAGTCGGAGACCTTTGACGGCATCATTGTTTTTGTGCGCACAAAAAGCAGCACTGCTGAGCTTTCAGAAAGGCTTCAGGCCCGGGGCTATTCTGCGGCACCGTTGTGCGGCGATATTTCCCAGAGCACGCGGGAAAAGACCATAGCGCAACTGAAATCGGGGAAGCTGGATATACTGGTGGCCACCGATGTTGCAGCCCGAGGGCTCGACGTTGACCGGATAAGCCATGTTATCAATTACGATATCCCCTATGATACCGAATCCTATGTCCACCGCGTCGGGCGCACGGGCCGGGCAGGGCGCACGGGTGATGCCATTCTATTTGTAGCACCCCGCGAGCGGCACATGCTGGGAGCCATAGAGAAGGCCACACGGCAGAAGATCGACATGATGCAGCTGCCCTCCACGGAGCTTATCAACAACAAGCGCATAGCCCGATTCAAACAGCGCATTACCGATACGTTGGCAGCAAATGATATGGGATTTTTCACTAAGCTTATATCCAACTACCGCCAGGAGCATAATGTGCCGGAGCTTGATATTGCCGCCGCACTGGCAAAACTGCTCCAGGGTGATGAGCCTCTTTTATTAACTGAAAGAAAACAGCAGGAGACCATCCGGCCGGCCGACAGGCCCCGACAGACGCAAGACGACTTCAGGCCAAGACGCGCTATGCCATCTGACAGGCCCCGGCAGGCACACGACGATTCCAGGCCAAGACGCGCCATGCAGGCCGACAGCCCACGGGAGGCGCACGACGCCCCCAGGCCCAGGCGCACCATTCCGGAAGCGGCCACTGAAAAAGGCATGGAGCGGTTTCGTATTGCCGTCGGTCGCACGCACGGCGTGAAGCCCGCCAATATTGTCGGCGCCATTGCCAATGAATCAGGACTGGAAAGCAAGCATATCGGCAGGATTGATATCTATGATGATTTCAGCACGGTTGACCTGCCTGAAGGTATGCCGCACAATATTTTTAATTCTCTGAAAAGGGTCTGGGTGGCTGGCCAGGAATTAAAAATTGCCAAGCTGAACAGCCCGGAAAAACCGTCGGTCGCCAACAAGACACAGAAAACAGCCCCTGCGGAGAAAAAGGACAAGAAGCGAGAACGGAAGATTGATTAGAGCGGCTTCCCGCCTGCAAGCCGGGGCATCCCGGTAGCTAAAATTGATTTCGCCCGGAAGGGCATAAGTATATTTTACAACACACCTCTGTCGCCTGCCGAACATACAAGGGGGCTGCGCCCAGAAAAATTGTAAAGGAGTACCTGATATGAATGATAAGGATTTTTCAGAATTGGTGGCATGCTTTAGAGAAGCCGGGAGCAAAAAGCCGGACAGGGTTATTAAAATCGATCCGCCCGCTATCAAGTCGCCTCGCACGAAGCTTCCTCTTGCTCAGGATCATGCAGACTGCGCCGAAGAAGTAAGCCCCAAAGGCGCAAGCACAAAACCCACTCAGCTTAAAGACGTTAAGAAACCCCTCTGCCTTTAAAACATCGGGTTAATCCCGAATGTTATAAGAGTAAAACACCTCCAATCACCTGTCATCAAAAACGGGGCCCCGTAGAAGGGGTGGCTGTAGTCGGGCATGGCTTTGAGATCCAGCTGCGCAGGGTTGCGGGGTTGTCAGGGCATTTACTTCATTTGCGTATGACTTCCTCTGCTGTGTTCCGGCGTGCTGCAGCACGGCAATAGGGGGCCGAGCGCTCCCATGCGCATGCGCAGCAGCATATCGATAAAAGCGGGATTTTTGAGCGGATCGCCTGCCATACCAAACAGGTGAGATGGGCAGGCACAGTCCGAGCAACCGAAGCCCGGTGACTGCCATGAAGAAACAGCGGCAACAGCGGCCGCAAGCTCGCACTCGGCAACTACCGTGCCCCGCACGGGCACAGCCGCGCAGAACGAAGCTTCCGCGCGCAGATAGTCGATATGCCAGAACAGCTTCTTGCCCTGCCTTCGATGGCGGTCCATGCGGGCCTGCAGATTTTTCCGGGCAGATCCCACATAAAGGTAGTACCCCTTTTTGAAATGCACCGCGCCCAGAGAGCCGACGGGGATGTCGCACCCCTTTTCCAGCCTCATAATAATAATATAGACGCCCGCATCAACAGTCTCCCGCGCAAGAAGATCAAAGGGAACGGTAAGCTCATGCACGAGGTCTTCCCGCAGGCACAACTCTGCGTCCCAGCCCACGGCCACGGCCTTGAGCATGACACAATCACGCACCTCAAGGAAGGTGCGGCTGAACGCAAAATCGGTGTGGTAGTCGGGCAGAAAATAGTCGACATGGGGATAGTGCACGAGAAAGAGCACGCCCGTCTGCATGCCCTGCCGCGCAAGCTCGGCAAGGTGGGCAAGATGGCGGCGGCCTCGCTCGGTGACGGCATCGGGGAACATGGCCATGCCATGGCCAAAGAGCGTGCATGACTTGACCTCCACGACCATCCTGCCCTGCGGCCCCTCCAGCAAAAGATCAAACCTGCTGCGGCCGAAGGTGTACTCCTGCTGAACTACAGCGAAATTCTCCAATGCCGGTATGCGCTTCTGCTCGATAAGATAGCGCGCAACATCATTGGTGCGCTGGGTGTGGAGCATCACGGGCATGCCGCCCTTTTCAACACCAACGACGGTGCAGTCAGTGCGGTGATCGCCGCCGGGGATACGCTGGGCGACCAGCAGTGTAACGCCGGGCAGCAGCAGCTCCCACATGCGGCCCGGATTGGGCATATGGGCAACGGCAATGCGCCCGCCGAGGCGGCACCGCACAACAAAGCGGTTGGGCCTGTCAAGAAAAACGGCTTTCTCTAAATTTTCAAAAAATTTCATGGCAGGGGAAACCATAGCGCCGCGCCAGCCTGATTACAAGAGTTTTCAACAAATGGAGATGCGCATGCTCAACCCCGGCAATCAGATAAACGGGGGGATTGTTCTATGGGGTTACTGATTTATGTATGTTGTCTCCTGTTGGCTCCTGAAAATTGGTAGCTTTTTAATCGGACAGATTATAAGCTCTCTACGCTACCTTTTTATGAGGCTTGAAAGGAGCGGCTAAATCCGGCATACTGCTGGTTGTGATTTCTTCCCGATCAGCTTACTTCTCAAGGAGATCACCCGTGCTGGACTTGTCACCCAAACTTCCGCGGCATTTGAAAGATGCTTGTGCATCACATGCTTTGCAGAAAAAACTGTTGTTATAATGATTCTACAACAGGGGGAATTATGATCCGCAATAAAGCGATTTATTTCATATACGCAGCTGTTTTTCTGAGCATCCTGTTAGTGGATACGGTCTTCTGTTTAGACCGCGAACCCGATACTTCTGCCACTATGCGAAATAACGTTGAAGCTCAACTGAAAAATATTCGCCTGCAAAACCTGATGGAAACAATTTCTTATCTGAGCAGCCTGCATGATCGTATAACCAATAAAAACGTATGGGATGCGGCTCACTTTATTGAAAACCGGTTCGGCCAATATGGTCTTACTACTGTTGTGCAGACCTATGAGCATAAAGATGAAATATGGCCGAATGTTATTGCGGAAATTAATGGCATATCAGCTAACAATCAATATATTTTGATTCTGGCGCATATTGACTCCATTACCCGTTCCGCTGGTACCCCTGCCCCTGGAGCTGATGATGATGCCAGCGGCATTGCGGCTCTTCTGGAAACGGCTCGAATGCTGAAAGCCGCAGGAGTGCACAGCAATATTTATTTTATTGCATTCAGCAATGAAGAGACAGGTTTGCAAGGAAGCAAATACTATGTTCAACAGTTGAAGCCTGACATGAATATAATTGGGGTTATCAATCTTGATGTGCTTGGCTATAACAAGCCTGATGAACTTTTTTATGCAGACGCGCTCACATGCCAGAGCAATATAAAATACAAATTAAAAGCGGCATACCTCATGATAAAAAACGATCTGCTGGGATGGTGGTATGGACGGGATGTTGTGAAAATTGAAGGAAAACAGGCAAACAAGAATCTTGTCTTCAAAATAGATTCCCTCCTGCGAAGCTATACGGATATTAAAACAAAAACCATGGTGGGTGAGCACTGCGGCTGAGGTGATGAAGGGCCTTTCTGGGAGAAAGGCATTAATGCAATATACATAAATTCCCTTTATGAGAATCCGTACAATCACTCATCCGGCGACACTATAAGACATGTCGATTTTAATTTTCTATATAAAGTAACCCGGGGTATAACCGCGGCAGTCATGCACCTTGATAATTCGCCATAAGTGTTTTGCGTTTTTTTTACAGGTTCTAAAAAAAGCAGCTATTGTCTGTGTACGGTGCGCACTACAGGGTTTGTATTTCTAGATTGCGGCATAAGACTTTTATCGCAAATTTAAAAAAACTGTCGAGTATTTTGTTTTTTGGCTGAAGATCAATTGATGATGAATTCACCTTTTAACTTCCAATAATCGAGAACGGTTCTATTAAAATCCTAGATAATGATCCGCTTTTCCCGAATTATTTTAAGAAACTCAAAGCGGTTCCTGACTTTAAATTTGCTGAAGATGCTTGTTATGTGATGCTTAACCGTATTTTCAGAGATATTGAGCTTTGATGCGATTTTTTGATTTGTATAGCTGTTGTAGATCAACGATGCCACCCTGTTCTCCATAGGGGAAAGCTTATAATCATGAAGTGACACAATGTGCGAGAATTTCTGCTCCATGGGCAGCATTGCAGAAAAGTCCCGCAGCTCATTGTACACATCCTTCAGCTTTGCAATAACATTTATATTGAGGGTTTCAGCCTGCCTGCGGCCGGTTATGTCTTCAATCAGGACAATAAGAAACACAAGCTTGTCTGTTGTGCTAAAAATGCCCTGCACATATTCTTTTACATAAACCGTATGCCCGTCACGGGCGACATAGCACTTCTCATACACGGCATGATTGTGAAGCTTTTCAGAGGAAGACAGCAGAGCCTTGATGCTGCTTTGCTTATCTTCTGCGTGCAGGTGCACATCAATTCCCTGCGCTTTCAGGGCATCCCTGGAATAGCCGAGAATGGCTGCAAAAAAAGAGTTTACGTTCACGACAGAGCCCATTTTGTCAAAAATTGCAATGCCAATAGGGGCACGCTCAAAGGTTTGCCTGAACAGCTCTTCGCTTTTCTGCAACTGCTGTTCAATTGCTCTTCGCTCAGTTATATCGGTAAAAAAGCCTACATTGTATGCCTGGCCGTCAATTACCATTTGTGTGGAGCAGATATTTGCATAAATAACAGAGCCGTCCTTATGCTGGCAGGGAATGGCAGGAGCGATTAATGTACACCCTTGGGCATTTTCATCAAATTTCTTTTCCACGTCTTCAAAAAATTCCTTTGGGTGGATGTCGCTCAGGCGCTTCCGCTGCAGCCCCTTAAGGGTATAGCCAAGCAGTGCGCATAGCGACGGATTTGCATATATTAAACGCTTGCTCTGAATATCGACGATCAGAATTCCTTCGGCGCAGGTTTCAACTATTTGCCGGTACCGCCTCTCTGATTCTTCCAGGTGCATTTCAGCCAACCTGCCTGCCGTGATATCAACGGCAAACCCTATGACCCGCACTATCTTGCCGCTCTCATCGGTAATCGGGATAAAGGAGTTGTCGTTCCACATGCCCTGCCGCTCATCTTCCCAGCGCACCATTTGCACGGTTGACAAAGCCTGTGAAAAAAATCTTTTTCGACTCGCTGCGACATGCGGCGGCAGAATATTCCACAGGCACATGCCCTGCAATTCCTGGCGTGTCCTGCGAAATCGCTTTGTCATTGTTTCGTTGACGTCAATACAATTGGCTTTTGTATCAAGAAGCATCATGGCGGCGCTGGGTATCTTCAGAAGCTGGCGCGCCGTGGCTTCACTCTGGCGCAGCGCATCTTCCATACGCTTTCGCCAGGTAATGTCACGGGTCAAATTGACCATCCTGCCCACCCCGGCGCCAAGGTGCGAGACGCTTACTTCCACATCTATAATGCTTCCATCTCGCCGCCGTTGCCTTGTTTCAAAAAGGGCGTGGCCACTTTTTTTTATTTTGCTGATGCGGTCTTTGGTCTCCCGGGACTTTTCGACCGCATCAATATCCCCGGCTCTCATCCGCAAAAGTTCGTCCCTGCTGTATCCGGACATGGCACAGTAGGCATCGTTTACTTCCAATATGCAGCCCTGCATATCCAATAGGGTAAAGCCGTCCTGCGTTGTTGTAAGAATAGTCCTGTATTGATCCTGCGTCTGCTTATAGATGGTGACATCCCGGACGGTGCAGATCATGCCGTTAAAGCGGCCTTTAAGCGCCAGCGGTATCATCCAGCCTGCCTGCCATGTGTCAATGTTTGACGGCGTCACCACAAATGCCTCATATTGGACCGGCTGCAGTGTTTCCCGCGCCTGCTGGTAAAAAGGCCGGAAGTTTTTTAAGGTGTTTTCTGGAAAACCCCTGAGAATGTGCAGGCCGATAATTTTAGCTTTGGGTATGCCTGCAATCTCCGCCATCTTCTTATTGGTATAGATGATAATGTCCTGAGAGTTGTTAACCAATAAGCCCTCCTTGAGGTTTTCAAGAATTTTTTCGTAGAAGTTTTTCCGGCCATCACCGGGCGACATGTCCGCCGCGCCTTCAAGCTCTGCAACTTTATTGCGCAGCAGCTCCAGCTCTTGTAGAAGCTGCCGTTTAGTTTTGCCCGCATCGCTCATCAGCTTTTTCATTTTCTTGTGCACCATACATTTATCGGGAACAGTTTTATTTACCCTGCCAGCTTACCCCACTCATCAGCTTACCACGTATCGTAATGAATGCGTGCTGCATCAAATCTATCAGAAGGTGCGTGCTGCTCAGCAGGATAGCCGATGGACACTAAAGAAAAAGGCACGACTGTTTCAGGAATATTTAGAAGCTTACGCATTTCACACACTCGTTCTTCTATGGGGTAAACCCCCAGCCATACCGCTCCAAGGCCCTGCTCAACTGCAGCAAGAAGCATGTTTTCAGTTGCAGCAGCACAATCCTGCACCCAGTAGCCGCTATATTTTTCCCGGCTCAGATCACCGCAAACAAGAACAGCGACAGAAGCCTCATACAGCATCAGTGAATAAGGATGAATCTTTGGAATTGCGTTAAGAATTTTACGATCTCGCAAGACAACAAATTCCCATGGCTGTTCATTGCCGGCTGATGGAGCAGCCATTGCAGCCTTTAGAAGCTGCTGTATCTTGCTGTCCTCTACAGCCCGGGATGTGTATTTGCGTATGCTTCTGCGATTGAGTATCGATTTCATATTGTGTCTCCACGCAATAGGAAAAAGTGGTTATGTTTGCCCACACACCCCTGATTTTCCCTCTTCTAATTCACCGCATACGCCGTGCAGATAATCAGGCCAGCAGGCTGGCAAGCATGTAGGCGTGCAGGCTAAATACTTATTTGTGATCAGCTCTACCGGAACCGGTTGTTTTGAATCCCCCCATGGCAGCCTTTTTGTTATAGAAAAAATTAATCAGCGGCAACAGCCGCTTGCTTTTTATTTTGCTACCTGATTCGGAAATGTTAATGGCGTGTCAATTTTATATGGCTTTGTTCCCCCCGCTTTAGAAGGCATGAAATATTTTATAAATATGTATAAAAAATAAATATATTTGTCAAATAGAAATAAAAGAAGGGTCGAAACTCAGCTGTCAGAAGGAAAACAATTCAAGATTGCTTCACCATAATGCAAAAAAACTGCGGGACGTTCATGCATATGCTATCGAATAAGCCCTGCCAGTAGGGCTTATTCGCGTAAAAGCCGCTCGACAAGCTGCACAACCGCCTGCACGCCGGCATCATCAAGTTTGCCTGCATGGGCAAAACGCACGAACCCTTTTTTATCAATAATTACTATAGTGCTCTGGTCATCTGTTATTTTAAAATCGCGAAACATCGCGCCGTCGGAGTCGGTGTAGATGATAAGATTTTCTTTTTTTGAAACAGCGGCCACGCGGTTTGCGCAGATGGAGCGGGCAAAGCCGAAAAAGGAAAAGCAGTTAATGACCGGCACGATGGCGGGAGCCGAGCTGTCTGCCTGGCGCCAGCGCTGCAGCACGGCATTCTTAAACGGGCGGTTCACCTCGGCAGTGCTTTTTGTTTCATAGGTAATGATGGCGGCCCGGCCCGCGATATCGCTGGACGAGATAGAGCTATTTTCTGCCTGCACGGTAAACGGCGGCATTTTGTCGCCGGGCTGCAGCGCAAAAGCAACGGTCTGCGACAAAAAGAGCAACAGGGCCGCGGCACATACAATGCCCGGCCCTGCATGTTGATTCTGGTTATGCCGGCTGATCATGACAGAGGTTTTTTCGATGTCAGCGTCGTGGGCGGCGTAAAGGCAATGCCGTGCTTTTTGCAAAGCAGGTTGGCGGAAATCCGGGCCGACTCATATATTGTGGGCAGGCCGCTGCCGGGGTGTGTGCCTCCGCCGGTGAGGAAGCAGTTATCAAATTCCTCAAACTGGTTGCGGGGCCGAAAATAGAGCATCTGGCTCCAGTTATGCTTGAGATTAAAAGTTGCGCCGACGCACACATTATAATCGTTCTCCCAGTCGGCAGGCGTAATCATCTTTTCCACCACTATATGCTGCCGGATATCTTTCAGCTCCGTCCTTTTCTGAATCCGGTCAAGCAGCCTGTTTCTGAAAGCGGCCTTTTCTGTCTCCCAGTTGATGCCGCCACGGTTGTTGGGCGCAGGAACCAGAACATAAAGTGCTGATTTGCCCTCTGGGGCAAGGGTAGGGTCGGTGACTGAAGCGTTCTGGATATAGAACGAAAAATCCTTTGAAAGGACGCGCCGTATGAAGATATCATCCACATTGGTCTTATAGTCATCGGCGAAAAAAACATTATGATGCGGGATGTCATAAACCTTGTCAAGGCCAAGGTAAAGCATGAATGTGGAGCAGGAAAACTCCATGCTGTCGATACGCTGGCGCGAATACTTGCGCAGGTCTGCAGGGGCAAAAAGCTCTTTCATGGCATAGCCGAAATCGGCATTGATGATAAACTCATCTGCCGTATGCGTTTCTCCGTTTTCAAGCTCAATGCCCGTGATGGAGCGGTCTTTCACAATGAACCGCTTGACAGGAGCATTCTTCACCACCCTGCCGCCTTCCTCTTCGATGATTTTTTCCATGGCCCGGGATATTGCGCTTAAGCCGCCCTGAACATGATAAATGCCGTAGGCATGCTCAATCAGCGGAATAATGGTAAAAAACGCCGGGCACTCCCAGGCCGACATGCCGAGATATTTCGCCTGAAACGTGAAGGCAAGCCGCAGGCTGTCGTGAACAAAATAATCGCCGAGCTTTTCAAACATGGTGCTGCCCACAGCAAGGTAGGGAACAGCGCGCAGCAGCTTTAAATCAGCAAAGTCGGAAAGTTTAGAATAGGGCTTCTGTATGCAGGGAAAAAGCTTTTCAAAGCGTGCATGCTCTTCCTGCATGAAAATATCATACCCGTCAGAGCTGCCGGGAAACACCGAAGCCAGCTCTTCTTTCATCTGCTGCCGGTCACCCGTCATGTTCAGCTCGAAGTCGCTGAACTTGAGCCGGTACATGGGGTCGAGCCGTGTAACCTTCATATAGTCTTCAGGCTTTCTGCCCGTCTCTTCAAACATCTCCCGCAGAATGAAGTTCATCATGAGAAACGTGGGGCCCGTATCGAAGGTGAAGCCGTCAAGCCTGATCGGAGCATTCCTGCCGCCCACCTCGGGAGCTTTTTCAAACACGGTGACCTTAAAGCCCCGGTGCGCCAGAAGCATGGCGCTGGTGAGCCCGCCTGGCCCTGCTCCAACGATGATGACCTCTTTGCCTTTCATGGATCGATCTCCTGTTTTGTTCTGTTGTTTTGTTATTATATCTTTGAACAAAAAAATACAACTGTCAAATAGGGCGCGTTGAATAATCCCCTGAGATATGCTACACACACAACATGACTCCACCATTTCGTTTTGGGCTGTGCTGCCTGTTTAAAAATGAGCCTATCACATTCAGGCTAACTACGGCAGAATTCCTGCTGAAAAAGCAGCCCGGCGAGCGGGAAGGAATTCTTGCCGCACTCTGCCTGCACAATGCCCGGTCCCTTCTTGCTGCGCTGGCGTATTGCCGCGATCACGGCATCGGCTGCTTCCGCATCAACAGCCGGATTCTACCTCTCAAGACGCATCCCGAAGCAGGCTACGCAGTCAAAGACCTGCCGGGCGGCAGCGATATCATTGACATCTTCAAATCATGCGGCGCATTCTGCCGGCGCCATGATCTGCGCACCACCTTTCATCCCGATCAGTTTATTGTCCTCTCCTCTTCTGATCCGGGCATTGTGCAGCGGTCGGTTGCAGAGCTTGTCTATCAGGCGGAAGTTGCAGGCTGGATCCATGCCGACGTCATAAACCTGCATGGCGGAGGGGCTTACGGAGATAAAAAAACCGCCCTCCAGCGTCTTGTGAAAGTAATCCGCAGCCTTTCTCCAAAAATCCGGTCCCGGCTCACGCTTGAAAATGACGACCGAGTCTACACGCCCGCTGACCTGCTGCCTGTCTGTCATGCTACCGGTGTGCCCCTTGTCTATGATGTGCATCACCACCGCTGCCTGCCCGACGGATTGAGCATTGAACAGGCCACGCAGCAGGCCCTTGCCACCTGGAGCCGCGAGCCTCTGTTTCACCTCTCAAGCCCGCTTGGGGGCTGGAGTTCCCGCACACTGCGCAGCCATGACGATTTTATCGACCCGGCAGATATCCCCGCCTGTTGGCGGGGTCTGCGGATAACGGTCGAGGTTGAGGCAAAGGCAAAAGAACTGGCAGTTAAAAAGCTGCTGCGATATCTGTCAGCATAAGACTTTTGCAACTCAAGGTATATTACCAATTAAATATAATCAATTAATCATTTCCTTCATATATTTATCGTGTTATCATTGCAAAAGTTGGAATATGACGGTATAGAACAACTTAGGTTGCCAAACAAGAAACGTTATTCAACAAACCCCCGGGCAGTGCGAGCCCAACAACACGAATCTTATATCAGCTCAAGACAAGGATATGACTATGCACCATCATCATTGCAGGATGCGTTTTTCCGCCATCTGTTTTTTTATGTTCATGCTGGTTATGGTTTTACCATGCCTGGCGCAGTGCGCTGTCATATCCATCGCAAGCATTGACGATCTGCAAAAAATCGGCACAGCTCCGGGATACCCTCTTAATGGACAGTATGTGCTTGGAAATGACATTGACGCCTCAAGTACGCGCACCTGGAACAATAACGGCACGGGCGGTTTCTACGGCTTTGCCCCCATCGGCCCCGCCATGGCTACACCCTTCACCGGCTCGTTTAACGGGCAGGGCCATACGATAAAAGGATTATATATCAACCGTCCACTGACCAAATTCATTGGCCTGTTTGGCTATATTGATACTGGTGCAACCATCAGCAATATTACTATTCTGGCTTCTGAAATACAGGGAAGCCTCTTCGTTGGCTGTCTCGCAGGGTATACTACTGGCAGCATCAGCGGCTGCACCACTTCGGGCACGGTAACCAGCGCTACCAGGGCTGGCGGGCTGGCGGGCGCCAATGCCGGTACAATCACCGGCTGCTACAGCACGGGAGCGGTGCACGGCACCCTCAGCACCAATGATAATAATATCGGCGGCCTGGTGGGAAACAATTCCAATGGAAGCATCAGCAACAGTTCAAGTGGCGGAACAGTAAGCGGCAGTAGCGATAATGTCGGAGGGCTGGTAGGCTTAAACGGACTAAATCCCGCCACTATTATCAACTGCTCAAGCTCGGCCGCAGTAAGCGGCACGTCGCGCGTGGGCGGTCTGGTAGGTCGTCTTCAGGCCGGTTCTATCACAACCAGCTACAGTTCGGGTACGGTGAGCGGAAACGGGTACTATGTTGGAGGACTTGTCGGGGAGAATAGTGCCACCACCATCAACTGCTATAGTTCAGCAACGGTAAATAGCGGAGCAAGCAATGATGCAGGCGGTCTGGCGGGTTATAATAGCGGCAGTATCACAAACTGCTACAGCTCAGGGGCTGTGGTAAGTGGGAATCCGTTTGCCGCAGGTGGTATGGTCGGGGAAAATAATAGTACAGTTTCAAACTCCTTTTGGGATAAAGACACCTCCGGGTGGGCCACCTCAAAGGCCGGTACGGGAGGAACAACCGCTGAATTGATTCAGACGGCTACGTATACGTCCTGGGATTTTACTACCGCAGGGGCATGGTTCATCCTGGACGGGCAGACACGGCCCCTTTTGCGCATGGAATACGCTACCGCCATCAGCAATGCCCACCAGCTGCAGCTTATGGCCATGACTCC
>Ga0114951_10003030_pt1 | contig 17966 bp, 11 predicted proteins | sample AM7aDNAmetaG_FD_88677 | JGI IMG/M metagenome (GOLD analysis project Ga0114951, IMG submission 88677) | Freshwater microbial communities from Finland to study Microbial Dark Matter (Phase II) - AM7a DNA metaG | ecosystem: Environmental > Aquatic > Freshwater > Lake | place: Finland: Lake Alinen...
AATCTTATAAATCTATTTAAATGAGTATTTTTAAAATCTGTAGTATACCAATTATTTAAAAATCTACTATATTGATATTCATCCCTTTCAATACCGTATAATTTATCATCTTCAACACCTTTCACAGATAAGCCGCCATTATTTACCAATTGACAACCCATTCCAGGAGCTAAACTTGTAATATATTTTCTTAAATTATAAACCATAATATTACTATGATAATAATCAATTAAATTCTCAGTTGGAAAACCAATTATCCAATTTACTTGAGCCTGTATTCCATATTTAAATGCATGCTTTATATTTTCTTCAATTTCCCATATTTTGATACCTTTTCTCATATCTGATAAAACTTTTTCACTTCCAGCTTCTACACCAAAACTTAGAGAGGTGCATCCAGCTTTTGACATTCTAGATATAAAATCTTCATTCATTCTGCCATCACATCTTATATAAGTGTGCCACTTAATATTCAAATTATTATAAATCATCAAATCAAGTAATTCGTTTAAATGTTTTAAATTTCCATTTATTAAACTATCAGTAATTACAAACATATAGAAACCATACTCATTTTGTAGATGTTTAATTTCAGATATTACTCTCGAAGGATTAATTGTTCTAAACTTCCAAAAATGAGATTCATTACAAAAAATACAATTAGCAATACAACCTCTTGATGTTTCTAAACTAATATTACCAGGATGTATATATGCAGATAAATCATAATCGCTATAATCAGAAAATGCGGTATTATCTAAATTTATTTTTCCACCAACTTTACCAATAACCTTTTCATTACTACCATTTTTTAAAAATTCTATAAATGTCTCTTCAGCCTCACTAACAAATATGTGATCAACTTCATTATTGTGAAACCTATTTGATACCATCCATTCACCGCTCATTGAAGCATATGTACCACCAATTATAATTTTAACACTTGGCAATCTTTTTCTTATTTCTCTTATTAAATATACTGATGCTTCAAGAGATGTTGTATATAAACTGAATCCAACTATTGTTGGATTATCTTCAACTATTCTATCAACCACTTTTAATAGGTATGGATTTATTAAATTAGCTAAATATTTTTCATAAAAATCTGTATATTGCCAATAAAATTGATTCTCAGACCTCCAATAATTTTTATCTGTTTTACTCATTAAATAATGATAAGTTTGTATATTTAAATCATAAACTTTACAAGCATATCCAGCAGCTCTAGTAACCCCAACCATTTTAGATAATCCAGTTGGCGGGAACTGTACTGTCCATGATGGAGATAAAATAAAAATTATTCGCTCTTCACCATTATTAAAATCTTTTAATGATATAGGTTCTTCATAATTATTATATTTTAATTTTTTAATTGGATTTCCAAGAAGACGATCAGATAATTTTACACTAAAATTCATATTTTTTATTTATTTTTATATTCTCCACTTTCATAATTTGTTATTCTTCCATCCATAATATTAACATCAGGAATTTTATTATCAACTATTATAGAATCATACCATTCAGCTAATTCTGGAAATGTTTTTTTAAAATCCTTATTTTTTCTACGATTATCATATTGTACATAAAAACTTTTAAAATCATGAAACATTAAATTTTTATCCAATTCTGTTGCATTATGTCCTACTTCCACACTTTCAATATAATCTAATAATCTTTCAATCTGAGATTTTTCACTCAAACTAAGTAAGACATTTTCTCTATTCAAATCAAACCAAATCTTTAATTTGTTATATAATTTTGTTTTTATTTCGTCTGGTAAAGCTAATGGTGACATAAAAGCTGGCCATCTTAAAATATTTAAATCAACATTAGGTCTATTTGATCCATATTTTCTTTTCAAAACTAATATATCATCTAAAAATTCAGTAATACTAAATAAGCATAAACTATTTATAGTCATCATTATAGTTAATGACCTAAATTTTGCTTTTTCAATAAACTCAACCATATTCCTTCTCCAAACATTATAATTTATACCATCTCTAATATAATTCGCATGATCACCATATGATTCATTACTAGTATATAAATCAAATTCTTTAATCTTCAATTCATGTGTCATATTTATCAATTTTTCCAATTGAAGCTTTGTTAATCCTAAATTTGAATTAACTGCCAATCTTAATTGTTCAGAAGGGTGTTGCTTCATAATTTCTACAAATTTCCAGAAATTAGGACTATGTAAAGGCTCACCGCCTGTAACTCTCATCTCATATAATGATTTAGATAATTCTGGCCACCATTCAAAAAACGCATCAACATAAGGATTACTTTTATCTTTTCTTATATAGGCATCAGCCCAAGAACCATCACTATAATATGCACCAGCACTTGAAGTTTTAAACTTCTGATAAGGACCATATTTTTTAATGTCTTTTGCCCAAGTTGTACTATATCCAGTATTACAATAACTACAAGCAAAATTGCAAATTCTATCAAAACTAACTTCGACTGTTTTTAAATTAACATTTTCTCCATATGGTAAATCTTTCAATGATTTAATATCCTCAGGTGTGTATGATAAACTCTTATACACTCTATCAGAAATATTATCTCGACCGATATCTTCTATTTTCCAACAATATGAACATTCCGCAGGTCTTTTACCAGTGAGCATCATTTCTCTCAAAACTTTCTTATGATCTGTATTATGTAAATAAGTTGGATCTATCTTAATTTTCTCTAAATCAATTGGATGTGGCAATGGTAAATGACAAGAATTTGTATAACCATGACCTAAATGTAAACTTGCATTGTACCACTTTGCAGCACAAAATGATTTACTTATTGTATCTAAATTCTCTTCTTTCCATTTTTTTAATTCGTCTGACATAATTTTATTTTTATTTTATATTATTTTAGGTGGTCTTGCAAAAACATTAAATTCATCATTATCAATATTATGCGCTTCTTGTGAACTATAAATTTCACCATGATTTCCATTTCCACTTTTATCCCAAGTTTTAAAATGTGTATTTCTTTCAAAATCATACCACAAATATAAATTTTCTTTTAATTCAATACTATTATGGTAAATTTTTACATTATATATTTCACCACTAAACCAATATATATCACTATATGGACTTCCAACACCAACACATATAGTTTCATTAGAATAATCATACAATTGTCCAAAAGTTTTAGTTTCAAATAATTTATCGTTACAATATAAAGTAAAAGTATTTAATTTTTTTACAACTTTTACTTTAATTACTTGATTAAGATCAATAACCATAAAAATATCTTTATATACATACTCACCATTTTCTAACTCCCACCAACACCATTTAATTGCGTCCTCAAATTCTAAATATGATTGTACATATATACCCATATTACAACCAGTTATACCAAGTACACAATATTCACCATATATCAAATCTACGTTTACTTCAGCTTTAAATATAGCTTCAAAAATATAATCATCCTTCAATAAATTATATTTTTTAATATTAGTTTTATTCCTTGTTTCATTTTTAGCCAAATATGCTAATTTATTTGTAAATTTCATATTTTATATTATTTTTAGGCTATCCTACAATTATGATAGAAATCTTCCAATTCAGGAAAATTTTCACAAAAATTAGTATTACGACGGTTATCGTGCTCTGTTATAAATTTATAAAAATCCCGTCTATGTGTACTCAACTGTTCATCTTCAGCAGAATTAAACCAATCTTTAATTCTATTTATTTTATTTATTTCAATATCTGTAAATCCGTAACCATAAGTTCCAACTCTTATTTGTTCATAAAAATCAGCCAAAATTGCTTGATCTGTTATTTCCTGGGTCCACTCTTTGTCTAATATTTTAATAGACTGATGTTTAGGCCACATAAGATATGATGAATCTAATAATAAAGCTGATCCCCAATACCTATATGAATTGTGATGTTTTTCTTTCATTAAATAAACCCAATCTATCAATTTTTTATAACTTGGAACAGATAAAGCATTATAAGTTGACATTATATCAATAGTTAATGTCTTAAATTTATTAAGTAAAAAATCTACTCTTTCAGTAAACATATTAAAATCTAATCCATTACGAATATATTCAGCTTGTTTTCCAAAAGAATCACATGATGTAAAAATAACAAACTCATGAACTAATTCGTCATCTAATATTTTTTCAATTTTATTCACAAAATTATCAAAAATGTTTTGTGGAATTCCCAAATTTGTATTGATACAAAAATTTAATTTTTTATTTGGAGTTTTTGTATTTATAATATAATCCAAAATATCAAAAGTATCTTTAGATAATAGTGGCTCACCTCCAGTTATTCTAAAAGTATGTAAATCATTGTATAATTCTGGCCACCACTTCCAAAATGCTTCAACATATGGATTAAATTCTAAATGATTATATGGCATAATATCTTGCATTTTCATCCATTGCAAATCATTAAATTTATTGGATGTTTTATATCCTCCATACTTATTAATTTCCTCCATCCATTTAGATGAAAATGTCGGACTACAATACGAACATTTAAAATTACAAGCATTTGAAAAACTAACCTCAACATACTTTGGATTATAATCACTTTGCCAATCAATATTAACTATCTCTTCAAAATATGGTGCAGACCAAGGCTCTGAAGATTTGAATATTCTGTCTGAAAAATTCTTTGAATTATCTTCAGTTTTCCAACAATAATCACACTCTTGTGGTCTTTCACCTTTAAGCATTTGACTTCTAAATATTTTTTTTAGATTCGTATTATGTAATGCTGTTGGATTATTTTCCAATTCTTTTAACGGTGTTTTATGTGGTATTGGATGATGGCAAGAATGAGTTAACCCATTATGTAAATGCATTGTAACTTGAGTCCATTTTGCTAAACACATTCCACATCCTACAGAATCTAATTTTAATTTAGTTTTTTCAAAAACTTCATTTAGCATTTTAATTTATCATTTTTGTATTTATTATCTTTGTATTTGCATAAGTTGTATCATCCACACTAACAACTTCTGTAACACTCAATATATTATTCATTCCATCATTTTTATAATCAATCTTTTTCTGTTGCATTTGAGTGACTAATCTTCTTTCATTTCTTGCTGTTGTCTCTCCTTTTGCCCATTTTCCATTTAAAAATCCCTCATCTGCATGATAAAGACATAAAAAAGAACCTTCTCTTCTATACGGTAAAATATTTTCAATTACTTCTATATCAGATTCAAAAAATTCAACATTCATACCTTCAGCCTCAGTACCATTTATTTTATCAAATACTCCATCCTCAATATCAGTAAAATCATAATGTAGAACAAGATTATTTTTATCATCAAAAACGTTATTGATTTCTTCTGGTTTATAAAATTTATCAAAAATTTTAACTTCTGCTATTGAGCCTTTATAATAAGCGCCAGAATAATTACAATATCCAAGTAAAAAAGGTTTAATACTATCGTGTCTTCTCAAGTTATTTGGAATTGGAAATGGTAAATTTTCTTTTACTCCATTCATATTTCTAATTAATTCATCATTTATATAAAAATATGCATTCTTTTCTTCTTCAGAATATGAAATAGTAGCCCAAGTCCACATTTCTTCAAATCTTTTTGCATAAGTGTACCAATAATGATTTTCTTTATCAAATAGAGTCATTGTGGCAGCTCGGGAGTTATTAAATGATAATCCCCAAGTCCAAGAGCCATCCTTTCTTAAAAGTGGATATTCTATGAATTTTTTATTTTCGTCTCCTACTAACCAAATTGGAACTTTATCTTGTTGTTGTTCTGCTTTAAATAATATAGAAATTGTGTGATCTCTATGTAAACAACTAGAAACTTCTCTTGTTGTAGGTAAAGACATAAGTGAAGAGTCTCCATTAAATTCAGCATAAGGTTTATTTTCATATTTTCTAAATACTTTTCCAGTTGTATAATCTTCAAAATAACATCTCCAAAATAAATCATCATCTTCTTGGCCCCAATCCCAATATTCATTAGAATAGCCATTAGTCTTTTCAACTTGTTTTTTATTAAAAAGAACAACACCACCAAAATACTGATCATAACCTAAGCCATAATTATATTTTGATAATTTTGTTGCAATATGAATCGGATTTTCTTCTGGATATGAATAATCACAAGTTTTATCAAATGGTAACATATCAACATCATGCCAAGCTATATAATCACAGCCATCATTAAATGCATATTCAGCCGCAATATTCTTCATGCCACCACGGTTAAAAAGTCTATCATCAACCTGATGACCAACATAAAAACAATATTCAATTCCTTGTTTATCTAAATGTCTAGATAGACTAGGTATTAATTTTTCTAAATGTTCTTGTCTATTCCTATATGGAATACATATTCCTATTTTATGTTTCATAATCCTACACTAACTTGTGTTATTCTATTTTTTTCATATTCAGATATATCAACTCCATGAAGTGTATATTTTAAATTGCTCAAACCTTCACTTCCGATAAATCTTTCATTTTTTGACACTTCATTAAGAAAGCGAAGTTGGTTCCACCTTGTAGCTTGATCTTTCCATTTATAACCTAAAAATCCATTTTCTTCATGTTCTAGTAATTGAAAATCTGATTCACGTCTAAATGGAACTTGAATTATTGTATATTCATCTATTAATTCTTTACCTAATTCACAATTAACAATTTCACCATCATTTCCATTTCCAGACAAATCAATAAGTTTATATCCACTAATTATTTTAGCATCATAATATAATTTAACAGATTCTGGTAATAAATATTTTGAATATGAATACTTTTGTGATAAGTTAAAAACTTCTTCTGAAGATAAAGATTCTGAAAAAACTATCAATGAATCAAAATATCCTTTGAAATACTTTGGATTTTCCAATCTATTTGGATTTCCAACTCCTATATAGAAAAATTCTTCTTTTGTATAAGGATATAATTTTTCAAAATTTTCAACAGAGCCAATAATTATACCATCTTGATACACATTTATTATTTTATCTATATTATTTATAGTTACACAAATATTTGTTTTATAATTGGTTTTTATTTTAGAATTAACATATAATACATTTTTACCTGAATCAAATGTGCAAAAATTATATCTTGAGAAAGAATTATATGAGATAGAAAAATCATAACCAGGAACACTAAAAATAGAAAAATCATCAATTTCTTTAGTATGATCACAAGTTAATTCATCTGGATAAAATGATATAAATATTGTCAAATCATGGTTAAAATTAAAAGTATTTCTACCTTTAACATAAGAATTTACACCATTAAAAATGACATTCTTTTCACTACCTTTAATATTTTTAATTTTGATTTCATCTAATTCAATTTCAAACTTTTTACATCTCAATAATAAATCATCATCTTCATATCCCCAACCCCAATATTTATTAGAATATCCATTAATTTTTTCAAATGTTTCAATTGGAAACATTGTAACACCACCAAAATAAGTATCAAAAGTTTCTTTCTCAATATTATTTGCTAAATGTAAAGGTATATCTGAATAAGAGTAATCAACTTGGACTGGTATCATATCCACATCATGAAATACAACATAGTCACATTTCATTTTTTTTGCATAAACAAATCCTATATTTAAAAGCATTCCTCTATTAAATAATTTAGCGTCATCTTGATTAACAATAATTATTTCATATGGTATTTCTACCCTATCAAGATATCTAGATACTCTCCTTTTGAATTCTTTTAAATGTTCTGGTCTATTACGATATGGTACAATAACACCAAGTTTTTTCACTTTTTTTTAGTTTATTTTTTCATTAGAAAATTTTGTATGAAATTCTGATAAATAATATTGAATTCTTGCGCTCCAATCATCTTTATCTATTTCTTCAAACCAAATAGTTAAAGCATCCAAGGAACTTCCAATTTTTTCCAACGCCTTAACTTTTCTTAATTCAAGGTCATATACTTCCTTTTCTTTTTCTTCTTTTGTTTTCATATGATTATTTTATTTTTATTTATTCTAAATAAACTATAAAGTTTATTTTTTCCTGTTTATAATAGTTATTCCAGTTGAAGATGGTTTAGTTGGCAACACACCAAAATTGAATAGATTAAGACTATTCCAATTTGTATTTTCCTGTATTTCTTTAATTAATCTAGATGGACCATCAAATTTATAATAATCTTTTTTTGCATCTTCTGACACAATTAATGATTTTTCATATCTCTCATCAGTATCATGTAAAATTATAATTCCATTTTCAGATAATATAGTAGAGTATAATTCAAAATCTTTTTTAACTCCTTCGTATGAATGATCACCATCTATAAAAAGAACATCAATTTTTATATCTTGTAAAACAAAAAAATTATAAAATGCATTTTCTGATGTTTCTTTAATGAATCTAGGTCTAAATTTATTTCTATAAAAAGAATCTTCACATGAAACATCACTTGGTCCGCCTATATCATTACAAGGATCAACTAAATATGTTGCACCAATATCACCCCAATTATAATTATCATCACCCTCAAATATACCTTGTTTATATAAATCCATTCTCGCTTGTGTCATTATTCTAGGAATAAATCCGCCACCAGATCCTATACAAATACAATTTTTAGCTCTCATATGCTGGATTATGCCATATACTATAATACCATCACCCATATGTTCATCTGTTGCACCATGAGCCCAACGAAAAGGAACTGTTTTACCACTTAAACCATTATTGGTTATATTTTCTCTTATAAATTTATTATCTGTAATCATCTCATCCAATCCTCCCATAATTCTTTTCTTGTAAATTTTCTACTTATATCTTTCATTTTATCTTTAACAAGTTCTAATAATTCTAAATCTTGACCTATATTTATATTTGAATTTTTAGCAGATATCATAATCGAAACACCCTCACCATTACCATTTACATCTTTATTAAATCTCAAATCAGAGTTTTCTTTAACAATCTGCAATTTTTCATATGTTTCATAAAATTTATAATCAAATCCTTTATTATTAATTACTAAAAAATTTTCCCATATTGTAGGCAATTCTTTAAAATCTGGTATAATTTTTTCAGCAAATAACATATAATCACTCCATTCAGGTGAATAAAAATTTAATCCTTTAATAAATTCTATATTTGCTTTATGATTTTTTAATGTAAATGGATATGATATTCCTTCTTTAAAATTATAATTATTTAATTTATCTAAAAATGAGCAATCAACTATGTGAATATCAGCATCTAACAATATACAAATATCACAATCCTTTAAAATATATTTTGGAAGTATCATCTTATCATGATAAGATTTAATAGTTCTTGAATATGGAATTGAAATAACATTTTTATACTCTTCAAATCTATCTGGCTGGTCAGTCAAAACATAACAAGAATATCCACAATTTAGAATTGATATAATTTTTTTGAATGTGCCATTATAGTAATAATCATCACCAAAACAAAATATTCCAAATCCAATTTTATTCATATTTTTAGTTATAATTTAAAATTATATATTAAAAAAAATAGGCTCCATTGAGTATGAAGCCTAATTAAATGGATGATCATTCCAAAGAATTCTATCAATCCAAACTTTGTTATCTTGCCAATAACCTTCTGAATATACACTAATATCATAAATTACTTTCATCATAATATAATTTATAACTTCATTACCACTACTATCAGATATTGATAATTTAACACAATAATATCCCTCTTTATTTACTTCAGTATATATAATATTATCATATGTGTCTAAATGTGCCCATCCAACAACCAGCACATTTAGCATATACTTATTAATATTATCAATATCATCATAAGTATAATTTACTATATTATCAATTATTCCAATTCTATCGATTGTAAATCTATCAAATCCATTTATATTAGCAGTAAATCCACTTGAAATATAAATACCAGATGTTATTGCGGAACTTGCGCCAGAAAATGATGTTGTATTACCCGTTAAAGTTGATACTAAAACATAGGGACGATATACAATAACAGGAGGGGAATTATCTACTTTTATATTTTTAATATAATTAGTGACATTATTATTTGATGAATTTGTAAAAGAAACAAATATATCATACAATCCAGAACCAAATATGTCACTTAAAGGTATAATAGACCCAATATTATATAAAATTAAAGTTATTGATGATAATGAAATATTTCCATCATAACAATCTATAACTTTATCAATAAATAACATTTTTAAACTATCTAATGTCCAACCTGATACACCTTCATGAACAAATGGTAAAATTACATCATATGGTACTGTTAATCCACTTCCAAACCAAGATGTTCCACTATTATAGAAGATATAAGGTCCATTTAAGATTGTAGTTGTGGTGGTTGTTGTAACGGGTATAATAGTTGTAGTTGTGGTTGTTATTGGTAACAAAAGTACATTCATCATTAAATAATCTATGGTTTCATTACCGCTATTATCAGACATTGAAATTTTAACACAATAAGTTCCTACATTATCAACTTCAATAAGTGTCTCTCCTGAATTTACTATCAAAACATTCAATTTATACTTATTTAATGTGTTATCAATCATATCATATACAGATTCAACAATACTATTAATTATAAACAATCTATTAACTGTATTATTAAGGCTTACTGTAAATCCTCTTGCTATGTAAACACCCGAAGTTATTGCTGAACTTGATCCAGAATAATCAGTTGTGTTACCAGTCAAATTATTCAAAACATTATAATATCTTATTATAGGTGGTAAATCATCAACTACTATATTTTTAATAATATTTGTTGTTGTATTATTTCCAGAATCAGTAACAGATATAAATATATCATAGATGCCGAATTCTGATATACTATTAAATTCTAAATTATTTTTAAATAATTTAAGTATTATTTCTGATAAATCAATATTACCATCATAACAATCTATTACATTATTAATAAATAAAATTTTTAAACTATCTATTGTCCATCCAGTTATACTATAGTTAACAAGATGTAAAAATACGTCATAAGGTATAGTTAATCCACTACCAAACCAAGATGAACCACTATTATAAAATATGAATGGTGATCTATCATTTTGTATTGTTGTGGTAGTTGTTGTAATATTTATTGTTGTTGTGGTAGTTGTAATAGATGTTAAACCAATATTCATTATAAAATAATCTACAACATCTTCATTATATGATATTTTAACGCAATATGTGCCTATTTCATCAACATTAATAAGTGTTTCACCAGTTGAAACAATTAGAACTCTTAGCATATATTTGCTTATACCATCACTAACATAATTTATTATATTATCTATAATATCTAATCTATTAATTGTTTTACCATAAAAATTATTTAGATTAAATGTAAAACCACTCTTAATATAAATATCAGATGTTATTGCGGAGTTTGCATAAACATAGTTATTTGTATTTCCTGTTAAAGTATCTAATACATTAGGTCTATATATTACATTCATAATTAATTATTTAAGATGTTGAACAATAGATAATAACACCATTTTTATAAGAATTGTCTGATGTTAAATATCTACAACTATTATCTAAATATGATGCATATGCAAATATCATACGTGAATATGCTAGATTACAATCAAATTCCGTCAAAAACCTTAAAAAATATGTAATAGTCAAAGTATAAAGATAAATACTATTAACTGTCAAATCTTTTTGAATTGATATTATTGTATCATACTGTACAATATAAGGTATTGTATAACCAGATGGTGGTGAAACTATAAATTGATTTATAATAAATTCACTTGAGCCAGTAAATCCAGAAGTGCAAATTACTTGATCTGTAATAATATCATTATAATATAAATTTGATATAGTAATGGCACTACTTGGCGGTGTTGGTATTGGATCAGCAATATTAGCATGTAAAACATCTAAAACAACATCACAATCTAATGGATTATGTAAATAAATTTTTTGTAATTTATTATTAAAAGATCCATTTAATAATAATAATCTACCAATAGGATATGTAATTAATGTGTTACCAGTACCAACATAATCATCAACATAATCTGGATCAACATATGTTTGATCTTCAACATATTGATAACTTTCATAACTATAATATATATTATACGTATTTGGTTCATAATAATAGTAAGGATCATAACTGTCTTCATTTGCATTATCATAATTACCATTATATGTGACTTTTATTAATAAAAATGTCACATTTTCAAATTTACCATAATTCAAATAATAATCTTGAGTGCCTGCTGGTAATACTATTCTTGAACGATAATGTGAGTCATATGGAATACCAAAATCTTCTAGACCAATTTTCATTCCAGTTGCATTAGGACCATCTGATGTAATAAAAGTATTTTTTACATTACTTATATATCTTTTAGTTGGATTTAATAAACTATTAGTTACAATTCTTGTCATAACTTATATATAAAAATTGTAAATAACTTTTTTTAACTACAAATAAATATTCTTCTTGTTGCTGGTAAAGCTAATAATAGATCAAAAGGAGAACTAACTTTTGGATTTCTTAAAACTATATTAAACATAATTATAAATTATTTTTTAACCTGCTGTACCATTTGTACTTCTTCCAACATGGGTATCATCTTGTCTTGCAGCAGCATACAAAGTATCTGTATTATCTACCCATAATCCAGAAAATGTACCACCAGCAATAGTTGTAAGATTTAAAATCACTTCATCATAAGAAGAATTTACAACCCTATAAATATCTATTCCTATTCCACTACCATTACCACTATATCCAGTACAAGTACCAGAAACAACATATGTTATTGCATTATATGTATAATAAATGCCAATTGAAGCATAATTTAATGGATCTGAATCTAATCTATATTGTCTTGCATTTTTTATATATAATCTATCTGGATCTGGGTCACCGTTCCATCTGGTAAATGCTGTTCTAGCAGCACCATAAGCGGTATTAAGAGAGTTTATATTATCAGTTCTACCTTGACCATTATAAATCATTTGCCAACCCTGACCATATGATTCACCAGATAAAATATCAGCTTGTAATGATATAGCCTGATCAGTTCCAACACCTATCATATATGGAATATATGTTAAAAATCCAGAAATATAATAATCTGTTTCAGGAATTGTAGGAGCAACAGCGACTAATGTTTGTTGAACTCTTGCTGCAGTTTGCCCACTCATCACATATTGAAAACAAGTATGTGTGTGTGCGCCAACACCTAATGTGTGTTTTCCTGATATATAGTTAAGATATAAAGCACCTGATAAATTCCATCCTGCTGATGCAGTATTACTAAAAACTCTAATACTATATAAATTTTTTCCTCTTTGTAAAAATAAACCTTTTGTATTTTGACTTCCAGGATCAACTCTGTGAAACAATGAATATTGTCCGCCCTGTGTACCTCCAGCAGTAACAGTATATACTGTAGCTGCTGTTTGACCTGATGTAGTACCAGTAACTTGAACACTCAAGTTTAAAGAACCAGAATCAATAAAATATAAGGCAACAGCACTTTCTTTTATTGTTATTGGAGCTGGTTCTTCTATATAAATATTTCTTTCCCAAATAGCTTGATCTGTGGCTGTTGTACCACCAATATAACCTGGTGTATCAATTCCACCAAGAATCACGCTATTATAAATAGCTGTACTTCCAGTTGAATTATATTCATATGTACAAACAATTAATCCTCCTGGTACAGTAAATCTACTTGTTACTGGTCCTGCAACCATTTCTAAAGAATAATAAGATGAACCACTCAAATTAAATGGTGTTAAATTATAAATTGATTTAAACCATCTTGCACAGTTTATAGTGACAGGAGTACGCCAAAAATCGAAAGGAGTACCACCATTAACTCTAGTTTGACCTGAATAAGCTGTTATTGCATTGTCACCATCATTACCTTGTATTTCTAAATATGCTTGTCTAATTGTAATACCAGATTCAGGCAAATATGTACCATTTAATGGTGGTATAGCGTGTGTAGTATTACCACTACCTACAATTTGCCAAGTTGTCGTTAATAAACTTTTAGTTGATTCAACTGGTATTCTAATTGTTTTTATTTGTGTATTTGATGTTGATTCTTCATATTGATATGTTATGATAATTTTTGAAGAAATATTAGCAAATGCGGGACCTGTTCCTGTCCACATAGTATACCAGTTCATTGCTGTTCCAGACCAGTTTGATGTAAAATAAGACTTGACATCTCTAGTAAATATCCAACATTCTTTCATTGTTCCTGAAAGAGCACTTGGATTTTGAAGAACTGAAGATGATTCTGCTGCTACACCAAGTGAAAAACCAACTGTAGGTACAGTTAATGATAATGCTGTAGTATTATCACCTGCTACAAAAATTTCTAACATACAAGATAAAAAAGTTATAGTTGATTCTGGTATAAAAATTTGAGTAGAACCAGTCAACACTCTTTTAGTTGCTGATGCTAAAGTTAGTACACTTGTTTGTAAAGCAAATTCTATAGTTTTTGTTCTTAATGCCATTTATTTTTAATTTTTTATTTTATATATTATAATTATGAGGTTCAATTTAAGAGCCAGCTTTTTGATATATCATACTAACATGTAAATAAGTTACTGTTCCACTTTGGGCAGATGTTATTAATTTAACCCACGAAACAGCAGTAATATTAGGATTAGCAAAACTAGTAAAATTAATACCTGTAGTTGTTCCAGTGATTGCAGTTGCTGATGATAATATATTTGTTCCTGCTGCTGAGTTATCTGTACCATAAGTTAATTGAATTGTGACTGATGGCGACGTTCCAGCTACAACTGCTTGAACTTGTTTCAAAGTAACAGCACTAAAAGAAAAGAACATAGGTATATTTTCAGATGCTGTTGGACTTTCAACAGTTATAGATTTAGTTTCTACTAAATTACCAGACAATCCAGAACTTCCTGATGTACCAGAAGTTCCATTTGTACCAGTTCCATTAGTTCCATTAGTTCCATTAGTTCCTGATGTTCCATTAGTTCCATTTGTACCAGAAGTTCCAGAAGTACCATTAGTTCCTGAGGTTCCATTAGTACCAGAAGTTCCATTAGTTCCATTAACACCTGATGTTCCATTAGTTCCATTAACACCTGAGGTTCCATTAGTTCCATTAGTTCCATTAATACCTGATGTTCCATTAGTTCCATTAACACCTGAGGTTCCATTAGTTCCATTAGTTCCATTAATACCTGATGTTCCATTGGTACCATTAATACCTGATGTTCCATTGGTACCATTAATACCTGATGTTCCATTAGTTCCATCTAAACCATTCACACCAGAAAATCCACTTGTTCCATTTGTACCTGATGTTCCAACACCTGATGTGCCAGATGTTCCATTTGTTCCAACACCTGATGTACCAGATGTTCCATTTGTTCCAGATGTTCCATTTGTTCCAGATGTTCCATTTGTTCCATTTGTTCCATTTATGCCTGATGTTCCATTAGTTCCATTTATGCCTGATGTGCCGTTTGTTCCAACACCTGACGAGCCACTTGTTCCATTAGTACCTGATGTTCCATTTGTTCCATTTGTACCTGATGTTCCATTTGTTCCATTAGTACCAGAAGTTCCATTTGTACCAGAAGTACCAGAAGTTCCATTTGTACCAGAAGTTCCATTTGTTCCATTTGTTCCATTTTTTCCTGACGTACCTGATGTACCATCAGTTCCATTTGTTCCATTTTTTCCTGACGTACCTGATGTACCATCATCATTTTTTCCTGACGTACCTGATGTTCCATTAGTTCCATTCGTACCTGATGTGCCAGAAGTTCCATTCGTACCAGAAGTTCCATTCGTACCTGAAGTTCCATTCGTACCATTTGTACCATTAGTTCCACTTTTTCCTGATGTTCCTGATGTGCCATCTGTACCAGAAGTTCCATTTGTACCTGAGGTACCTGAAGTTCCATTTGTGCCTGAAGTGCCATTAGTTCCATTCGTGCCAGATGTGCCTGAAGTGCCATTTGTGCCTGAAGTACCATTTGTGCCTGAAATACCATTTGTGCCTGAAGTTCCATTTGTGCCTGAAGTTCCATTAGTTCCATTAGTTCCATTCGTACCTGAGGTTCCATTCGTACCTGAGGTTCCATTCGTACCTGAGGTTCCATTTATACCTCCGCCTCCGCCATCTCCGCCTCCTCCAACAGATGTCATATGGAAACCTCTCCAATCTATCCAATATCCACCATCAGAATTAGCAACAATTTTCGCTTTTACTGAATTTGCGTATGTACTTGATGTCTTATAAATAACTGTTGCAATTGATGCATATTCATTAACAACTAATCCTTCTAATTTTAAAGAAGCCAATTCTGTTTTAGCACCATTTGTAGCGTCTGTTAAACCTGTATAAAAACTTTGACCAACTATAATATGATTATTTTCTAAAATATCATTAGTTGCAAATACATGATATAACACATAACTATTTTCTGGCGCTTCATTTAACGAATATGTACTGCCACTAATATAATTATATGCCAATCTACCTGATCCAGTATTTAAAACTGGCAAATTATTAGTGCCTATTTCCCAATTTATTGTAACTCCAGAAATATAAAATATTTTTGCTGAAAATCCACTATAATATGTTGGTATATTAAATGTTATATCTTCATCGTAAATAACACCAGAATTTATAGAATATGCAGCATGAGAATTTAATGAGCCATCACCTATAGTGAAATTTGTTAAATCTAAACCACTAACATATGCTGTACCTAATGAGAAATGTATCCACTTATGAGTAGCAGAATCCATTATCATTCCATGTCGTTCATCACCTAAATAAATACATCTTTGATGTTCAGCATCCCAATATACTGTAGCTATAAAGCATTTATCAATTATATACGATTCATCAAATGTTAATCCAGATTGTATGTGACCATTATTATCATAATAAATAAAGTTTTTTCTTGTTATATCTGCAACTTGTATTGTATCACCAGTTAAATTAAATCTAATTCCTTTATTATATATTTCATAAGTTGATCCTGTTGGCACAATATAAAATGTTCTTGTTGTTGCACTAAATGTAATTGTACTATCATTTGTAGTCCATCTAAATCCAGTTGGCTCACCAGTTTCTTCACCATAAGCACCCATAACAGCAACATTTAAATTGCGTGTAGAATATCCATATGTTGCACCAGTATTTACAACAACAATCTCATTATTATTACCTAAAGATGGCAATAAACCTGATGTTCCAGAAGTTCCATTTGTCCCTGATTGACCTTTAAAACCTACACCTAATGAAACTTTAGTATTATTTGATAAAGATGATGTTGTTCCAGATTGAATCAAAGATAATCCAAATTGATAATAACCAGTTTTATCTGTTGTAGAAGTGACACTCCACCAGAAAAATTGAGCTGCATTTGTTGTCACTTGAAGATATAATTTATCACCAACATTGATCAATCCTAAATAATTTCTAATATCAGCATTATTATCATTAACATAATCAACCCAAATATATGTTGCAGATGGTATATCAGTATTATTCAACTTTAAATAATTTGAAGAAGGATCTGAATCTACTGTATTTGTGCTATACTTATATGGTGATGACGCAACTTGAACTCCATCTACACCTGATGTTCCATTTGTTCCATTTGTGCCTGACGTTCCACTCGTACCATTTGTGCCAGAAGTTCCATTAGTACCTGAGGTACCATTTGTACCAGACGTTCCACTAGTTCCATTAGTGCCTGAGGTTCCATTTGTGCCTGAGGTTCCATTTGTGCCAGAAGTTCCATTTGTACCATTAGTACCTGACGTTCCATTTGTACCTGACGTTCCAGAAGTTCCATTAGTGCCTGACGTTCCATTTGTACCTGACGTTCCATTTGTACCTGACGTTCCAGAAGTTCCATTAGTGCCTGACGTTCCATTTGTACCTGACGTTCCATTTGTACCTGAC
>Ga0114951_10003031_pt1 | contig 17965 bp, 8 predicted proteins | sample AM7aDNAmetaG_FD_88677 | JGI IMG/M metagenome (GOLD analysis project Ga0114951, IMG submission 88677) | Freshwater microbial communities from Finland to study Microbial Dark Matter (Phase II) - AM7a DNA metaG | ecosystem: Environmental > Aquatic > Freshwater > Lake | place: Finland: Lake Alinen...
ATAGACAATCTTGGCGAAATTGCGCCTGATAGCGTGAAACTTTCCGTAACCGTAAGAGAAGGCGCAAAGCCGGGAAAATATGATCTTTTAGTACAAAACTCTTCCGATACCACTGCAATGCTTAAGAACGCAGTACAGATAATGAGTAAACCTGAAGTAAACGCCGTGGTGCAGAAAGAAATCCGGCAAGGCTCTCTGAGAAACGAGGTGGTTCTGGGCGGTACAGGATTTTTGCCCGGGGCGAAGGTTGATTTCCTGGAAAGTACGGGCGAACTGGTTTCGCAATCCGTGGAGGTTAAATCCGATAAAGAAATAAAATTAAGCATTGATGTAGCTTCTTCGGCCAAACCGGGGGAGATAAAATTTAGGCTCGTAAATCCCGACGGGGAGAGCGCGGGCAACAAACTTCAAGTTACCACCGCGCTGGGTATCAATAGTGTCCTGCCGCAGACCGTACCGCAAGGGTCGCTTGGCCTGGAGATCTCGATAAAAGGAAGTAACTTTTCGAAATCCCTGAAAGTCGAAACCAAAGACGACGGCCTGGCGGTAAATAATATATTTGTGCTTTCGGAGAACGAGGCGGTCATAAATGTAACCGTCGCGGACCTGGCCGTACCCGGAAAGAAAGAACTCGTACTTTTTGCCCCTGACGGCGGTAATCAGAAATTTTACCTCACTGTTTCTTTAAGGCCTGTGCTCAGTGCGGTAACGCCGGATCAGTTACCCCAGGGCGCCGAGAACCGGATTATTACCATCACCGGAAATAATTTCAGCAAGGATACACAGATAAAGTTCAGCACCCCCGGAATAAGAATAACAAATTCCGATACAAGAATGCCCCAACAAATCCTGGCGGTAATCAATGTTTCCGACCGGGCACTCGAAGGCGCTTTTGATGTTTTAGCCGTCAATCCTGACGGGGGAACGGGTATTCTAAAGAATTCTTTCAAGATCAACCTTAATCCTGCAATTAAAGAGATAATGCCGGCCAGCGCAGTCCAGGGCGTTTTTGCCCAGGAAATAGAGATTAGAGGGCAGGGCTTTACCAAAAGCACCGCGATAAAAATAAGCGGGGAAGGGATAGTTGTAGGTGATGTGGAATACGCGGGTCCCGGTTTGCTGAAAACCCGGGTTACCGTCGGCGCAAAAGCCACGCTGGAAAAAAGAGATGTCTATCTCTCCAACACCGACGGGGGTTCCTTTGAAATGCAGGACTGTTTCGGCATAAATAAAGTCGACAAAGAAAGTATCTATTACGGGGATATTAACAGCTTCAGGAAACCGGCAAAAGTAAATAAAAAGAAGATCTATCTCGAGCATCCCCTTTACCAGGTTATTGTCAGGGACAATATATCTTCGGATGTTGCCCGGTACTGGCTCACCATAAACAAAATCAATGAATCGGTAAGAGATATCTACAAGTTGATCCAGAAAAAATACGAATATGATCTTATCGGGGAAGTGGGCTATGTTACCGATAAGGAAGGCAACCCGGTAAAAGATGTGCCGGATATTACCGATCTGGTTATACGCGAACTGGAGAAATGATGAAAACAATTATTTTACTGGTATTTTGTTCTGCTCTTTTCTTTGCGGCGCCGCTGCCCGTCCCGCCCGCGGCTAAAATAACCAAATACTATTATCTGAATTATATCTCCGCCAAGGAATTTAAGTATGTGGTCACCAAAATGCTTCCTAATATGGGCCTGGAAGTTAATGAAGAATTTAAAATGGCCATGGTTACCGATACCCAGGAAAATATAAATATCTTTGAGAATATGTTAAAACTTGTAGACCTGAAAACGGCCCAGATACGGATACAAGCCAAAATTGTGGAGACTAAACTCTCAACCACGGATAAGATGGGGGTCAACTGGACCTGGCAGGACCTTTATAATAATTCCAACAAGGAAATAAAATCTTTTCTGGAAAATTTTGTTCCCGCCGACAGTAAGTTTTCGGGGCAGTTCGGCACACTCCGTACCGACGGCTTTAATATAATTCTCCAGTACCTTTTAACCCAGACCAATACCGACCTGCTTTCCAGTCCCAGCATCGTGACTTTAAACGGCAAGGAAGCCAGTATTAATACCGGCGACCAGATTCCGATTAAATCCGTGACTACGCAGGGTACTATTACTGTCTCCACTACCCTTTTTAAAGAGACCGGTGTCAAGCTTCGCGTTACCCCAACCATTAAGGAGGATAACTATATCCTGCTGGACATTCATCCGGAAGTCAGTGAAGTTCTTGAGTACAGTGCTTCGACCGGTGACCCCATAATTTCTCAGAGAAAAGTGGACGGCGCCGTCATCGTGCGCGACAATGAAACACTTATGGTCGGCGGCTTGCTCCGGAATAAATCCCTGACCGTGGAATATAAGCTTCCCATCCTGGGCGATCTGCCTTTGCTCGGCCTCCTGTTTAAAAAATCCGCCGTGGAAAAAGTAAAAACAGAAATTATTATTTTCATTACTCCGCATGTAATCAAAGAAGGGGAAAAACTAGTAGCGCCGGATGAGTTTAAATAAAAATAGTCTATAAGGTTCATAAGGTTTGTAAGCAAAGCTTTTCTCGCTAGGTAGAGATATATAGATGCCAAAATACTTTGGCATAGCGAGATAAGGTTCTTAAAGTCTAAAATCGTTGAAGGATATTATTTTAAAAATATGTTTTCACAAAAATTAATACTACAATAAGGTAAGACTTTCGACTTTATAGACCTTACGAACTTTACGGACTTTACAGACCCTATCGACTTTATGAGGAGTGTATTATGAAAAAGACTTTATTTTGTGCGACTCTGGCGGTCTGCCTGCTTTTTGCCGGGTGCAAAACCCCGCTCTTTAATCCTAAAGCTGACGCAAAAATCTCTTATTTTACGGATATGACCAATCTTCAGGCGGTGTCGCTGACTCTGGTTGGCGCCGCGCCGCATGCAGCAAAAGCTTTTGTTACCATAACTAACGGTGTGGACACCACTTTTACCGACTACAGTATTGATTATTATGATGTAAACGGGAGACTTCTCCCTATTTCAATTGATAATAAAATTACGGCCTATATAGCGGGCTCCGGAAGTGTTGCCGCCCCGGCAACAGGGTATATTACTATTAATGTAACGAATGCCAGTGTTACGGCTTATAAAACCGCCAACGCCTTAACCCAGCTTAATTTGGTTGTAGTTATTTCCGGTGAAGATATCAACGGTAATCAAATATCGATGGGCGGAAATTTTATACTTTATTAACAAAAGGGCTAATCCTTTGTTAAATATTCCTGCTCCACTGATTTTTAGACCTGAAAAATCCTATCCCTTTTTGCCGGCGAAGGCTGTTAATTCTGCTTTATGTATATCCGCCTGCAGCAAAATTTCCCACAGGGAAGGGTTAATAAACTTATATAACCAAAAAAGGAGAAATACCCATGGCTGATGCTGATAAAATTTTATCTATGCTTTTACCCGGGGGAAGAAGATCCTGGGAAATGCCGGAACTTACCAATATTAATAAACTTCCGCCCCGGGCAACTTTCTATTATTATAAAAATGAAAAAGATGCTGCAAGTGCGGACCGGGCAAACTCACCTTTCCTGAAGTTTCTGAACGGCAAATGGGATTTTCAAATCAAAAAGAATCCTTATGAAGTTACTGCGGGCGTGCTGAACTCCGGCAAATGGGCAAAGATAGAGGTGCCGGGTAACTGGACTATGCAGGGTTTTGGACTCCCGCATTATACCAATGTCCAGATGCCATTTAAAAACCTGCCCCCGTCGGTACCAAAAGAAAATCCCACCGGTATCTACCGCACTGTCTTTACCTTGCCGGCAAACTGGAAAAAAAGAAGAACGGTCCTGCATTTTGGCGGCTGCGAAGGCGCTTTATATGTTTATGTGAATAAAAAAGCAGTCGGGATGAATAAAGATGCGAGGACGCCTGCTGAGTTTGATATTTCCGCCCTGCTTAAAGAAGGCAAGAATGAACTGGTCTGCGTGGTAATTCAATGGTCGGATGCCGCTTTTCTTGAAGATCAGGATCACTGGTGGCAAGCCGGACTGCAAAGGGAAGTTTATATTTATTCCACCGCCGTACCGCAGATACAGGATGTCTTTGTGCGGGCAGCGCTGTCTGAAAATCTTAAAGCAGCCGGCCTGGAAGTTTGCGTAAAAATAGGTTATCCCGGCGAAAAGCATTTTAACACATCTCTTAAGGTCGTCTTACTTGATGCTGACGGAAAAATTGCAGCGAAGAACAAGAGTGAAGAAAAAATTATTTCGAGTACCGAGCGCAGGATCAATTTAAAAATAAAAAACCCGGTGCTTTGGAACGCGGAAGCACCGTATTTGTATACGGTGGTCGTGACTCACGGGCAAGGCAGAAATAAGGATATTGTTTCTACAAAGTTCGGCTTTAGAAATGTCAGGTTTGAGAAGCGTAACCTCCTGATTAACGGAAAAAGAGTGATGATTCGCGGGGTAAACAGGCATGACCACGACGATACCACGGGTAAATATATAAGCAGAGAAGTTATGGAAAAAGACCTGATAGTTATGAAGAATTTCAACATTAACGCAGTGCGCACCTCGCATTATCCGAATGACCCCTACTGGCTCGAACTTTGTGACAAGCACGGGCTTTATGTTATAGATGAAACCAACCTGGAAACTCACGCTTTTTACAATGATTTATGCAGGGATAACCGGTATGCTTCCGCCTTTCTTGAAAGAGCAAGGAATATGGTGGAAAGGGACAAAAATCATCCTTCGGTAATCTTCTGGTCGCTCGGAAATGAAAGCGGATACGGCCAAAATCATGACGCCATGGCCGGCTGGATAAGAGGTTACGATAATACGCGGCTTATTCACTACGAGGGGGCTATTACCCGGGACTGGTCAAAAGGAAAAAACGCTTCCGATATTATTTGTCCTATGTATCCTCAGATTGCAAAAATTATAAAGTGGGCAAAAAATCCGGGAAAAGATGAAAGGCCTCTCATTATGTGCGAGTATTCCCATGCGATGGGAAATTCCAACGGCTGTCTGGCGGATTACTGGGCGGCGATAGAAAAATATCCGGGACTTCAGGGCGGCTTTATCTGGGAGTGGCTTGATCATGGGATAATAAAGAAAACAAAAGACGGTAAAGCGTACTGGGGTTATGGCGGGGATTTTTCCGACTATCCCAATGACGCAAATTTTGTGGCGGACGGATTGGTCTGGCCGGACAGAACCGCGCACCCGGGACTTTATGAAGTTAAATATCTGTATCAACCCGTGAAAGCGGAAGCGGTAGATTTAAATAAGGGCCTGGTTAAAATTACAAATAAGAATTTCTTTACCGGGCTGACCGGCTTGACGGGGAAATGGGAAGTTCTGGTTGACGGAAAGTGCGCGGCAAAAGGGATACTGCCAAAATTGAAAGTAGCTCCGGGGGCGTCGAGGGTTTTTAAACTAAAACTTTCTGAAGAACTTAAGGCCGTTAGCGGGGAGAAATTCCTGAATTTAATTTTTTACCAAAGAGAAAATAACTACTGGACAGTTGCCGGAGCGGAAGTTGCGTCTGAACAGCTTGCTTTCCCGAAAAATAATATTACGAAAGAAAAATCATTGAAGACCCTGCCTCTGTTCACGAAAACAAAAGAGACTCTGTCTGTGGTTTTTGGGGGGGCAAAAGCAAAGTTTGACTTAAAGCAAGGCGCGCTGGTCTATTTCGGAACGGAGGAAAATATACTTGCCACCGGCCCGAAACTTAACATTTGGCGGGCGGCGGTGGATAACGACGGTATTAAACTTTTTCCAAAAAGGGACTGCCCGCTTAAAGAATGGAAGAAACTTGGTTTTCATAAAGTTAAACTTAGGTTTAAAGGCCTGGAGCTTGTAAAGAAAAATGGCAAAACCGTAGTCGTGTGCACACATGCAGGGAGCGGGAGAAATAATTGGAACGACTTTAAGCATATTGAGGAGTATTCTTTTAATACTGAAAATGAAATTACCGTAAGTAATAAGATCGTTCTTGGAAAAGGCATATCTGATATCCCGAGAGCCGGAGTGGTTTTTAAACTCAAAGAGGATTTTGAGAAGCTCCTCTGGTATGGAAAAGGGCCTTTTGAAAATTACAGTGACAGGAAAGCAGCCGCCGGGGTCGGGCTGTACTCAAGTACAGTTACGGAAGAATATGTGCCTTATATAATGCCCCAGGAGCACGGGCATAAAACAGCTGTCCGCTGGTTTTCTCTGACAGGAAAAAAGAATATTCTTAAGGTTACAGGCAAGCCTTTAATCGAATTTAATGCCGGCCGTCTTTCGGCTAAAGAGCTCTTTAAATCCAGGCATACCATAGATCTTAAAACCGTTAACGAAACTATAGTAAATGTGGACATCGCACAAAGAGGACTGGGAACGGCCTCCTGCGGGCCGGATACACTCGATAAATATAAACTATTGAAGAAAAAATATGAGTTTACCTACTTGCTGAACTTACGACAAAAGAACTGAAAAGAAATATTAGCAAGTAAAGGCAAAATATTTTGTGAAAAAAATATTTCTTTTAATATTGATAGTATTTTTTGCCTGTCCTGTTCAAGGCGATGCTTTTAGCATTGCCAAAATATCCGAAGAAGCAGAAAATAATTTTAAAATATTTATAAACGATACGACAAATCTTAAATTTGAAATTTCGGATAAGAATAATGTGCTTTGGAGGGTTTACAAAAAAGGCAAACAGGTAAGGATAGAAGGTGTACGAAAAAAAATAGTGGAGTTCGCAAAAAAAGAAGTTATTGAGTCTGTTTGGTTTTATGACGGAGAAACAGGAAATAATTTTAGCAGTTTTGGGGAGGCAGCAGCAAAAGGCAGGGATTATTATTTAGTAAGGACGAAAAATGATGTTGCTAATCCTTTTTACCTGGTTTTTAGGAATTGGTGGGAAATTGACAAGGAAAATGCGCAGATAACCGGAAGTGAATTATTTTTAGAAAAGGATTGTTATGTTATTAATTATCGCAAGCCGGAGCCGAGGGAAAATTATAAAATCTGGGTGGATAAAGAAACTCTTCTCCTCTTAAAAGAAGAAAAGACCGGGAGTATTGAGGGAGCCGGCCAAAAGGACCCTGCAGCAAATAAAATGTCCGTACAAGCCTCTGTGAGACAATACAAGGATTTCAGAAAAGTGGCGGGGGGCTTGGCAATGCCGTTTATTACGGAAACTGTCGAAAAAGGGAAAGAAAATACTTTTAAATATTTAAAGGCGTTAAAATTAGGCGAGAATATTCCTGAAGATTTATTCCTTTCTCTACCGGAAAAAATAAAAGCAAGTAATATCACTTCAACCAGTAGTTCGCCAAAACCTGAAGCGAAAATAATAAAAAAGCCGGTGAATGCAGGCGAGAGCGCGGTAATTGATGCATTATTTGAGGATGCGAGAAATAAATTCAAAAACTTTTTGAATGATGATAAGCCGATTGAGCTTGTCATAGATCGCTTTAATGGATTTAATATATTTAAGATCTTTAAAAAAGGGAAAAAAATAAGAATCGAATCCCAATATTCCCGGGCTACGGAACAACTTACTAATCAGATGTTGATTTACGACGGTGCAGCCGGAGAGATTCTGCAAAGGTTTCAAACTGCTGTACGGAAAAGTTCTTTTATTCCCGGTAAAGAATCTGTACATTCGCTTTTCTATCAAGTATTTAAAGATTGGTGGGAGCTCGATAAGAAAAATGTGGTAATTTCCGGTAGTGAAAATGTTGACGGGAAGGATTGTTATATTATAGAATTCGGTGAGTTTTTAGGGTACAAAATCTGGGTGGGTAAAGACACTCTTTCCCTGCTTAAGGACGAACAAACTTTTAAGTTGCCGCAGGACAGGCAGCAAATAACAGTAAGAAAATTTACCGGGTACAAGGAAATAGAAGGTAAATTTGAAATGCCGTTTGTTATAGAATCGCAGCAGAATGGAAATATGAATATCAGAGAAGAGCTAAAAATGAGCTACAGCGAAATAATTATTTCCTTCAAAACAAACGCTGATATTCCGGATGACTATTTTACTGAAGAAGTTACAAAAATAGTCCCTCCGGAATGGTCACCTAATAGAATCAACACGCCTGAGCAGGAGACACAACATCCGCTGCCTGTTTTTGAGAAGGAAGAAAATATTGTTTTGCGTTTTAATTTAAATGTAAGTCCGACAAGTATGAATATTTCCAATGCCAGTACCGAAATTTACAAAGGTTTTATATCGGGTTCACCAAAAATAGGACCGAACGATTTTATCATTAATTTGAAAGTGCCGGTCTATATATCCAAGATAATATTCAAAGCCGAAGGAAAACCCGCGCGGGTTGATTTACCGGTTTCTGTATACTATGATCTGGGGGCGCAGGTCAGTTATCTTAATGAAAACGGCGATTATAAATCTCTGAAAATATTCAATCCTGTGGGAAAAAATTACTATGAAATAGAAATTAAGGATTTTGTGTCTCAAATAAAAGTTAAGAACACTCATCCTGAATATAAAATGAAAGACAACCTGAATTTGTTCAGTTGTATTTTTCTTGAAATAACTAAATTGGAGTTTAATTGCATTGCCGGAAGAGAATCCGTAGAAAAAAAAGCCAAGGCAGAGAAATTTGCCTCCTTCGAGAAGAAAAAAGAAGCAGAAAAAGCATTAAAAATAGAACCTCTTGACGAAAAAATGACAAACGAAATACTTCCCGGCCTTATAGAAAAAGCAAAAACCGCGCTTATAAATAAAGACCGGAAGAACAGTATTGAAATGATATTTACAGGTTCATCTACAACACAAGAAAATAAAATAATAACAAGTAATAGGCTGGACGGTAAAATATTCAAAGGAAGTGAAAAGATCAGGTGGGAGATATTTTCCACAACCGCCGACGGGAACCTTACACACGACTTCCGGTTTATTCATGATTATACCTCCGGTAGTACCTCTTCCCTGGGTATGAGAGGCGGGTATTTCAGTGACTCTGACCTGTCGCTTAATTGGTGGCAAAATACTTTATCCGGACTTGAAATACTGAGAATAGAGAAATCCAATGAACGGGATTGCTATCTTATAAGAAAGAACGAAAGCGATAAACGGCATACCTATTTCTGGGTGGACAGAGAAAATAACCGCCTTCTAAGAGTTAAGAGGGAATCCATATATATAACCGGAGAAGTTAAAATAGAAGAGGTAAATTATTCATATAAAAATACCAAACAGGAAGGTTTTGAATTTCCTTCTTTCATTAAGATGACCGGTGAAGACAATTTGCGTAAAACCGTCTCTAAAATTCTTATTTTGTCAAAAAAATTCTCTGAGCCGGATAATGTCATATACGATGAAAAAGCGGCGCTGATTGAGAATAGCATTAAGACGGAATTAAAATGCAAGGCTATAAACAGGCGCAATAAAATTGAAAAGGCAAGAGAAACGGAAATTGAGCAGTTTCAGGAAGAGTTGAAAGATTTTAAGAGCAAGAAACGCTATCTGGGCCGTAGTTTTTCGGATGCTATAACCGGTTTTTCGTTTGTAGTTCCCGAGGACTTCTCAAGGTCCATTTATTACTATAATGTGTATAAGTTTAATCCTGTGAATAAAAAGAAAAAAGCGCAAGCGGGTGATGATATTATAGAGGGTGACGGGAAAATCTCTATTCATAAGAATTATACTTCAGAAAATCTGGAAACAATAACAGCTTCTTACAAAGAAAGATTGGCTAAAAAATATCCCGGGGCCAAAATTGACGATAAAACAAGAGTGAAAATAAAGGCAACGGAGGTGATAGTCCTTAAAATAGAGTATGAGAATGAAGATGGCGAGACAGTTAAATCCAGGGAAGTATTTCTGAAAGTAAAAAACACCCTGGTCACCATTGATTTTGAATATGAACTTCTTCCGGAAGAAGAAGCGGATAAATACCAGAAGAACATGCTTTCTACCATAACTGCAGGCGAAGCAACCCGGGTCGCCCATTCATTTTTCAGCCCAAAGCTTGAGGAAATATATAAATTAAAAGAAGAAAAAAAGTACGAAGAAACGGAGAAGGTAATAGAGGTCGAACTGGTAAAGTTTCCGGAGGATGCCGAATTACTCTTTCTTAAAGCTGTAATGCTTGCCAAAAAAGGAAAGGATGAGCCAGCAGCTGCTGCATTAAAAACAGCTTTTGAGAGCGGCTATTGCGATTTTGCCTCTATATTTGAAGAGAAGGATTTTAATAAACTTGTGGAAAATAAGAAATTAGATTTTCTTCTTAATGATAAACCAAAACTGTATGCGCTGGGAAGAAAAAATCTGCTGGTCTCAATAAGAAAGGAACTTGCAAGTTATTATGAAGTAAAACTTAAAACAGATAATGTTTTAATATTTACGGATGTAAAAGAAAAAGAATATATTGAGCAGATAAGAAAATTTACCGGGCTTTTCGGGGAGTATGCCCGGGCAAATCTGATGTTTGAGCAGTCGCCCTTTAGTGTCTTATGGATATTTTCTGATAAAGATGATGTTAACAGCGCAATGATAGGAATGCTCACGGGGAGTGACGGATATTTTAGCGGACTTTTTGACCCCTCCTACGGCGTATTGTTTACCGATATATATTCCGGGCTTGGTGTTTTCAGTCATGAATATACACACGCGCTTCACGCGGGAGATGCCAGCAAGAATAACCAGTCGCATCCAAAGTGGCTGAAAGAGATGCTCAGTACAGGTAATGAAGAGATTGATTATGATGAGAAACTTAATAAAATTGAGTTAAATAAACTGGGGGGGCGTTTCGAGTCAATGCTGGACGGCATTGCAAACGACAAAATAATACCACTTGAAAAGCTTATAATAATGAGTAATGAGGAATTAATGGACGGGAAAAATATTGAACTGTTTTACGCCGAGGTCAGGTATCTCGGGTTATATTTACAGGAGAAAGGCCTGTTGAAAATGTTTTACGAACAATATAAAAAAGACTATAATACAGACAAAACAGGAAAAACCACGCTGGAAACTGTCTTAAAAATGAAACTAGACGGTTTTCAGCGTATTTGGGAAAGATGGATTGTTAGTCTTCCTGATAAAAACACAAAGTAAACTTGTAATTATTTTGGAAGAAATATTTAAAAAACAGCCCGGCGAGATAAATGTTTTAGTAAAATTTTATAAGGAGTGTGAATAAAATGAGAGCTAAAGTACTTGATATAAAAAAATTGGATAAGAAGATGGGTTTGCAGGGAGCCGTGCTTGCGGGGATAAAGTGGCTTGATCCTAAAAAAGCTCCTTTTGTTGTTTCCGGACTTGCGTGGTTCAAAAAAGAAAAACTGTATCGGAGACTGCCGGTTAAACCTGAATGGAAGGTGCGTGAAGGTGTTGATCTGCTGGCCGATTGCCCTGCGGGAGCCCAGCTTCGCTTCCGGACTGATTCAAAAAGAGTAGCGATAAGAGTCCTTTTAACTGAGGCCCAAAGACACGAACATATGACGGCTACCGGACAGGCGGGTTTTGACTGCTATATAGGTCGTCCCGGAAAGACCCTATATATAAGTACTACCAGATTTGACCAGACAAAACTTGCTTATGAATACCGTTTTTTTGAAACGGATAAAAAAGAAATGAAGAGCATTACTTTGAACTTTCCGTTGTACCAGGGGGTTAAGGATTTAATAATAGGGTTGGATAAGAGCAGTAAAGTTCTGCCTCCTTTACCATATAAAAACAAAAAAAAGATAATCGTCTACGGAACCTCCACTACCCAGGGCGGGTGCGCTTCAAGGCCGGGGATGCTATTTACAAATATTTTAAGCAGGCGGATTAATCTGGAATTTATTAATCTGGGTTTCTCCGGCAACGGTCTCGGAGAACCGGAACTTGCGAGGCTTATCTCTGAAATAGAGAGGCCCGCCTGTTTTGTTCTGGATTTTGAGGCAAACTCGGGATGTATGTATGCTAAAAACCTTCCCCAGTTCATAAGAATACTTAGAAGTTACCATGCAAAAATTCCGATACTGATTATTTCCCGCATGAAGTTTTCTCCGGAAACTCTTGGGCAAGAGACGGGAGTACGGCTGCTGCGTTTTAAGTTTACGAAAGATACGGTCGCCGGGTTCAAAGCCCGGGGTGAAAAGAACCTGTACCTGCTTGACGGTTCTAAACTTCTCGGCAAGGACTACGACGAATGTACGGTAGACGGCGTGCATCCCACCGACCTTGGTTTTTGGAGAATAGCGGCCGTTCTTACACCTGTACTTAAAAAAATATTAAAATAGACGGAGACATTACTGTGGAAGAAATGCTAAGGAAGTACCTGGGTAAATTAGAAGGGATGCTGGATCTTAAGTGGCAGGCGGAGACGCGAAGCGCCATCAAAAAAATATTTAACTTTGAGCCGGTTGCCGAACTGCCTTTTATTGATTTGAGGGGAGTTGAAGAAGTCGCAGACAAGGACTGGCCGTCCTATCCTTATAACGACGCTTTCTTTGACCCGGCTAAGATGCTATTAAATGAGCTGGGCATAGTCTTCCGGCATGTCCAGGTAAGAGATTATCATTCTTTAAACATCCGGGGTAATTACGGTACCGTCATTTTGCCTTCCATCTTCGGCGCAAAATACCAACTTACAGAAACTTCTTTACCATGGGCCTCGCATTTTGATTCAAGAGAGGATATAAAAAAACTTATTGCAAAAGGCATCCCTGATTACAAAAACGGTCTGGGGAAAACTTGTTTTGAAACCGCAACCTACTACAGTGAGACCCTCAAGGCCTACCCGAAACTTAAAAAAGCAATTTCTATCTATCATCCGGACTTGCAGAGTACTTTTGACGCGGCGCATTTAATCTGGGGCCATGATATTTTGTACGCAATGTATGATTGTCCCGGGTTAGTCCATGAACTGCTCTCGCTCATAACCGAAACCTATATAGTATTTATGAAGAAATGGAAACTGCATACCGGGGAAGGTAATGATTATTCAACGCACTGGAATTATTATATAAAAGGCGGGATAATGCTCCGGGACGATTCCTCAGTGATGATCTCCCCGGCCCAGTATGACGAGTTTGTAAAACCGTATGACCAGAAACTGCTTAACGAGTTCGGCGGCTGTATCCATTTTTGCGGGAAAGGAGACACCTTTATCCGGTCTATGTGCGAGAGTAAAAATCTTTCCGGGATAAATACCTCCCAGCCGCATCTTAACAATATGGAGCAGATGGTAAAATTATGTTTTGAGAAAAAAATAGCACTGCTAAGTTTACCGGAAAAATATATACCGAAGAACGCGGTAACGGGATTTATTGTTGCGAGGTAAAATTATTATTATCAAAGGACGGAGTCGATGAGAGCACTTATCCTGTGTCTAATTTTACTTTCAGGGACTTTTAATGCAGCTGAATTTTATGTAAACGGCGGTGACCCGAAGGCAAAAGACGCCAATCCCGGCACAAAAGAAATGCCCTGGCTTACCATTCAAAACGGGGTGGAAGCAGCAAAGCCGGGGGATACAATAGTGGTTATGCCGGGGAGTTACAGCAGAACGGCGGTCAAAAAGAGCGGAAAGGCCGGAGAACTCCTTACTATAAAAGGTTTTTCGGCTCCAAGTAAAGCCCATGTAGACCAAAATAAAGTCTTTGATCCTTTAAAACCCGAAGCTTTTTCAGGAAATCCCCAATTAAACGCCGTTTCACAAGGTTTTGATATAACGAATGCGGCTTTTGTCAGGATAGAGAATTTTGAAATAACTGCAGTAACAAAAAGAGGCGGAGTATTTTTTGAAAAGGCCGACTCAATTCAGGTCGTCAATAACTTTCTTCATGACTTGAATCCGCCCGCAGGGCAGGCAGGCGGGATTATATCCTATAGTAATGAGAATAAGAATATTCTGATAAAAGATAATACGCTCTTCCGCTGTCCGGGGACTTCCATTTGCATAACCGGCCAAAACTGGCTGGTGGAAGGCAATGAGGTTTCTCACGGAACCAATTGTAATACCCAAACAGGCGGGAATGTCGGAGGCGAGGACGCTATACGCTTTTTTGGCGCGGGGCATATAATAAGATGTAATTATCTCCATGATTTTTTGGATGCGGAACAGTTCCCCGGAAGCAAACCCCATCTTGACGCTTTTCAAACCTTTTCAACCTGGCGGGCACCGCCGTATTTATCGTTTGCTTCGGATATTTTAGTTGAAGGAAATTATTGCGATAATATCGGCCAGATGTTTATGTGTGAAGATAAACACGAGAGTAAATTCGGGAAAAACATGGTCCATCATATAACTTTTAAGAATAATGTCTTCAGGCGTGCCGGAGCTTACGCCTTCCAGATAAGAAGTAACAGCGATAATTTTACCTTTGTGAACAATGTTGTGGCCGAATCTTACTACGGGCCGATAACCTTTGGTGAGAGTTCTCATCATGCCACAGTACTAAATAATATCTTCTATAACAACAGGCGCGAGCAGGCCAAGGGCGAACGCTCGGGCACCGTGTTTAGCGAAGCAACCAGCCTGCCGGGTTCGGTTTGGGATTATAATCTGCATAATTATGATTTTAAATATCCGCCTAAATCAACTGTTTATGACCTGCATGGTTTGTTTGGCGTGGACCCAAAATTCGTTGATGCGGAAAAAGGGGATTACAGATTACAGAAAGGCAGTCCCGCTATAGATGCCGGTGACCCCTCCATACCGCCTCCGTCTTTTGGAGGGAAAAGAATAGATATCGGCGCTTTTGAATACGGTTCTTCTTATGATGAGTTGTTTGTAAAATTTAATATTATAAAGTAAAGGTAATTAGTAGAGTTTGAGGAGATGAAATTATGAAAAAGTTAATGCTTTTTGTTTTCATCAGCCTTTACGCCTGTACCGCTCAAAGTGCTGCTCCTAGTCTTGAAGAAATAGCGGAAGAAGCAAAAAATAACTTTAAAAAATTCCTGGACGACACTACAAATCTGAAATTTGAGATAAAAGATAAGGACTCTGTAAAATACAGAGTTTACAAAAAAGGAAATCAGATAAGAATAGAAAGCATATTTAAAAAAGAAACTATACAGCATGTTGTGTTTTATGATGGCGAGACCGGAAGCAAATATAAGCTGTCTGGGGGCTTGATATCAATGGATAAAGATTATTTTTATAGAAAAGATATTAATAATGCTTTTTATTGGATTTTCCGGGATTGGTGGAAATTTGATACAAAAAAAGCGCGGCTGGAGGGAAGTGAGAAATTTTTCGGGAAAGATTGCTATATAATTGATTGTTCCAAAATTACAGGAAATGTAGGGGAAAAATATACAATTTGGGTGGATAAAAATAACCTTCAGATGGTGAAAGAAGAAAAAAAGAGGGATTTCAATATTGATGCCCAAAACAGAGCTACAGCTGTGCCATTGCAGTGGCGAAACATTATTAAGAACTTCAAAGATTTTCAGAAAGTTGCAGGCACCTGGGAGATGGCATTTACCATGGAATTTCCCAGAGGCGAAAAGGAAAGCATTTTTGAATACATTAAATCGCTAAAATTGAATCTTGATATTCCGGAAGATATGTTTCTTACGCAACAGGAAAAAATCAAAGCAGCCAATAAGGCCGCAGCGAGCGGTCCATCAAAACCTGAAGCGCAAGAAAAAGAAGATCCGGAAAGTACAAATCAGGAGCGCGAAGTTGACAAAATATTTGAAGCAGCAAAAAATAGATTCAAGAGTTTTATGAATAACGATAGCAATGTTGAGCTGGTAATAAGCAGGAGCGATGAATTTAACAAGGTAAAGGTTTTTAAGAAAGGCAGGAATATTAGAATAGAGTCTCAGTTTTCACGGCCTGAACTGAAAAATAATAATCAGGTTTGGATTTACGACGGAGAAACCGGGTCTATTTTGAAAAAAAACTGGACCGGAACAAGAATATCCCCTTTTCCTGCAGGTAAAGAAGATATGGATATGCTTTTTTTTCAGGTTTTTAATGATTGGTGGGAACTGGATAAGAAAGCTGCGAATATCTCGGGGAGTGAAAATGTCGACGGCAAAGATTGCTATGTAATTGAGATTAGCGAAACTACCGGGTTAAATCTGAATTACAAGATCTGGGTGGATAAAAGTACTCTTTGCCTTATGAAAGAGGAGAGAATACTCAGGCGGGTGCAGGGTGGTCGGCAAACAGATGTCAGGAAATTTCTTGATTACAAGGAAACGACGGATAAATGGGCAATGCCGTATTTAATAGAATCTTATAATGGCGGGAAGAAAGTAAGCAGTGAGAATATTTCTTCTTTGAAATTAAACACGGAGATTCCGGATGAGTATTTTATAGAAGAAGTTGCGAAAAGAGTTCCTCAGGCAAGCAGGCTGTCCCTGCTTCCGGCAAAACTAAGCATTCCCGGGAAACTCATTTTTTATGGGAGCATTAGTTATATAGCCCGGGTTTCAGAAGAAAGTAATGCTATTAGCTCCTTGACAGCAAACCTTGAAAATGGCCAAATAATATCTATTCCTAATACTTATTTGATTTTCAATTATTCTTTGAAAAAAAATGTATCTAATGGAGCAAAAATAATAATAGTAAATCATTCGTATTCGGGTTCCTCTACCTCCTCAACACCGGCTACCTGTGTGGTCAACTCGGAATCAAGAATATATTGCGGAGTAAGTAACGAAGAAATTATGAAGGACTTTCCGGTCCAAGTAAAAAAATTAAGCAAAGAGCAGGAGTATTTGCAAAAGGCGGTGTTGGCCCCACAAAAAGCAGAACCGCAAGTGAGAAGTAATTACGATATGCAAGGGCCAGGTCCAAATGCGGGGGCGCAGACCGTGGAAGGGATTTTACCGCTTTCTGAGTTGAAAGTTTCTTATAAAGGTGAGGACGGCGGGCTATACGGAAAGGGGAGTAATGAGCCGCCTTCCTACCATAAAAACCTTGCAGCGGAAGCAACAAAAAAAATAAAGTTACTGGATGAAAACGGCAATCCCTCTACTGCCGGAAAGATAGTCCTTTGTACCATAGGGATGTCAAACACCTCGCAGGAGTCGTCAATTTTAATGAGGCAGGCGGCAGTGGACAGGGATAAGAATCCCGCGGTCATTATCGTAGACGGCGCCCAGGGCGGAATGACGGCCGAGGCCTGGATTCCGGGTTCCGGGCGGGAAGAAAATATCTGGCTTACTGTTGAAAAGAGATTGAAAGGCCAGCAAGTTTCGGCTAAACAGGTTCAGGTTGTCTGGCTTAAGCAGGCCCTGGCCCAGCCCGCAGGAAAAGGCGAGTTTCCGGCGCATACCAAATTTCTGAAAGCCGCGCTGAATGAACTTGTTAAATATGCTAAAGTAAAATTTCCTAACCTGCAATTGATATACTTGTCCTCAAGAATATACGGCGGTTATGCGACTACCACACTGAATCCCGAGCCATATGCTTTTGAAGGCGCCTTTTCTGTAAGAGGATTGATTCTTGACCAGATAAACGGAAAGATTGATTTAAACGCCGATATTTCCAAAGGGAAGAGAGAAGCGCCGGTACTTTTATGGGGGCCGTATTTATGGGGAAACGGAACAACGCCGAGAAAAAGTGACGGGCTTATCTGGAATAAAGAAGATTTTGGACCTGACGGTACGCATCCCTCACGGTCAGGTACGGAAAAAGTAGCGCAGCTGCTTGCGGAATTTTTTAAGACCGATGAAAATACAAAAACCTGGTATTTAAGTAAAAAAGAATAAAATAGAGGTATAGAAGGAGGTAGTTTATGTTACGCCTGGTCAGTCTTGCGGGGCTTTTAGTCTTTGTGCTTCTTGCCTGGCTAATTTCCGAAAAAAGAAGCGGGGTTAAAGCGCGGATAATTCTTTGGGGTATAGGGCTTCAGGCAGGTTTTGCTTTTCTTGTCTTAAAGACGCCTGCCGGTCTCATACTTTTTAAAATGGCAGGGAAATTCTTCGGGGGTTTGGTCTTTTATTCCAATAAAGGCGCTGCCTTTCTTTTTGGGACCC
>Ga0114951_10003035_pt1 | contig 17956 bp, 12 predicted proteins | sample AM7aDNAmetaG_FD_88677 | JGI IMG/M metagenome (GOLD analysis project Ga0114951, IMG submission 88677) | Freshwater microbial communities from Finland to study Microbial Dark Matter (Phase II) - AM7a DNA metaG | ecosystem: Environmental > Aquatic > Freshwater > Lake | place: Finland: Lake Alinen...
AGGAGCTGTGATTCCGGGTATAAAATTTTCGATTGTACAAGCCACAGGGGTTTCTGCAATTTGCCAGGAATTTCTAGCCAGGATCATCACTTTTACCGGGGAAGTAATCTCGACAAATCCATAAGCTTTTCCAGTAAAAACCGACCTCCTGATTCTGAATGGCTCAATACTTTCCGGCAGGCCCATGACTCCGGCAGCATATCCGGCCTGCAACCTCACGGCGACACGAGGAGCTACTGCCCGGGAAATTGCACCATCGGAAAACAATACGCAGGAAGCGCCGGATGCTTGTGCCGCTGAGGCCAGCAGTGCAGCATAAGCGCGATTATCGAATGCCGGCCCCATTGGTTCGGGGGTCAGCAATATTTTTGAAACACCAGATTTTCCGAGTTTATCAAGCTCCGGCCCAACAGGATTTCCGGTGACCAAGGCTGTAACCTGGCCACCGGTCTTATTTGCAAGGGCAAAGGCATAGGAAGCTAATTCAAGAACAGATTTCGGGAATTTTCCACCATCATGACTGGCATAGATCAAAACTGACATAATCATCCTCCTTACTATACGTTAGCTTCGTTTCTCAATAATTCAACCAATTCCTCAGGTTTAGCAGGATCAATCATTCTGCATTTCGACCGCTGAGCCGGATTCTCAAATTTTACAAAAGCAGCGGATCCCGCACACGGAATAGGTTCCAGCTGCAACAGAGGCTTACTCCGGGCACCCATGATACCCCTGAGTGAAGGAATTCGTGGATCTTTGGCGATGCCTTTTTGTATGGTAATCACGCAAGGTGGGTGAGCAATAATCGTTTCTGTTCGAGTGTCCATTTCACGCTCAATCGTAATGGAATCCTTAGCTGCGGCGAGTGAGCATATCGAAGAGAAGGAGATCCAGTCGAGTAATTCCGCCAGCATTTCTCCGACAGCCGATCCATTGTAATCTGCGGAATCATGCCCGGCAATCACCAGATCAAAATGCTCTTTTTTCACGACCTCCGATAGCTGACATGCCACCTCCATAGCACCGGCAGCTGCAACGTTGACCCGATAGGCAGAATCGGCCCCAACGGCCAGTGCCTTTTGAATCACCGGATCCGCGTCCTTTAAACCAATATGAATCACTGAAACCTGGGTAACCCCGCTATCGGGCTGTTCCCGGATTTCCAGTGCCCGGGTCAGAGCCAGCTCATCCCAGGGATTGATGATCCATTGAATGCCTGATGTTTCCAGCGAATTCATATCTGGTTTAAACCGGATCTGTGTGGTGGTATCAGGAACCACACTCATGCAAACAAGTATCTTCATCGCTTAATGGCTAAAAATATCTCTTGAAATTATTAATTTCTGAATTTCAGAAGTTCCCTCATAGATCTGGGTCAGCTTGGCTTCACGCATCAGCCGTTCCACATGATATTCCTTGACATATCCGTACCCTCCGTGAATCTGAACTGCCTCCGTTGTCACCCACATGGCTGTTTCGGCACAATGATATTTGGCCATAGCACTGGCAACACCGTAAGGCTGGTGATTATCTTTCAGCCACGCGGCATGGAAACAGAGCAACCGGCCGCATTCGATGCGTGTGTACATTTCAGCGAGCTTGAACGCCACTGACTGGTGATGAAATATCTCGGTACCAAAAGCTTTTCTTTCTTTTGAATATTTCAGTGCCCTTTCATAGGCCCCCGAGGCAATTCCCAAAGCCTGCGACGCGATTCCGAGACGACCGCCCTCAAGCGTTTTCATAGCTAGCTTAAAACCAAATCCATCCGGACCAATGCGATTTTCCTTGGGCACCTTAACATCGGTAAACATCACCGAATGAGTATCGGAACTGCGCATGCCCATTTTGTCCTCGTGCGGTCCCAACGTTATTCCCGGCGAATGGCGGTCGACAATCAGCGCATTTATACCTTTTGATTTTAACTCTGGATGCGTTTGGGCCATCAATATATAAACAGAGGCTGAATTACCATTGGTGATCCAGTTTTTCGTTCCGTTAACCAGATAATAATCCCCTTTATCTTCAGCAAGCGTATGCTGTGAAGTCGCATCTGATCCGGCTTCCGGCTCTGACAAAAGAAATGCACCAATGATCTCTCCGCGTGCCAGTGGCTTTAGATATTTTTCCTTCTGTTCCTCAGTTCCGAATTCCTCCAGACCATAACAAACCAGTGAATTATTTACCGAAACGATAACAGAAACAGAGGAATCAACTTTGGATAGTTCCTCCATGGCAAGCACATAGGAAATAGTATCCATTCCGCTGCCATTATATTTCGGGTCCACCATCATGCCCATAAAACCTAAGTCGGCCAGGGCTTTCACATGTTTGGCAGGGTAAATACTGTTGGCATCGCGCTCAAGCACATCCAGTATCAGCTCGCGGTTGGCATAATCGCGGGCAGCCTGCTGAATCATTTTTTGTTCCTCTGTTAATTCAAAATTCATGGTGAATAGGTATTAGGTGTCTTCTACATATTGCGTCGGTAGCGGCCGCCGATCCGGTATAAGCTATTGGTTATCTGACCGATGGAGCAAACTTTGGCGGTCTCCATCAGGATTTCGAATGTATTGGTGCCTTCGGCGGCAGCATTTTTCAGCTCGCCGAGAGCCAACTCAGCTTCCGATTTCCACGCAGTGTGAAGGTTTTCAAGTGTATTCAGCTGATTTTTCTTTTCCCCTTCCGTAGCCCTGATCACCTCTGGCCTCACCACTGTTGGCGAGCCAGTTGACGAGAGAAACGTGTTCACCCCAATGATCGGCAGTTCCCCGGAATTTTTCAGCTTTTCATACCACAGGGATTCCTCCTGAATCTTTCCGCGCTGGTAACCGGTTTCCATGGCGCCCAGCACCCCACCCCGTTCGGTAATCCGGTCGAACTCCATCAGTACTGCCTCCTCGGTGAGGTCGGTAAGCTCATCAATAATAAAGGATCCCTGAAGTGGATTCTGGTTTTTCGCCATGCCAAACTCATGATTGATGATCATCTGGATAGCAATTGCACGGCGCACAGATTCCTCGGTAGGTGTGGTGATTGCCTCATCATAAGCATTGGTATGCAGAGAATTGCAATTGTCGTAAACGGCATTCAGCGCCTGTAAAGTGGTACGGATATCATTAAAATCAACCTCCTGGGCATGCAAGGAGCGACCGGAAGTCTGGATATGATATTTCAGCATCTGCGACCGGGTATCAGCGCCATATCGGTATTTCATGGCTTTTGCCCAGATAGTGCGCGCCACTCTGCCGATGACTGAATATTCAGGGTCTAAACCGTTTGAGAAGAAAAATGACAGATTTTGAGCAAAGTCCTTAATGTTCATTCCCCTTGCCAGAAAATACTCGACATAGGTAAATCCGTTAGCCAGCGTAAAGGCCAGCTGGGTTATCGGGTTGGCCCCGGCTTCCGCAATATGATATCCGGATATCGATACAGAATAAAAATTCCGGACATGATTGGCAATGAAATATTCCTGAACATCACTCATCATCCTTAGCGCAAAGGAGGTAGAGAATATGCAGGTATTCTGCGCCTGGTCCTCTTTAAGAATATCCGCCTGGATGGTCCCACGTATCCTGGAAAGAGTGTCCTCTTTTATTTTCAGATAGATCTCGGGAGTTAAAATCTGATCGCCCGTTATTCCCAGCAGCAGTAAACCCAGACCATTATTCCCGGCTGGCATTTTACCGTGATAAGCCGGCCGTTTCAGGCCCCTGTTATCATAAAGCGCTTTCAATTTCTGCTCAACCTGAACTTCTAATCCCACACTCCGGATACATTTTTCGCACTCCTGATCGATGGCCGTATTCAGGAAAAAGGCTACCATCGCCGGTGCCGGGCCGTTGATCGTCATGGAGACCGAAGTTGCCGGATCGCACAAATCGAATCCGGAGTATAATTTCTTGCAATCGTCGAGACAGCAGACCGATACTCCGGCATTACCAATCTTGCCGTAAATATCCGGCTGCCTGTCGGGATCCTCGCCATAAAGCGTCACCGAATCGTATGCGGTGGATAGCCTTTTCACCGGCTGTCCGTGTGAAACATAATGGAACCGGCTGTTGGTGCGCTCCGGACTTCCCTCCCCGGCAAACATCCGGAGCGGGTCTTCCTCCTTGCGCTTGAACGGATATACTCCAGCAGCAAATGGAAATTCACCCGGAAAATTTTCCTTCAGCACCCATCGCAGAATATCACCTTTATCGGTATATCGCGGTACAGCTATTTTCGGGACCCTGATATGTGACAGGGTTTCAAAACGGTTCTCGATACAAATTTCGCGGCCTCGAACACTGTAAATGAATTGTTCTGCTCCATAATTGGCCTTTTTCTGATCCCAGTTGGCCAATATATCCCTGCTCTCCTGCTCAAGCTGCTTTTCGAAATTCTTTATTAATTCCGATGTCGGCAAATCGGGATCCATCTCAGAAACCGTACCCAGGGCCTGCAATTTTCGCGCGATTTCAGCCTGACTTTCCGCCTTTTTATTGTAGGTTCTGACTGTTTCAGAGATCTCCGAAAGATATCTTTTGCGAGCCGGAGGCAGAACCGTATAAGACCCATAAAGCGAATCCAAAACAGGATCAATTAAAGTTGATGCGGTTGCTGCCTGGCCTTTTGTTGCCGAATCTTCAGATACCCCAAATCCTATTTTTTTAATCAGTGCCTGGAAAAAATAGTTGATCCCGGCATCATTATAATGAGCAGCCATGGTCCCGTAAACAGGCATGGTGGCAGGGTCCTTTTCGAAAAGTCCATGGTTTCGCTGATATTGCTTTTTCACATCGCGCAAAGCATCACGGGCACCGGTACGATCAAATTTATTCATCACCACCAGATCAGCGTAGTCCAGCATATCAATCTTTTCCAACTGAGTAGCGGCTCCATAATCCGGGGTCATCACATAAACCGAAAAGTTGCTGTGATCGATAATTTCCGTATCAGACTGGCCGATTCCGCTGGTCTCCAGAATGATCAGATCGAAGCCGGCGGCCTTGACAATATTCAGAGCATCGCGGACATATTTTGACAGGGCCAGGTTCGATTGGCGGGTGGCCATCGACCGCATATATATCGATGAATGACCGATCGCATTCATCCGGATACGGTCGGCCAGCAGGGCTCCGCCAGTCTTACGGCGCGAGGGGTCGACCGATATGATTGCCAGCGTTTTATCCGGAAATTGTTCCCGAAACCGAAGTACAATCTCATCTACAGTCGATGATTTTCCAGATCCCCCGGTACCGGTAATTCCGATGACCGGAGTGGTTGATTTTTCAGCTAATTCGCTGATTATTCCAAAGCATGCGGCATACTTTTCTGCTTCATTTTCAGCCAGCGTGATCAATTTGGCTATCACCCGGTGATCATGCTTTTTCAATAGATCCAAAGTAACAGAATCAGATTCAACTCCTCCACTCAAAGGAAAATCCGATTCCTTCAGCAGGTAGTTGATCATTCCTTGCAAACCCAGCTCTCGACCATCATCGGGAGAAAAAATGCGGGCAATTCCATATCGATGAAGTTCAGCAATTTCATCAGGCAGAATTACACCGCCACCACCGCCGAATATCCTGATATGAAAAGCATTACGTTCGCGCAACTGGTCCTGGAGATATCTGAAAAATTCCATGTGACCACCCTGATAGGAAGTCACGGCTATGGCATGAACATCTTCCTGTATGGCAGCCTGCACGATCTCCTTTGCAGAATGGTTGTGACCAATATGGATCACTTCGGCACCTGATGCCTGGATGATGCGCCGCATTATATTTATAGTAGCATCATGACCATCAAACAGGGAGGTGGCCGTCAGAATTCTGACATGATTTACTGGGTGATATAACGGAACATTTATTGTCATCAGGATCAGAATTTTAGTTTTGACAGGCCAGCTGCTGCTAGATTAAACTCTTCTATGATTTCATTTATTATAGTGGATACCGGCTGAATTTCCTTGATGAGCGCAGCCGCCTGGCCAATCTCCAGTTCGCCCTCGATAAGGTCACCCTCGAACATTCCCATTTTTGCCCGGCCCTTGCCCAGTAAAGCATTCAGCTCTTCAGCCGATGCACCCCGTTCTTCGAGTGCTTGAATCTGCTCCCAAAAATGGTTCTTCATCAAACGTACCGGAGCCAGTTTTTTCAGTGACAGTGCGGTATTCCCATCACCAGCGCTGAGGATATATTGTTTGAATGCCAGATGGGCCGACGACTCTTCAGATACGGCAAATCGGGTTCCCAACTGAACACCTTCAGCCCCCAGCGCAAATGCAGCGAGCATGGATTCACCGCCGGCAATGCCTCCGGCAGCGATCAATGGCAGATCGATACACTTTCTGATGAGCGGAATGAGTGTTAGTGTGGTGGTTTCTTCGCGACCGTTATGTCCGCCAGCCTCAAATCCTTCAGCAACGATGGCATCCACCCCGGCGTCCTGAGATTTCAGTGCAAATTTAAGGTTCGATACGACGTGCGCCACCAGTATGCCTTTATCCTTTAAACGGCTGGTATATTTCGATGGACTTCCCGCCGAAGTGAAAATGACCGGAACCTTCTCTTCAATAACAATTCCAACAATTTCATCAATCTGCGGATAGAGCAACGGAATATTCACGCCGAAAGGCTTTTCAGTGGCTTTCCGGCATTTTCGGATATGATCGCGAAGAACGTCGGGATGCATGGATCCGGAGCCAATCAGCCCCAGACCACCTGCATTGCTGACTGCCGAAGCAAGCCGCCAGCCGCTGCACCAAACCATTCCACCCTGAATCACAGGGTAGCGGATTCCGAATAATTGGGTTACCCTATTCCCCACGCTTATAAACTATTGAGACTTGTGTTTTATCATCTCCACCCATATTCAGGGAGAGTCCGTATGGCCTGGCCTGCCTCAGACTGATCTGGGCATCGCCAGCTTTTTCAGTGAGCTGTTCCCACAGAGTCACAGCCATGTGCACACCTGTAGCGCCGGTTGGATGTCCCCAGCCTATGAGTCCGCCGGTTGTATTAAATGGCATTTCACCGGTACGGGATGTTTCACCCGCCAGCACATAATCCGGACCTTCGCCCTTCTTAGCCAATCCAAGCGCTTCAACTCCGAGAATACCTGCTATGGTAAAACAATCATGAGTTTCAACGGTACCCACCTGCCCGATCCCGATCTCCGCCATAGCCAAAGCTTTAGCAGTGGCGAGCTTTCCGGTGCTGAGTTCCGCCGGATCAGTTGGTTTTTTGGTAATATCTGCAACGGCATGTCCGAAACCAGTGATTTCCACAGCATCTTCCGGGGATATCCCGATACGCCTGAGCCCATCACGCGAAGCGATAATAATAACTGAAGCGCCATCTGAGACTTTAGAACAATCGTATAGGTTGAGATGCTCCACAAAGTACTTTCCATTGGGTTCGGTCATGCCCATTGCTTCCAAATCAACCACTAAATTCTGATATTCCTGAGCGGTCGGGCAAAGTCGTGCATTTTCAATGGCATTGCGGTACCAGCGGGCAAATGCTTTGCGGGTTTTTTCGCGGCCATATCTTTCAAAATAAACTCCGGCACGATCGCTGAACTGTCCGGGGAAGAAAAAGGCATGACCGTTTTTCCGGTCGGCAGCCCACCCCGCGGCAGCTAAAATATCGGCGCCATAAATAGCTTTCACGCTATTCTGAACTTCCACTCCCAGTGCCATCACCACCTCGGATGAACCCGAAAGCACCGATTTTATTCCGGTGAGCAGGGCCAGTCCACCCGATGCGCATGCCCCCTCCACGCGGGTAGATGGCTTTCCGGCCAACCCCTCATCGATAAAAGGTGCGAACGCTCCCAGGTGTGCCTGTCCGTTAAACCGGCCGGCCATGAAGTTGCCAATCACAATTTCATCAACCGTTTCAGCGCCGCCGATTTTTGCAAGCACTTGCGAACCGGCCTCTTTGATATAATGTTCCAGACCCGGCCGGGGTTTCGAAGGATTAAACTCCTTGCGGCCGGTTCCCAGTGAGATGGTATTGTAGCCCGCCGTCATGTATATTTTCTTTTCCATGGGTATCCTGCCTGTTAATTAAACATGATTGGTGATGGGCCCGAGGGCATGAAAAAATCCGGTGAGCAGAACGGTATTCACATCCTCATCAGCCTGGGCAATGCCATCGGAAACCAGTTGCAGTCCAATTTCCTTCGACCGCCTGGCATAATTGATTGCAAGTTTTGAACCCAGAGTATCCATTGAATTTATCTCTGCAAATAAAGCCGCGAAAATCACCTCCTTCGTTCTGCTGTTCACCACCTGTTTCCAGGGCTGATAAGATACGGGAAGCGGTCCGAGCTGTTTGTCAGCCGACTCGCGAAATCCATCTATCGGGATATATTGTTTTGAGACATCATCATATACGGCAACAAGCTTACCTTTTTCATATTTGAGGATACCATCCTTTTGCGAGCCATCCGAGTTTTGGCCGCCCCTCACACCCAGTTTCAGGTAGCTATCCAGACGGCTGCTGTGGAGTTCTTCGCCCGGGAAGTGCGGATTCATCACCTGCATGATATAGCTCACCACATCAACACCCACATAATCTATCAGTTGAAAGATCCCCATCGGTCTGACCAGATAATCCTGAGTCACCTTATTCACCATGTAAATAGCCTCATACAAAGGCATATCCGCTGCCAGTTGTTCAGCCTCACTGATGCCATGGAGGGCATCGCGCATGAAATGTCCGTTCCCGATAAAGCCGGCCTTATCGTTCGACCGGACCAACAGTTTGCCCAGTTTAACAGCATATTGCAGCGCGAACGACTCCAGTTCAGGAGCTGTTTTTCCAGAGCTGATCAGCTCAACGAGTTTCTGAACTGCCGGTGGATTATAGAAATGGAATCCGATGATCCGGCCATCCAGACCGGCATCGGTATCGAGTTCCGATATCGGGATAGAGGAGGTATTGGTAAAATACCAGGGTTTATGCGGATTGGCTGCATCAATCTTTTTATATATCTCTTTTTTTAGCGCAGGATCTTCCTTGATGGCCTCAAAAATGATATAGCAATCGAAAGCGGCTTCGAGTCGGATGGTTGGCCTGACGATATTGAGCACATCAAAAACATACTGCTGGAGAATTTGTCCGTTCTCGACCAGGTCCGCCCGGTCGGCATAAACGGAGCGTAACCACACCATTTTTTTCTCGGCTGCGCGAAGCACCTGGGCACGGAGATAGTTCATCAGGCCAGCCAGACCCTCAAATGACATATCGATAGCCTGAATGGCAAATGTGCGGCCCCGGTTTTCCGGCAACAGGCTCAGGTCGGCCATTTCGATCGCTGTGAGCAGCAGAATCCCGCTGCCCATCTTGCCTGCGGCTCCAAGAACGGCGACCCTTTCCAGCTTACTTTCGTAATCCATATAGGTAGATTAATAGATATATAAATGTATAAAACTGTGGGGAACGAACGCCGGAAGTTATACAATTATTTTATTGTGACAAGTGACAGGTGACGGGTGACAACTGTAGGTGAGGACCCGCGCGTCCTCCCTTTTTTTGCAGCCAGCAGCACGCAGCCCACTTGTGCCTTGCGCCTTTTGCCTTTCCTTCTTGCCTTTTTGCCCTCTTGCCCTTCTGCCTTAGTTTACCAACATCTTCCTCGTCTGCCGTTCGTCTCCGGCATACAAAGTGTAGAAGTAGATCCCCGGCGATAAACCCGGACTTTGAATTACCATCCTATGGTTGCCAATCGGTTGCTGCCCTTCGTCCTTCATTAAAACCACCCGGCCGGTTAGGTCGGTGATCTCCAATCTGACCTTGGCATCCTGAGCGACCGAATAATTGATTATCGTGTGATCACTGAATGGGTTCGGATAGTTCTGGGAGACAGCGAAAGACGTTACTCCATCCGGATCAGTCGAGTTCGCCGTACTATGAAGGTAAAGGCGGATCATCAGGTTTTTGTTACTCCAATCGGACCAGGCTATCGGATACGACGAGCGGAAACTTGCCCGCGCCACCTTGGCAACCGAATTATGGTAAGGCGCCTGATGGGTTCCTCCGACCGCGAGTCCCTGATGTTTCCGAACCTTTTCATTGGTATGATAGTCACTGTGTTCGAGGCCAGCCCAAAGCAGACTGCCAGCCTTAATGAATTCAGATTCACCATCCTTGGTGAATGGCAGATATACCCAGGTATTTAACATCGATGAATCCAAAACCAGCCTTTCTGTACGCATCAGCCACTGCGGATCAATGATCGTCCAGTCGTATTTTGCCTCCCAAACGGTAAAATCGAAATCGATCAGGCTGTCGGCCCGGCCACCTGTGATATAAGCCGAAATCCCATCGAGCTCGCAATCCCCGTAAATGGGGAAAATAGATCCCATGAAATGGTTCATATTGTAATTCTGATCCCACAAATCGGGAGAATAATAGGGGGCAATAAGTGAATAATCAGCTTTATCGCCGGCACGGTTGTAAACAGAATCAGAGATTTTATAAATGATTGTCTTCTCATTGTCGTTCAGATTTCCGTCCGGCTGGTCGAGCTTCCATTGGAATTTTATTTCATAGGTTCCCTTCTCCCTGGGTTCATAGCGGCCATTAAGGTCAATGCTATCCTTAAACCCTGGCAGAATTGACAGCAAAGTTTTGGATTCTTCGAATACCATTACCTCATCATGTTTGATCGTTACCGTGAACATCGGATTTGTCAGTTCCTCTTTTCCCATGTTCGTAATTCTGGAACCGAAACCGTAAAAGGCACGTCCCTGACCAACTTGCGAGATAGGCATCATGTAGCTGATGGTTTCGTCGACAAAAGGAATTTTGCTGTCCCAGTGAATATCCACACTATCCATACGCAGATCATATTGTGGAGCCTCCGTCAGCTGCAGATCATCAATGTTCCAGTAATAAAGTCCGAAATAGTTGTACCAGGTAATCTTAATTTTCACCAACGACTGACCTGCAGCAACTTCCGACAGGTTTTCACGAAAAAGCACCACCTGGCCCGGATCAATATCACCCGGCCTTTGGTTGCCAGGCACACCAAAACCTGCATCCCACTGGTTCCAGTGAATTCCATTGTCAGGTGATACTTCCACCAGCATTTTCCATCCTCCCGCGTCCATCGGGGATATTTGGAAGCCATTATTCCTGAAATTAGTTTCGAATTGAAGGATGACAGACGAATGCTGGCTGCAATCGATTGCCGGGAACACAACCGAATTGTTCACTCGCGTGTACGGAGTGTAATATGGAATGATATCCTTGTTATACAGGGCGCCGAATAAACATAGATGACCGTCCTCACGGGAAGTGGATTGCATCGGAGGCTCATCAGTTAAAGGGGAATTAAGACTGTCATTGGGCCACCAGTGCCAGTTCATGCCCTTATCATCCGGATCTTCAAAGATAAATCCCGGAGGTGCCGTCCAGCCTTTTGCATCGGCCGGATTTCCCCAATTAAAGGTTTCACGGTAAAAGACGGTTGGGTTAGTTTTCAGGCTCTTTTCCTGGGCACTAACCTGCGGGTTTGCCAAAATCAGCAGCAACCCCAATATCCCAATTTCCAAAATGTACCAAATTCCCTTTTTCATCTTTTTCCTTTTTACTTTCCTTTTGCCTTGTGCCTTGAGCCTTGTGCCTTAGTTAAATTGTATCGGCTTGCTCAGCTTCTCCCCCTTGACAATTGTTATCCGGTCGACCGCCCATTTGGTGCCTAACCTTCCGCCGGGAAACCCATCCCACAGGCAAGTATCGCCAAGGCAGGTGCAGATGATGCCAGCCTGGTAATAATAATCTCCGGGAAGAAGTCGGAAGGTATATATTTGCTTGCTATCATAAGTATTTGCAGTAATCAGGAATTGTCCCCTGTAAAGGTCATAGGCTGTTTTTGATATGCTCAGGTCGATCCGGTGGACCCCTGAAGCCGGAACATTCCGGTGCGGCACCTGAAAGTCGAATTCGACCAGACCGGTCAGGGTATCCTTTGTATTATCCGGAGGAATTTCCGGAATATCCGGCTGACAGCTAAACGTTAATTCCGCCATAACAATCAAACAATATTGAATCAGATGCCTCATAACAGGCTCATTTTTCACTATTGATCAGCTACGATCATCTTCCTCGTCTGCCTATTCTCCCCGGCATACAAAGTGTAGAAATAAATCCCCGGCGACAGTCCCGGGTTTTGAATTACCATCCGATGGCTTCCATTCGGTTGCAGCCCTTCATCCTTAAAAAATACCATCCGGCCAGTGATGTCGGCAATTTCAAGACTGACATTGGCTTCCGCATCAACCGAATAATTGATTGTCGTATGATCCTTGAATGGGTTTGGATAGTTCTGAGCGACGGAGAATCTCCCAGATGGTAAAGGATCGGTTGCATTCGCCGTATTGTGAAGGTAGAGGCGGATCATCAGGTTCTTGTTTTCAAATTGTGTCCAGGTAATTGGGTAGGACGACGAGAAGAATCTTGGCATCGCTGCCAACACAACCGGCGCATGGTAAGGGGCTTGATTGGTGCCGCCGACCGCCAGTCCCTGATGCTTCCTGACTTTTTCATTGGTGTGATAATCACTATGTTCCAGGCCAGCCCAAAGCAGGCTTCCAGCTTTGACGAATTCCGACTCCCCATCCTTGGTAAAAGGCAGATATACCCAGGTATTTAACATCGATGAATCTAAAACCAGTCTTTCTGTCCGCATCAGCCAAAGTGGATCAATGATTGACCAGTCATATTTTGCTTCCCAAACAGTAAAGTCGAAATCGATCAGGCTATCGGCCAGGCCACCCGTGATATAGGCCGAAATCCCATCGAGCTCACAATCCCCGTAAATGGGAAAAATGGTACCCATGAAATGATTCATGTTGTAATTCTGATCCCACAAATCGGGAGCATAATAGGGAGCGATAAAGGAATAATCAGGTTTATCACCGGCACGGTTATAAACAGAATCGGAGACTTTATAAATAATTGTTTTCTCATTGTCGTTAGGATTCCCATCCGGCTGGTCGAGCTTCCATTGATATTTTATGGCATAAGTTCCTTTCTCCCTGGGTTCATAACGGCCATCGAGGTCAATGCTATCCTTATATCCTGGCAGAATAGATTGTATTGTTTTGGATTCTTCGAAAACCATCACATCATCATGTCTGATGGTCACCGTGAATAATGGATTAGTTAGTTCGTCTTTTCCCATGTTGGTAATTTTAGAACCGAATCCATAAAAGGCACGCCCCTGGCCCACTTGCGAGATAGGCATCATGTAACTGATGGTTTCGTCGCGAAAAGGAATTTTACTATCCCAATGTATATCAACACTATCCATGCGCAGATCATATTGCGGAGCCTCCATCAATTGCAGATCATCAATATTCCAGAAATGGAGCCCGAAATAATTGTACCAGGTGATCTTAATTTTCACCAGCGACTGGCCGGCAGCAACTTCCGATAGATTTTCACGAAAAAGGACCACCTGGCCCGGATCAATATCACCCGGCCTTTGATCTCCAGGCACTCCGAAACTGGCATCCCATTGATTCCAGTGAATTCCGTTGTCCGGTGATACTTCCACCATCATTTTCCATCCGCCATTCACATGAATATATCTCTGAAAGCCACTATTCTTGAAATTAGTTTCGAATTGAAGAATGACAGATGAATGCTGGCTGCAATCGATAGCCGGAAACACAATCGAATTATTTGCACGCTGGTATGGTGTGTAATATGGATTGATATCCTTATTATAAAGGGAACCAAATAAACAGAGATGACCGTCAACACGGGAAGTGGATTGCATCGGTGGCTCATCGGTCAATGGCGAATTCAGACTGTCATTGGGCCACCAGTGCCAATTCATGCCCTTGTCATCAGGATCTTCAAAGATAAATCCCGGAGGTGCCGTCCAGCCCTTTGCATCAGCTGGATTTCCCCAATTGAAGGTTTCACGGTAAAAGACGTTTGGGTTAGTTTTCAGGCTCTTTTCCTGCGCACTAACCGGTGGAATTGCAAAAATCAGCAATAACCCCACAATCCCTATTTCCAATATGTACCAAATTCCCTTTTTCATCTTTTTACTTTTGCCTTTCCTTGTGCCTTGAGCCTTTTGCCTTTCCTTTTGCCTTCTGCCCTCTGTCCTCTGCCTTAATTTACCATCATCTTCCTCGTCTGCCTGTTTTCTCCGGCAAACAATGTGTAGAAGTATATCCCCTGCGATAATCCCGGATTTTGAATCGTCAGCCGGTGGTTGCCAACTGGCTGCAGCCCTTCATCCTTCATTAATACCACACGACCGGTGAGGTCGGTAATCTCCAGCCTGACCCTTGCTTCCTGATTAAGTGAGTAATTGATTCCGGTATGATCGCTGAACGGGTTCGGATAGTTCTGCGAGACAGAAAAAGCATCCGTTAGTGATCCGTCGTCGATAAAGGTTCCTGAACTATTTTTCAAATGGAGACGAATCATCAGGTTTCTCTGCCAGAGCCGTGACCAGCTACTTCGCGCCCTTCCCACTGCCATAAATTCATGATAAGGAGATTGTCGGCTTACTCCGAGGCTAATGCCTTTATCCCGCCGGACGGTGTCATTAGCATGCCAATTACTGTATTCCAATCCGGCCCATATCCGGCTGCCTGCCTTTACAAATTCTGATTCGCCATCTTTTGTGAAGGGTATATATATCCACTTATTAAACATCGAAGAATCAAGGTTTTGCCTCTCTGACTTCAGCAGTAATTGGGTAGAAAGAACTCCGGAACTCCAATCAGCAGACCAGGCTGAACCACCGAAATCTATTAATCCGTCAGCCAGTCCACCCATGATATAAGCGGAAACACCCTCAATTTCACAATCTTTATAAATGGGAAACACTGAACCAACAAAATGGTTGACATTGGCATACAATGCCCAATCATCTCTCGTTGAATTGCCGCTTCCACCTGTATATACATAGTCAGGGCTGTCACCTGCGCGATTATAAACAGAATCAGAAATATTGAAAGTAAAGGTCTTCTCATTATCATCAATAAAATCATCTGCCTGGTCTTGTCTCCATTTGAACTGCACCGAATAGCTGCCCTTTTCCTTGGGTTCATATTTACCGGTTAAAGTAAGGCTGTCCTTATAACCGGGCATTAAAGACTGGAGCGATCTAGCATCATGGAAAACCGTAACATTATCGTGCCGGATGTTAACTTCAAAGGTCAGATTAGTCGCCTCAGTTGACCCCATGTTAGTAACCGATGATTTAAATACATCTAATGCATGACCTTTAGTAAGTTGGGAAAATGGAAACATATAACTCACGCTCTCGTCAATTGTTCCGTCGAGATCGTTCCATTGTAAATCGTACTTATCAAGTCGCAGGTCATTAGGAAGAGCTTCAGAAAGTTGAAAATCATCAATAATCCAATAATACAAACCAAAAAAATTAACCCAGCCTATTCGGATTTTGACCGCTGGAGATCCAGCAGCAACCTCAGTAATATTCTCCCTGAATATGGCTGGCTGGCCCGGAGCCACATCATTGGGCCTGACCTTATTTGAAGCACTAAACCCTGCATTAAACTGAGTCCAATGAACTCCGTTATCTGGTGAAACTTCAATAAAATTTCTCCAGCTGCCTGTCAAATAACCTTCGAATCCCAAATTCAAGAAGCTGGTCTGGAATTGAAGGATGACAGAAGTATGCTTGCTGCAATCTATCGCAGGAAACACAATTGAATTATTGACAGCCTTACATTCTGAAAGATTCTTGAAGCTATTGTAAAAGGCAGCAAACAAACAAAGTTGCCCGTCTGTTTTTGAGGTGGATTGGAATGGCGGATCGGCATTCCAACTGGATTTCAGACTGTCATTGGGCCACCAATGCCAGTTTAAACCATTGTCATCCGGATCTTCAAAGACAAATCCCGGAGGTGCCGTCCAGCCTTTTGCATCGGCAGGATTTCCCCAATTGAAGGTTTCACGGTAAAAGACGGTTGGGTTAGTTTTCAGGCTCTTTTCCTGGGCTAATACCTGTAGGGAGCAAAAAAGTAAAACCAGCACCAATGCAAAACAGGTGTGTTTCATAATGTTACAATCTGTTGTTATCCAGACGTAATATACGGAATTCAGATCAGAAAAAGAAATTTATTTTGATGAAGAATCAGGAAAGAACCGGATGAATCCAACCGCGCTGGTGAAGGAAGCTTTCGGTAATAGCTATTGCGCTTATCAGATCAGTGGTTCTGGTGAAGATTTCAGGTACCATAGCTTTCAATACTTCGGGAAGATATTCATGCGCAATCTGGTTACGAAGATCCCGGATTTCAATCAACTTATCAGCAGATGGGATTAAACTCTCCTTTTCGAACCGGTTAACCAGGTCAATAAATGGTACGGTCGGCTCATGAAGCAGAGACCAAACTGTGCGGAGTACCTTTTGTATATAAATGTCAGAAGTTCGCGCAAATTTGGAGGTCAGCGAATCAAACGATTCCTGCTCTTCAAATGTATATAGCTCTTTTATTCCAATAGACTGGCATTTGCTTAATGAAAGCTTCAATGTGTCAGAGGATTGCTGTAACAGCATCCATTCCTTTTCCAACAATGCAGCTAATTCTTTATCCCGGGAAGTCATAATCTTATTAGCTGATTAGAAATTAAATTTTTGAACGGATCCTCCTCATTAAACAAAAAGTTTACCAGATCCAGTTTCTGCCATCCGAAGGATTTGAAAAACTCCCTCCGCAACACCCTCACGGAAGAAATCGGCAACCGCTCCTCCGATAAAATCAAGATATCAATATCACCGCCGCGTGCCTCATCATCGGTCCTCGAGCCGAAAAGATATACCTCCGCCCTGGGATCAATCTTACCGACCTCCTCCACGAAAAATCTCCGAACTGGCTCCTTAATACGCATTCGCCTAAATCTCAATTTGATACTGCTAAATATACAAAATTTTCCTTCTTCCGATCTTCTTCTTCGGTGTTTCGCGTTTCGAAGGAGGACTCACGGGTCCTCCCCTACGGTCACGCGTTTCGCGTCACGTGTCACGTCACTTCACGGAAACAATAAACCAAAGGAACAAAATCACGCACCCCACCAGCGCCCAGCTGCCGAAAAATCCGATGTAATCCAGACGCTTCCATTTGCGGAATTCCCAATTGCTTTTCGGGAACATTTTCTCTTTCTCAAATTGGGCAAAATTGGCACGGGCCTTGACCAATGCAGCTTCATCCTCTTCGGGAGTTGGTTGAACCGGCGTATGCATCTTGGCAAAGAAATTATCGAGAGATATTTTGGATATCGGTTTGGTTATCAGGGAAAGCAAAAAGAGCAGCAGGAACGGGAAAAGCGCATCAAAAAAGAAACGCATCGCTACCAGTTGAGCTTTCTTTAAATGGGTAAGGTCGAACCCGAACCAGCTGATCACCCAAATTTCGGCATGAAACCGGTCGACCCCAACCTTCGGTGAATTAAGATCATCCGGATTTTCTCGGGCAACCTTATCGAAAAAGATGCCAACCGGAGGACTCGTCACCGTTTTAGAGATCTTTTCACCAACCTTGACTGCCTTCCCGGCATCAACATCTGATTGCAGAGCCTTGGTGGTAATGGTTGTTTCTCGTGGCTCAGTTTGCACAATCATAGCAGGATTGTGGGAAATGGAAGGAATAGAGGGGAAAATATTCGGGATAATGGCATAAATGGTCAGGCAGGCCACCACCTGGATAATAACGGCCCATTTTGTTACACGGCGCCACATAAATCCAAGCCAAACCGAGGCTCCGAAAATTGCCGGTATCGAGATAATATACTGAAAAAGGGTAAGCAGATTATCAACCTTTAAAGCAATGCCGATGCCCCCGACGAGTGTAAAACCAATGACAATCCTTCCGACAGTCAGATAGTGCTTCTCAGATTTATCAGGATAAAACGGCTTGTATAAATTCCGGATAAACAGCGCAGCATAGGAGATTGAG
>Ga0114951_10003036_pt1 | contig 17955 bp, 15 predicted proteins | sample AM7aDNAmetaG_FD_88677 | JGI IMG/M metagenome (GOLD analysis project Ga0114951, IMG submission 88677) | Freshwater microbial communities from Finland to study Microbial Dark Matter (Phase II) - AM7a DNA metaG | ecosystem: Environmental > Aquatic > Freshwater > Lake | place: Finland: Lake Alinen...
ACCGGCGCTGCGGGAGCTACCGGCGCAACGGGCGTTGCGGGTGCTACCGGTGCGACGGGTGCGACCGGCGCTGCGGGTGCAACCGGCGCTACAGGTGCGACCGGCGATAAAGGCGTGTCTGGCGACGCTGGCGCTAAGGGTCCGACTGGTGCAACGGGCGCAACAGGTGCTGCGGGTGCTACCGGCGTTACAGGTGCAACCGGCGCTACCGGCCTTGCGGGAGCTACCGGCGCTGTGGGTGCAACCGGCGCCACCGGCCTTGCGGGCGCAGCCGGTGCGACCGGCCCTACGGGAGCAACTGGTCCTACCGGTGCGACCGGCGATAGAGGCCCGGTCGGCGACAAGGGTCCCACTGGCAACCAGGGTCTTGCGGGTCCGGAAGGCTCCCAAGGTCCTGCGGGCATTCCGGGCGACAAGGGACCCAACGGCGACAAGGGGTTACTCGGTGATCAAGGCCCGGCGGGTCCGGCCGGCCCGATCAGCGCGACCAACGTGGGTAATGAGACCCTCGGAACAACGACTTCCACTATCTACACCGCCACGCTCACCGGCGGCGGCACAGGCCCTTCCGTGACGGTCACAACCGGCGCGCGAGCGCTCGTTATTCTGACGGCCTATGTCGAGTCCACGACCGGCGGCATCGCATATATGGGCTTCGCGGTGTCGGGGGCCACGACCATCGCCGCCGGCGATACCACTGCACTTCGCCGCACGATGGGCACGAGCACCAGCACAGGCGGTGTTCAAGACAGCGCGATCTTTGTTGTCTCGTCGCTCAACGCCGGATCCAACACCTTCACGCTGCAATACAAGACCAACGGCGACCACACGGCGACGTTCGCCAACAGAAGCATTATCGTAATTCCGCTGAATTAGTCGACGGTTCAAGACGTTGTTGCGAGAGACGGAATAAGACGGGAAGCCCTCGGGCTTCCCGTCTTGCTTTTGAGGAGAGTGCGCCGCCCGCCCTGTCGCCGGGAATCATCCGCCCTCTGCGGCGCCTTCGGAAATGAAGAAGCCGCGCATTCCGTGGAATGCGCGGCTTCTCTGTCAGACAGGCCATACTTGCCGTCATACTTCGTGCGGCATTGAGCCTTCACGATCCGGAAAACGCTGCGCGCGCTCAGGGTGCCGGGTGCCTCGCCGCCTTCCGGGCGAACTTCCAGGCCAGTCGAAACTCAAGAACGGCGTCGCAACAGGCGCCTGCGTTGTGCGCCGCAACGCCACTGGTGTAGTGCTGCTGAGCCATGGGGATCATCGACTTCGCCTGGCCGCCACTTCCGCCCGCTTCCTGAATTGCCGTCAGCGCCAAGGCATCATCGGCGTTGACCAGGTCATTCTCGGCCCCCTGCAGAATGCCGGCGATATCCGACTCAGGAGGCAGGGACTTGAGTACTTGGACAAGATGTTCGATAGCCTCACGTTCTCTGGAGAAGACCCACTCCCCTGAGTCGGTCAGGTGATTGTCGTCCACCCAGCGTTTGTCCACGAGGCTGTCTCGGACGGCCCTGATAGCCTGGGAGATGCGGTTGTCGGTCCACCTGCCTTCGTGGAAAAAGGCCGTCGTCAGGTTCAGCACGACTTGCCGCTTGAGTTCACGGGGCGTGAGGGTCTGTGGCGGAGCGGCGCCGAACCCGTCGAGGTAGACATAGCCGCCGTGACCGCCCTGGGCGCAATCGGAGGCAAGGAGCGTCAGCGTCAGAGTATGTCCCACGGCCCCCGCCGCCTCAATGTCGAGATCCACCACCTGCCAGCCCGAGTACTTCCAATCGTTCACCATTTGGAAGATTTCCGGCGTGGTGTCCGAGGCGATCAGAATGCTGTACAGGTCAACGTCCGCCGTATCATCGTGCAAGCTGATAAGAAAGTGTGGTTCCTCATCGTGCACGTGACCGGGTTCCTGAAGGACCGCCGACCAGGCGAAATACATGTGCGGTCTGGTCCAGACGGTGGCTTGTGAGATCGTAGAGAAATGGTTGCCTCCGCCGTAATCGTTGACCCTTGCGGCATAGTTCCCGCTGTAAACCATCGGCACGTTGACGCTCATCTCGGCAAGAAGGGGGTCATTTCCCACCCCGACAATGGCGGACGTGCCCGGGTCGCCCGAGTAGGTGTAGGTTCCGATGGAACCGTACCAGTATCCCCCGTCCTGCGTCCAGCCGCCGAAGGTGCCATCCTCAAAGCCGCCGTTGATGAAATCGGCGCCGGCCGCCGTGGCGGCCAGGCAGGCCACCAAACACAGCACTCCCATCCGCGATACCGTTCTCATTAGCCGCTCCCTTTTGGAGATGATGACCCGCAGGTCATGCGCCGACGCCGCCCCATAGCAGAGATTTTCAGGATGTCCGGCGGTTCGCGATCGTCGCGAATTCAACGGACAGTATTATACTTCCTCCAGACTCATAATCAAGACAAACTCATTCAGCGGCCTTGCAGCCCCACTGTTTGTGCAAAGCGCAGTGCGCGTGTATCATTGACGGTTCAAAGCTCACAAGCCGCGCGATGCGTTGAAATGACAGGTTGATGCCAGGCATGACGACCGAAAACGAACTCAAAGCCGCGGAAAGCAGCTTCGACGCCCTGCAGAAGTATATCCGCGATTATTTCGCGCAACGCCAGATCGACCCGAACCAGCTCCCGGACATCATGGTCAAGCACATCTACACGGGGGCGATGGGCAACGTCTGGGGCACGATCATCACCGGCCCCTTTCTCGTCTTCTTCGGCAATTACATCGGCATGACCCCCTTCGAATGGGGCGTCATGGGCGCCATCGGCACGTGGGTGCTGCTGACGGAACTGGTCGCGGCGGCCATCACCCAGCGCATGGGCCACCGTAAGTTTCTCTGGTTCGTTTGCGCCCTCGCCGACCGCGGCTTGCGCTTCGTCGGAATACTGCTCGCCCTTCTGCTTTGGCATCTTGGCTGGACGCACGCGGGGCTTGTCCTGATCCTGGCGATCAGCGTCGCCACCTGCCTGGGCGCCATGGCCAACCCCCCGTGGCTTTCCTGGCTGGCCGACATTATTCCCGAGAAGCAGCAGGGCACGTTCTGGGGCCGGCGGCTGATGTGGATTTCGCTGGCGGTGGTGGCCACGCTGATCCCCGCCGCCATCTTCATCGACAAAGCGCCGGAGCCATGGAAGATCCGCGCCACCCTGCTCGTCTTTCTGGTCGGCACCCTCATCGGCCTGAGCGACATCGTCATTCACGGAACCATCCCCGAACCGGCCATCGCCACCCCCAAGGAACGGGACTTTTTCAAACAACTGATGGAAGCGCTGCGCGACAAGGGGTTCCGCCCATGGCTGACGTTCGTCTTCTGCTGGCAATTCTCGCTGATGCTGGGCGCCACGCTGCTCCTGATCTACATCATGGATGACCTCGGCATGAGCCGCAACATGCTCGGGGTCACCATCGCCACCACGGTGGCCTATCTGTGCGGCAGCATTCTCTCCGCGAAGCACTCCGGCGCGCTGGTGGACCGATGGGGCGCCAAGCGCGTCATGTTCTGGGGATATCTGTTCTGGGCGCTGCTTCCCATTTCCTGGCTGTTCCTGACGCCCACGAACGTCGGCTGGATCATCGGGGGCGTCAACGTGGTGGCGGGCGTCTTCCTGACGGGCGGCACCAACGCTTCGCTGAAGATACAGACTCGCTTCCCCCCGGACGATCGACGGCTCATGTACATCGCCGTCTCCAACTCCACCAACTACATCGCTTCCGGGCTGGCCGCGCTGACGGCGGGGTTCATTGTGAAGTGGCTCGAAGGCTGGCACTGGAGCATCGGGGAACACTCCTTCGGACGGTACGACTGCATCGGCGTCCTTTCCCTCGTCTTGCGCGTGGCCACGGTGCTCTTCCTCCTCCGCAGCATCCGCGAATCCTCGGATCAAGCATCAGACCGCACGTCACTGCTTCGGTGAACCTCTCCCTTTCTTTCCCGCGCGCGGTTTTTTGCTTGCCTCGTCTCCCAGCGCGGGTAGAATAAAATTGTCGAGACACGCAGCGCTGCGCGCCCGCTTGCCGGGGGAGGATGAATGTTCGACAAGGCATTTCAACCGGTTGCCTGCGAGTTGAAGGAGGCGAAGAGAATTCTTCGCTCCGCTCAGCAGTTTGACGGATGGGCGGCTTCTGCGGCATTCGACGGGCCGTTCGATTCCGCCGCCGGGGAGTCGCGGAACGGTCCGCCGGTCTTCCAGGAGATGGCGGCGGAGATCGCCGGCCGGCCGGGCAAGTGGATGAGGCCGGGGCTCTATCTCCTGGCTGCGCGCGCGGCGCGGGAGGGGGCTCTGCCGCGGCAACACCTCTTGATCGCAGCCGCGCTGGAGATGATCCAGAACGCCTCGCTGCTGCATGATGACGTGCTGGACGAGGCGGCGCTGAGGCGTCATCGGCCGACGGCGAACGCGCGATGGGGTAACCGGGCGGCCGTCCTCTTCGGCGATTACCTGATCGCGACGGCATTCCAGTTGGTGGCGGAAGCGGAGATGCCCGCCGCCCACCCCTGTCTGGCCAACATCCTTTCCTCCCTGTGCACGGGAGAAATCCTGCAGGGTGCGCTCGGGGAACATCCCGCGCGGATCACCCCGCGGGAGGCCGTGGGCGTGGCAACGCGCAAGACGGCCTCCTTCGTGGCCGAAGTGTGCGGACTTGGATTTGCCGCGGGCGGGGGTTCAGCCGCGGCGAGCGAAGCGTTGCGTTCATACGGGCTGCATCTCGGCCTGGCCTACCAGATCCTGGATGACGTCGTGGACATCGTGGGGAATGAGGAGGAAGAGGGCAAGACGCTGCGCACGGACCTCCTGCTGGGCCGGCCGACGCTGGCGCTCGCCTACCTGATGCAATTGGCGCCGGAGGAGGCGCAGCGCCTGCTTCCGCCGGACAACGGCTCCACGGTGGAGGAGTTGGCGGCGCTCATGGTGCGGTCGGGAGCGGTCACGCGAGCGATGGCCGATGCCGAAATCCATCTTGCCGGCGCGGGAGGCGCGCTGGCCGAGGCTGCTGCGCTCGCCCCGCGCAATCTCAATGGCCTGGGCGGTTCCTTCAACGCATTGCTGGCCGCGCTCGCGGCGCGGCACAGCGCCCTCGCGGCCATTGCCTCTCCGGATGCCGAACGAGTCCAGGTGACGCTGGCGGAGTTCTAGGCGGAACAGCGCAACGCCGGGGGTCTCAAGGAGTCCAATCGAGAGCGGACAGGTCGCCCCTCCCCCGCCCCGACTACAACCGCCTGACGCGCAGGTAGCGCGCAAGCTGAGGCAGAGAGATTACGGCGCCGTGACAGCCATCCCGCCTCCCCCCTGCCGACCGTACGACTTCTGCGCCGGCCCCCTTCTCGCTTGACGAGCGGCGGCGTCCGGGAATATACTTGCATAAGCTAAGCATTAGAAAGGACAACCATGTTCCCTTCGTCCGAGGAATGCGCCAGCCGAGTCCTGGAGGTCGTGCCGCTCGTGATCCGCGCGATCCGGGCGGAGATGCGCCGGCATCGCACGCCGGATATCTCCCTCTCTCAGTTCCGCACGCTGGCCTTCATCAATCAGTACCCGGGGGCGTCGCTTTCGGAGGTTGCCGAGTTCATCGGCCTCACGCTGCCCTCGATGTCCAGAATGGTGGAGGGGCTCGTGGCGCGCGACCTGGTCAGGCGCGAGACGCACCCGCGCGACCGCCGCCGCCTGACGCTGTCGCTCACGCAGCAGGGACTTGCGATGCTGAAGACGGCGCGCGCGGCCACCCAGCGTTTTCTGGCGGAACGCCTGGCAGCGTCGAGCGCGTCGGAGCGCGCCGTGGTGGCGCAGGCGATGCTCCTCCTGAAGCCGCTCTTCGCGTGCGACAATGGGGAGCCGGCGCGCCCCTCTCCGGCCGGGACAAGGCGCGTGAGGCCGTGATTCGACTTTTTCACAAGAGCGTTGCGCGTCGCAACGCCGGCAAGAAGCGAGGCAACGTCGAGCAGCCATGAGCACAACGGAACAGACTCCCGGATCGAGCAAGTCAGAACCGCAGCCGGCGGACCAAACCGCCGCGGCGCCCGCAGCGGCTCGCCCGGGAATCCGGGGAGGGAAAATATACCTGGCCCTTGGAATCCTGGCGTTTTGCGCCGCCGCGCTGGCCGGCTATTGGTTCTTCTTCATGCGGAACATCGTCTTCAGCGACGACGCGCGCCTCGCGGGGCACATGGTGGACCTGGCGCCGGAGATCAACGACCGGCTGGTGGACGTCCTGGTGAGCGAGGGGCAGTTCGTTCGCCGCGGCGACGAAATCTTCCGCCTGGATTCCAGCGCGCAGGAAGCCGCGCTGGCGCAAGTGGAAGCGGCGGCCACCTCCGCCGCCGCGAACGCCGCCGTCAGCGAGGCCGGGTACCAGAAGACCGTCAACGGCTGCCGCCCGGAGGAGATTCGGGCCGCCGAGGCCACGGTGAAGCGCCTGCAGAATGAGGAGGAGCTCGCCCGAGTCGAGCAGGAACGGGCGGAGAAGCTTCAAGCCGACGGCGCTTCCACTCGGGACTCCCTGGACCGCGCGCGGTCGGCTTTTGCCTCCGCCCAGCACAGCCGGGAGAACGCCTCCGAGACGCTGGCGATGCTCCAGAAGGGTTCGCGCTGCGAGGACATCGACGCGGCGAAAGCGGACCTGGATATGGCTCGGAGCCGGGTGATCGAAGCGAAAGCCGCCATCACCCACGCTCGAAGCGACCTGGATCGCTGCCTCGTGAAGGCCCCCTTCGACGGGTGGGTCGTCCGCCGCTGGCTCGATCCCGGCGCCATGCCGCTGCCCGGCCAGCCGGTGGTGAGCTTGTTCGACCCGTCGACGCTCCGCGTGGATGCCAATATCGAAGAAAAGTACCTCCACCGGATCCACGTCGGCGACGAAGCGTCCATCCGGATTGACGCATACCCCGGCCTGACGCTCGCGGGCCGGGTGACGCAGATTCTGCGCGCCACCAATTCCCAATTCAGCCTCATCCCTTCCGAGGGGGTCTCCGGCACGTTCATCAAAGTCACCCAGCGGGTGGCGCTGCGCCTCTCGGTTGAAGCGCCTCCGGAACTTCCGCTGGGCCCCGGGCTCTCCGCAGAGGTCAGCATCCATGCCGGATCGTCGCGCGACCACTGAGGCCGAGGCCCCCCTGTGAACGAAAACCATCCCGCCCACAGCTACCGATGGGGCATGCTGATCATCATCATGATGGGCACGTTCATGGCGATCCTGGACAGCAGCATCGTCAACGTGGCCCTGCCGCACATGATGAGCGCCTTCGGCGTGACGCGGGACCGGATCGAATGGGTCGCCACCGGCTACATGCTGACCTCCGCGGCCGTCATGCCGCTGGTCGGCTGGCTCGCGACCCGGATAAACTACAAAACGCTGTACCTGGGTTGCCTGGTGATCTTCACGGTGGCCAGCGCCTTGTGCGCGATGGCCTGGAGCTACGAATCTCTGCTCGCGGCGCGGGTGCTGCAGGCCCTGGGCGGCGGCGCCATCCTGCCGATCGGCATGGCCATCGTGGCGGAACTGTTCGAGCCGCACGAGCGCGGCCGCGCGCTGGGAGTCTGGGGAACGGGCATCATGGTCGGCCCCGCCCTCGGCCCGACCCTGGGCGGCTACCTGACCGACGCGTTCAGTTGGCGGACCATCTTCTCCGTCAACCTCCCCATCGGCGCGGCGACGTTGCTGGCGGGGATGATCGTCATGCGCCCGATTCGCGCGCACGGCGACAAGAACCGCTTCGACCTGGCCGGCTACTGCTTCCTGGCCATCGCGCTGATCGCGGGGCTGACGGCACTCTCCAACGGGCAGGAGAAGGGCTGGGATTCCGACTACATTCGTCTGTGCGAGGCGGTCGCCGCCGTCTGCGCGGTGATGTTCATTGCGGTCGAATTGACGGTCGAGCACCCGGTGCTGGACCTGAAGCTGTTCCTCATCCGCAACTACACCTTGAGCATCCTGCTGGCGGTGTTCCGCGCGGTCGGGCTGTTCGGGAGCGTCTTCCTGCTGCCGATCTTCCTCCAGCAGGTGATGGGATACACCGCCGTCCAGGCCGGTCTCTGGATGATTCCCGGCGCGGTGGCCGTCGGCGCGACGATGCCGATTGCGGGACGGTTGGCGGACCGCTATTCGCCGCGCGCGCTCACCTCCGTGGGGTGCGTCCTGACCGGCGTGTCGCTGATCATGTTCGGAGAATTGGACCCCCTTGCGGACTGGAAGATGCTCGTCATTCCCCAGCTGGTGCGCGGAGTGGGATTGGGCTTGATGATGGCGCCGCTGCTGGCGGCGGCATTGAACTCGATCCCGCGAAGCCAGTTGCCCATGGCATCCAGTTTCCTGAACGTCTCGCAGAACGTCGGCGGGTCGCTGGGCATCGCGCTGCTGAATACGTTCGTCACCAATGCGATACATACCCACGCCGTGCGCCTGGGGGAAGTCTTTGCGGTGCAATCCCAATCGTACCTCCGGTTCAGCCTCCACGTCACCGGCATGGTCGTGTACAAAAGTCCCGGGGTGCTGGCCAGCCCGCTGGTGAAGGCGGAATTTGCCGCCGCCGAGAGCATCCTTCGGCGCGCTCAGGTGCTGGGGTTCGACAATGGATTCGTCCTGGCGGGCGTCATCATTCTGGCGGGAATCCCGCTGTGCCTCCTGCTGGAACCCTCCGCCCACCATTCGCAGAAGGTGGAGCTGGAGGAGGGAAGCCGGGAGCCGACGGCCCTGGCGGAGTGATCTTGGATTTCCACCCAGCCGGGGAACTGCTTGACAGTGGCTGCGTCGAGCGTACAATCTAGTTCAGGGGCGGACAGTTCATCGGAGCGTCGTCGAATGCGAACCCGGGCGTTAGCAGGCTGGCGCGTTGTTCTGCTCCTGGCAGCGTGCCCCCTCGTGGCCGACGCGCAAGCCCCCCCCGCGCCTCCCCCCTCCGGCCTCCCTGCCGCACCAGCGGCCATCGTGAAAGTGAAGCCCGCCTTTGCCGCGGGCGAAACGCTCTATTATGAAGTCGGGTGGAATGGCATCACGGCCGCCGAGGCGAAGGTGTGGGTGGAGAAGGGGTTGCTGGAAGAGGAAGAGATTTACACCTTCCGTGTGACGGCGCGCACCACCAGTTTCGTGGATAAGCTCTATGAACTCCGCGCGAACGCCTGGTCCAAGGCCTCCGCAGACACGCTCCTCCCGCTGCAGAACCGTCTGAGCCAAACGGAGAACGGGCGCAGGACCACCGAAACCATCCTGTTCGATCCCGAGAAAAAGACGGCCGCGTACACGCGCGAGAAGCAAGAGGATGCCGGCAAGGCGCCGACCATCCAGAACGCAACGATCCCATGCGCAACGCCGGGCGACGCCTTCGCCCTCGCTTATCTCCTGCGCAGCCAGAGCCTGAAGGTCGGCGATGTCAAAAGCACCGAAATCGTCGTGGGAAGGCACCTCTACGCGTTTTCCGTGAAGGTGGAGGCGCGGGAGAGGATAAAGGTGAAGGCAGGAACCTTCGATGCGTTGCGCCTGATTCCGGTTTATCACCAGGTGGGGAAGGCGCCGGACAAGAAGAAGGTGCGCGAGATGGTGCTCTGGATCTCGGATGACGAAAAGCACCTGCCGCTCAAGGTCACGGCGGAAGCCTTCGTCGGCCACATGTATGGGGAACTGACGCGGGTGGAGGCGGACCCCGCGCCCAAGCCGCTGGCCACAGCGCCGAAACCATAGCCGGCCGAAGTTTCGTGTGACGCTGGAAGCTGTTTCAAAACATGGCCTGCGAACGGACTTCTCAGCCGAGGGCTCAGGTGCCAGAGTACTGCCACCGCACTGAGCCACATGGTTTTTCGGCCAAATACGGAGGTCGGTGTGGCACAGGCGCCCTCGCCTGTGGGTTTTGAAACGGCTTTGCTCTGTTGAAACCATCCTGTTCCGTCCGTCAGGCCGCGAAGCGGCCGTCGGACTTTAGCCCACGGCGAGCGAAGCGAGTCGTGGGGACAAGTCACACTCAATCCCCGAGCCCCCGAAGGGGGCGACGGAGCCTCCCGCCAAGGTTCCGTCGCCCCCTTCGGGGGCTCTTAACGCCCGAAAGCATCTGGGTCCCCCACGACTCGCTTCGCTCGCCGTGGGCTACTATCCGTCACCCCCTGCGGGGGTTCGCAGAATGATTTCAACAGAGCAAAACGGCTTCTTACTCGCCCCAGGTGAGACCTCCCCGTCCGCAAATCCGATACTCCCACGCGTGCGCTCGGCCCGGGAATTACCGCTGCAAGGTCATGGAAATTGAGTGCGGCAGGTTGTCTTCGGCGGCGGCGCTTGCGCACGGACCGTCACGACTGGATCGTCTGCGCCAGGTCATTGAACTTGGGGTTGGCGGCGCGGATCAGCTCCAGTTTCTCGGTGAGGGTGCAACGGTTCAACTGCCCCTCGCGGGCTGCGGCGCCGCTGGATTGACGGAAAGTCTCCAGGAGCAGCAGGCGGTCGATCTGGCGCTTATGGGTGCAGTCCGGAACGGCTTCCTCTTGACACTGCTGCAGCCGCCGCCCGATGTGGCGGGTGGTGCCGGCGCACAACCGCCCGGAGCGGCTGGAGAGGATATAGACGTAGAACATCGCGTCCTCCCTCATGGGCCGCGCAACGTGACTCCCGGTTGGAATCCGTGCGCCGCCCGGCTAGATCTGTGGTACGCCCTGCCGGAGGAACATGCCGTTGCAGTTGGCCTTGGCGCGTTTCGAATCCTTGCACGCTGAAAGCGGCCCTTTGCATCTGTCGCAAAGGATGCGCCCGCACTTGTTACACTTCCTGACGTAACCCTGCGACTTCGAGGCGCCGCATTCCGTGCATGTGAACATGGCCATGGTGGCTTCCTTTCATGCTCTTGCGAGTTTCGTGAATCGGACAGAGTCGGACAGAACGGACCATCGCCGTTGAACGTCCATGGATGCCGGTGAGGAAATAGAGGCAGGACGCACCCGCGTGAGCGGGCATCTGCAGCTGTCTCGGCGCCGGTTCTGCGCAAACGCGCTTCACCGCTTCTTGAAACACTTCTTGTTCCCCACGAGTACCACTATACGCCACTTCCCGGTGGAAGTCCATCACAAGATTACGACAATGCCGCAAAGCCGCACCTGATTCCGAACTCACCGTTTGCCCGGCGCTTCGCCCTTTCCGGCATTCTGGATGAACGACCTGATGCTCGCCGCCTGTTCCCGGCTGAGGCTCCCGAGCGAGCGGCTCATGGCCTCCGCGATGGCGGCATAGCGGCGTTCGGTCGCCGGCTCGGTCACGTTCGACTCGCGCGTCACTTCCGCCGACGTTCCATCGGGCCCGGACAGCGTCCAGAGGGCGCGCAGCCGGACGCTCTGTCCCGGCGTCGCGTCGAAGCGGGTGACGTCCACCGCCAGCCTGTACGCGAGCGGACCGCTGCGGTCCCAGGGCACGACCGCGATGTGGTCCGCCGCAAGCAAGGCGGAGAGGTTTTCTGCGAGCACGGTCGCGACGTTCTGCTGCAACGAGCCCCCCCACCGGTCGAACTCGGCAAGGGCGAGCTCATTCGCTCCGATGCGCGTCACGATCTGCGGGCGGTCGAGGTAGTCCGCGATCATAATGGGACCGATTCCCAGAACAGCCGCCGGATGTTGCGCGGCCCCCTGCGAAGCCGCCGCCTCGACGGGGCTGGTGGCGCTCAAGAGGTAGAACTTAGCCGCCCGCGACGTCCCGCAACCGGCCAGGATCAGAGCTGCCAACAGGGCGCTGATAATCGAGAGTCTGAACGTCGTGTGCTGTCCCATCGCTAGGGTCCTCCAGTGCCGGGTTTTCCTTTGAGAATGGCCTCGGGGTGCCGCTCCAGGTAGTCGGACAGCGTGCGCAGCGCGCGCGCCGAGCTCGAAAGCTCCTTGAGCGTGGCCGTCAATTGCAGCACCAGCGGCGACTCCGGCCCCGTGGTGGCGGAAGCGGCCCGGATGGCCGCCTGCGCTTCTTCAAGGGTGCCGCGCAACGCATCCAGGTCTTTGACGACCTGCGGCGAAACCTTGTTGGCATCGCGCACCAGAGGAGTCACGTCATTCTGGATCAGGCCGTCCAGCCCCACCAGCACCTTCTGGACGCTCGTGCCGATCGGGTCCACCCGGCTGTTCAGATTCTGGGCCAGCTTCTGCATATCCTTCATGGTGGCATCCATGCTCGCGGCCAGGATCGTCAGTTGACTGTTGGTGTTCCGGATAACCCCCCTCGCCTCCTCGGCGGCCTGGGAAACCGACCGAAGCGTTTTCGGAATTTCCGGCGAGTTCACGATCTTATCAGCGCCATCAAGCGCGGTCAGCAACCTGTTGAAAATCTCCTCCAGCGGCAACTTGTCTATTCTGTGGCTCAGTCCTTCCAGCGCCGCCGCAACCGTCGGGATTTCAGCGACGTCCGACTTGCGGTTGAGCATGCGAACGGGGGTTTCCGGGCGGAGGTCGAGCCCCACCTGCATCTGTCCCGTCACGAAGCTCTGCATCTGGAGTTCCGCCCTGAGTCCGTCCTGGATCAGTTTTTGCAAGCCTCCCCCCTTCATGTCCGGCAGGGGGCCTTTGATCTCCAGCTTGGTCGCGTCAAGGTCGATGAAGACGGGGAGATTGAATGTGTGATCCTGCGTGTTGTAAATCAACTCGATGTCCGCCACGGAGCCGACGCGCACGCCGCGGAACGTGACGGGCGCGCCCACGCTCAGCCCCTGCACCGAGCCCGGAAAATAGCAGACGGCTCTCAACTTCCGGCCGAAGAATTTGCCTGATCCCAGGATCAGGACGGCACCGATGGCGAGGATGACCGCCCCGAGCACAAAGAGACCGATGAGCTTCTTGCTGGCTGGTTTGCTCATGACCTGCGGGTCCTTTCGTTGGCCGATTCTCGACTCGCGCCCCCCGAATCCCGCCCCCCGCCGCGAGTCAAGAAGTTACAAACGATGGGATTGGCGCACTCGGCGCGGAGCGTCCTGGGATCGCCGCTGGCGAGCATCGTCTGCGACTCCGCGTCGAGGAAGACGGAGTTGTTGCCGATGGTGAAGATGCTGGCCAGCTCGTGAGTGACCACGACGATCGTGGCGCCCAGGCTTTCGCGCAGTTCCAGAATCAGGTCGTCGAGCAGGCGCGCGCTGATGGGGTCAAGTCCCGCCGATGGCTCGTCGAAGAAGAGTATCTCCGGATCGAGCGCCATCGCGCGGGCGATGCTGGCTCGCTTCCTCATGCCGCCGCTGATTTCCGAGGGGTAGTAATCCTCAAAGCCCGCCAGCCCGACCAGGGCGAGCTTGAGCGAAGCCAGGTCCCGAATCTGGCTCGCGTTCAGGCCGGTGTACGCTTCCAGCGTGATGCCGATGTTCTCGGCCAGCGTCATGGTGCTCCAGAGCGCGCCGCTCTGGTAAAGGATGCCGAAGCGCCTGATGACCCGCTCCATCTCCTTCGGCTCGGCGTCCCACAGGCTCACGTCGCCGTAATAGACGCCCCCCCCGGCCGGCCTCTGCAGGCCGATCATGTGCCGCAGCAAGGTGCTTTTGCCGCAGCCGCTCCCTCCCATGATGATGAAAACGTCCCCCTGGTTGACGGTGAAATTCAGGTCCCGCTGGAGCACGAAACTCCCGAAGGCCATGGTCAAGTCCTTCACGATAATGTGCGGCTTCGCCATTTCACCACCCCAGTCGTTTCCGCGCCGGGAGCTTCAAATACCCAATATGTTGCATGAGACCGTGATAATCGTCATCGCCACCACGATGCAGACGATGCCCGAGACCACCGCCGACCTCGTCGCGTCTCCCACCGCGGAGGCGCTGCGGCCGCATTGCATCCCCTTGAGGCATCCACAGAGGGCGATCAGCACGCCGAACGTGAGTCCCGAGAAGACGCCGATGGCCACGGTGGTCAGGCCGACGGATTCGACCGTGGCGTTGTAGTATTGCCTCACGCCCAGGTCCAGCCCCGCGACGCCGACGATCAGCCCTCCCACCATCCCCAGCAGGTCCGCATAAAGCGTCAGCAGCGGCATCATCAGCGCAAGCGCGAGCACTCGGGGCAGCACGAGAAAATCCATGGGAGAAATGCCCGAGGTCTTCAGGGCGTCCACTTCCTCATTGACTTGCATCGTGCCGATCTGCGCGGCGTAAGACGCCCCCGTGCGGCCCGCCATGATGACCCCCGCCATCACCGCGCCCATCGCGCGGACCATCGCGATCCCCACGAGGTTCGCCACGTAAATCTGCGCCCCGAACATCTTGAGCTGGATCGCCCCGATGAATGCAAGAATGAGCCCCACCAGCAGGCTGATGAGAGAGACGATGGGCAGCGCCTGCGCCCCGGATTCCTCGACGTAGAGGAGGAAGTCGGAGAAGCGGAACGGCGCCTTGCCGGTCAGCAGGCGCAGGAAGCTGGCCGCCAGTTCGCCGAGGAAGTCGAGCGTGAGCAGGGCCGCGCGCCACCAGCCGGCCGCGGCCTCGCCCAGCCCGAACAGAAACGATTGCCGTTCCACTGTCCGGCGCGCCTCTTTCTTCTCCGGGACGGCGGTGGCGAGAGCCAACAGCCTCTGCACGCCCGGCGGAAGGCCGGTCTGGCTGACCTCCAGCCCTTTGCGCGCGCAGAGGACGCTCACCTGGAGCAGGAACGTAAGCAGGCTGCTGTCCCAGCCGGAGAGCGCTTGCGTCTCAAAGCGCAGGCGCGCGGGCTTCGGAGCGGCATCCATTTCTCTTTCGACGAGACCGGCGGAGGGATGGGCGTTGCTCAGCTTCCACTCCCCCGAAAGGATCACAACGAGGGAGTCCCCCTCCCGGTTCGTCTGCAAAGACGCTCCGAGCCCCGCGGGTTGTGCCGCTATATTGACGGCTTCCGCCATATCTGACCGGCCCTCAACAGAATGAGTGTTCGTGCCGATTATACCCCTGCCTCCGGCGCGGTTCCAGAACCCATCCGGGCGAACTTGACCGGCACGACGGCACTCTGCTCGTGCCTCTGACCACCGAAGGGAAGTGCGTGAAGTTTGAGGAATGGCGGCGCGCCGCGCTGGTGAAGCGGTGAGACGCGCCGTTCGAAATGGCCCCGGAAAACGAATAGAGCGCGGGCTGTTCACCCGCGCTCTATCGTTCGATGCCTGGTTGTCCCGCCACGCCCTCAGAGGCGAAGCGCTACGTATTCTCCCCTTCTCCGGCCGAATCCATCGCCGCCGGCGCAGAGGAGCCCGTCGATTCGTCGGGAACGAGGTCATCCGCCTCGTGACGGACGCTGCCGTTATCGTTCGGATCGCGCACGATTTCCTCAAGTCGCTTGAACAGCGCCTTGATGTCCATGATGCCGCCCACCGTGAACCAGATGGTGGCCGGAATGCCGATGACAAATTGCAGCAGAATGTAGAAGTGCCAGAACTTCGTCCACCACTCCACGGAGGTGCCCAGCGTGAAATGGATCGCCGTGATGACCAGGAAAGAAGTGAACCAGCCGAACTGCCAGACGATCAGCGCGACGGCCAGAATCTTGTCGGAGAGCGTAAAGTGCTCCGTGATCCCCACAATCCGAAGCCACGCGCTGGCATGCGGTTTCGCCATCGGCGCGTCGGTGGGCAGGGCGTACGCTCCGCGGTGCAGGAGCTTGGCCAAGTTGGCATGCCGATGTGCGCGCCCCGTGATGAGCGAGATCAGCACGTAGGCCGCCAGCGCAACCACCATGGCGATGAACCAGAGCCACTGGCCGTTGATGGGGAACTGTTGGCTGAAGAAGTATTGCCAGATCTGGTTGGCGAACAAGCCGCCCAGGCCGAGGACCGCGCCGATGATGACGGAGGCGTAGGCGGCCTCGGTGGTGCCGCGCTTCCAGTACAGCCCCAGCACGATGGCCGGCCCCGCGCCGCAGAAGATCGTGCCGGTGATGGCGAAGAACATCATGATCTGGCTGCTCTGCGGATACAACAGGCTGAACATGAAGGCAAAGGCCGCCACGAACACAATCGACCAGCGCAGGAGGCGGATGTGCTGCGCGGGAGCCAGCGCCTTTTTCCGGAACGGCATCACCACGTCCTGGATGAAGATGCTCCCCCAACTGTGCATGTACGTGTCATGGCAGGTGAAGGAGAAGAAGAGCATCGTCGTGGCCAGAAGTCCCTTGACGCCGATGGGGAGGAATTTCCCCATCGTGACCGGGACGACCATCTGGCTGCGGATGTACTCGTTGGGAATGGCATTCAGCGCGGTGTTCGCAGCAGCCGCCGTATCACTGTACTCCGGCCGCCTCAGGATGACCAGAGCCGCCATCGGCAGCAGGATGTAGACCAGCGTCACCGGGAACTGCCGCCAGATGCCGATGACTCCGCCCATCTGCTGCTCATGAGGGCTGCGGGCCGAACTATAGAACCCCTGCGTGCCCTGCCAACTCATGTAGCCGTAGAGGGACCCGAAGATGCCGATGAGGTAGAACCAGACGTTGAAATCCTTCACCTGACTGGTGTGGTAGGGATGGATCATCGAAGCATTCGCCGGGGCGGCGACGCCCAGCGTCTCCACGATGTGCGACCAGGGCACCATCCAGAGTACGCAACCGATCACGACCAGTAATGCGAAGTTCGAGAAGATTCCCTGGACGCATTCCGTCACCATGACGGATATCTGCCCTCCCATGGTCACGAAGACCAGCGCCAGTCCCAGGTCCAGCGCCATGACCGTCGCGAAGGTCGAGATATGGAAGGGAAGGAAGGGAATCATGAACGTATCGGGCAGGCCGCAGAAGTACATGATGAAGCGCGCGGCGACGGCGGGGAAGATGCCGAAGTTGATGATGCCGCACAACCAGCAGATGATGCCGGCGAAGACACGGAAGTTGCGGCTGTAGCGCATTTCGAGGAACTGCGCCATGGTCATCGCGCGCGTCTCGCGGAAACGCCAGTAAACGTAGCCGGTCAGCAGAATGATCACGCCGAGGGGCAGCGACATCAACCCCCACCAGAGCGGCGGGAGCCCGGCCTGGTAGTACACCTCGAACAGGGCCACAAAGGAGATGATTCCCATGCCGCCCATTGCGCCGGCAATCGTCAGAAGATACCGGCCCGCGGCGCGGTTGGCCGAGAGGAAGTCTGCGACGCCTTTGCAGTGGGAGCGTGTGCTGAGACTGACGAAACGGAGGCCGACGACGGCAAGAGCGACGATGGTCCAGTCGAGCCAACTCAGATTCACGCAGCGTCCTCCTCACGAAAGCCCAATGATTGACCGTGAAGATGCCTGACTTACGCCCATTTATACGCTAAACGGGGCTCGAGGGCAACCCCCGGGAGGCCAAAAGATGTCTGAACAACCTATCGTGCGGTAGGCTTGCGGACGAGCTGGTATTTGAAGGCGGATCCATCCACGGACAGAGCCACAACACCTCTCGCCGGAGCGCCATCAACAACGGGGGCGCCCGCCGTTCCATTCTCAGCCATGAGAAGGACCTCAACCGCTGCGGCGTCGGCAAACGAGGGGGCAAGGGCCTTGGGGGCGAGCGTCGCGTCTCTTCTTCCTGAACGGCGCGGGAATTGACCGGAATGAATCCCCGTCCGGCTTGACTAGATAACTTTCAGCAGCCCTGGCGGGGCCAGGCGCTTTCGCCTGCTTCCTGCCATGCGCGCTAACGGAGCTTCTGTTCAACCGATAGAATCTCGCGCTGGATCAGCTCCATCGTGGCGACGGCATCCGCAACGCCGCTGCGCTCAGGCTGAACCCCCTTCTGCACACAGTCGACGAAGTAACGCAGTTCGTTGTAGTAGCCATCCAGCGCGGAGATGTTTCCGATCGTGTCGATGGAGCCCGCATTCGGACGCGGCGCCGCGGGGGTCTCCACTTCGTGCCCCTCCCGGTAGAGAAGAAGCGTGGGGGTGCGCGAGCTGTCAAAATCCAGGTGGGCTTTTTCGAAGGTGGCGCGGTACGCCATCTTGAAGGGCATCGTGGCGGGCATGTTCCATCCCCCCAGGGCGGAGACGGCCATCCCTGGGTAATGATAATTGGTCGAAACGTAGTCCCAGGC